>Ga0129333_10005154_pt1 | contig 12244 bp, 14 predicted proteins | sample CPB6_08_DNA_FD_94474 | JGI IMG/M metagenome (GOLD analysis project Ga0129333, IMG submission 94474) | Freshwater to marine salinity gradient microbial communities from Chesapeake Bay, USA - CPBay_Sum_0.6_0.8_DNA | ecosystem: Environmental > Aquatic > Marine > Coastal | place: USA: Chesapeake... | reverse complement strand
TCCTAGGGCTGTGGCTGTAGAAGCGGTGATACCGCTGACAGGCAATCCTGTGCAGTTAGTCAATGTGCCAGAACTAGGTGTGCCCAATGCGCCACCTGAAGTCAATGGTGTCGTGCCATTTGATGCCGCGGTTATCCTGCCTTGTGCATCTACAGTGATTGAAGTATAGGTATATGAACCTGGTGTGACTGCGGTATTGTCTAAATTTATTGTTAGGGTATCTGTTGCTGATGCCACTGATGATAAACCAGTGCCACCTGAAATCGTTAGTGTGTTTCCACCTGATATTGTCTGGCTTGAACCTGAATCACCAGCCACGGTGAAATTTTCCATCTTATCATTGTTGAGATTATTGATGTTAGCATCGCCTTCAGTCCAGGTCAGTGCTGACCCTTTTGATGCTCTTGTATATACGGTTGTCATAGTGTGACTTGCTCCACGGGTTATAGTTGTTCTACAATATTCTAGGAGTCCAAGTCTAGAATACTGGGTGTATTCAGCCTGAAAGGAGGGCGAACCCTCCTTAGGCTGTGCTTATCAGATTACGATAGGCTGATGGTTAAGTTACCGCTAGAAATTTGAAAAGTGTCTCCTGACTCTATCGTTTTGCTAGTTGTAACAGCGCCCCAGAAAAGAACGTTTCCAGTGGTCAATGCGTCCATAATGGCCACGTGGGTGATAGTACCCCAGGTTCCAGTGGCTGCATCAAAAGTCACTGTGGCATTAGATGCGCTGGAACCGCTTGCGGCTGCACCAAATGTGATGCTCTTACGGGCATAACCGTTGCCACTTACTTCAGCACTTGGGCTGTTTGTCTCTAGACCTGTGGAGGCTGTGAAAAGACCAACATAAACTGTGGAAGGTGCTGTGTAAGGTGCTGTGGAATAACGTAGAACGTGATCCAATACTTTATTTTCTAAATAATCGCTGGCTGCGTTTGACATAAGAATCTCCTAAATAGATTGTCTGAATGAACAGACAACCTATCCGTTGTCTGTTGTCGTTGTATTGACATAATATTTACCAAAAACCTAAAAAATCACGAAAAAAAGGCAAAAAAAGTTTTATTCAGAGTATCCGTATAAGGTTGTTGTGGTTCCTGTGATCAATGCATTTGGTGATATATTATCAAATGCGGTGATGACTCTTATTGGATTACCACCTACATTGTAACTACCAGCGGCCACGTTTGTGGTTTGTGTTATGCTAATTGTAGATGGATTACCAGCAGTCACTGAAACTGCGATAGGCACACTAACACTGGTTCCACCTCCTGCTCCTAGCACTGGCACACGCATTGATTTTAACACAGTCATTCCTTTTAATTGTCCTGTGGTTCCATCATAGACTCCGCACCAAACAACTGGAATAGTTGAATAAATGCAACTGGTATCAGCGGGAGGTTGAGAATCATTGTCTAAAACCGTGATGCTAACACTTTTAGTTCCTGCACTGGCACAAGGATCTGTATCATTGGGTTCAAAGGTTATAGTAAGCCCTTGTGTGCCCTGATAAAGACCATCATCATTGGTGCTGATCAATAAATTACCTGTACCACCGCTGGTGTTTATGGTTCCTGTTAAAGGTATGCTAACTTTACCTGTAGCACTACCTGTGATAGCATAGGCTATGGTAGCAGTGGCTCTAGATCCAGTAGCCGCTACAGAAATATTAACACTATTGCCTTCTGTAATGCTAGGCAATGCCGCAGTGGGTGTTATTGTATAGTTTTTAGGAGCATAGATATCAACACTGGTGTTTAATCCACCTATGGTCACACTCATCGTTTTGCTATTAGCACCGCCTGCTGTGCTGGTAGTAGGTACTGCTAATGTGCCTACACCATTGCTAACACTAACCGTGCCTGTTAAAGGTATGGTGATATCTTCTGCTAAAACACCAGTGATAGTATAAGGATATGTTAATGTAGGAATATCAAATAAGCAACTTGAACAACTATGCCCTACGGTAAATGTGACTGTTTGTTCTTCGCAGATTTCTTCTGCTGATTTAGTCAATGTCTGTAATGCGGGTTTTTTAGCACCAGCCAAGATTTTATCCATATCAGCCGCGGCATCATTGGCAGGTTTAGTCTGGCGGCCATATATAGGATTGCCGTTGGCATCTGTACCAATCTGCTGCCTACCAAATAATTTGTTTAATAGACTGTTTGCGATACCAAGACCCACATTGGCTGCTATCATACGCCCAATGCTGCCTGCTACTCCAGCATCATCAAGTTCTTTCAGCGTTTCATTCTGTTGTTTTAATAAGATGCCTGTTTTCTTTGTTCTTTCTTTGAATACTAAACCTGTGGTGCTATAAACACCAGCGTCATATTCCATTGCCGTGATATTGATACCTATAACATCTTCATCAACTTCTTCAAGTTTTATCACACGGAATACTTTGCTGGTAAAGCCATATATAGAACTGGTTACATCTATGAGGTCCCCAGCCTTGAGCCCTAAACTGGTATAATCAGTGGTAAAATTTATGATCTTATTAAGCCTGCTTTGTTTAAGTTCAACTGAAGAGATATATTGGGCCTGTACTGGATCATTGATTAAGTTAGTCTGTATCTGTAGTTGGTTATCAAGTTCATTGGTAAATCTATTGCCTGCGGAAATTTCAACTTCTACGAAATCAGTTTGATCACGTAAAGTCTTATGTGGAAATTCCATACGCACTGAATTATAGAGTTCGCTGACTCCAGTTTCTGTTACAGTGATGGCACCTATGATATTGGTGTTATTGTAACTCTTGATGCTGAATCCTGTGGTGTTGATAACCACTGCCCATTTGCCTTGGCTGATATCAAAAGTAAGAAAAGCACCGCAGGCTGTGCAGATATCATTGAGATTCTGCAGAGCGCTCTTATCTGTAGATATGACTCCGTTTATTTTAAGTGGGGAATATGATGTTGGCATTTTTCTTTACCTTTGTGTAATAATTATTCTAACTACACCATCTCCACCATTAGTTGCTGGAGTAACATTATTTACAGGACAGCCACCGCCGCCCCCTCCTGCCACAGTTGCTTGTCTTACTCCATTAAGTATATAATTTGGAGAAATTGCACTTGCTATTGAAGAACCTCTTACAGAACCTCCTTGTCCTAAGGTTTGAGCAAGAGGATCAATAACATAATAACCACCTAAGCCCGCTCTTGGACCATATGGACCATCTGTCCAATATCCGCCACCACCTCCAAAACCATAACTGTATGCTCTGGTATAAAAAGGAGTCCAGTCTGGACTTATATTTGAAAATTCTTCTGTAGCCAATCCTATTGCACCAGATCCAGCATATAAAGTGTTATTGGGATTTATCCAAGCGTTTATAGTATTATAACTCTGAAAAGGAGCAGTATTAAATGGATAAACGGTTAATACCCTTTCACCTGAATTTGGTTGTAATCCAACTCCACTGGCACCACCGCCTCCTGATATTTGAGTGCGGTATGTTATTGCAGAAGTATAAATTATATGGCTAGTTCCCACACCTCCTAATATTTGTGCTCCTGTAGAAGTATAACTGTAGCCTCCATTACCATATCCACCATTATTCCAACCATATCCACCACCGCCTCCTCTTGCAGTATAACCAAAAGCAGTAGTATCACCACCATTACCAGCGTTTGTATTACTATTACCAGCAATGCCACCACCTCCTACTACTATATTATAACTAATATTTTGAAATATAAAATCAGTAGTTATATATTTTAATTCGCCACCGCCGCCACCTCCAACAGCACCACCGCCGCCACCTCCAACTAATAACATTGAATTAATTTTACCATACATCACATCCGTGGTTGTAGGGGTCCAGGTTTGGCTATTAATAAAATCTACAGTTCTAGATTGATAGGTACCAGCATTACGAATTAATGTTACAGTTTGCAATACCTGTGTAACTCCGTTTTTAATCTGTGTATATGTAAAAGTTGTATTTGTAGAAAGATCATAATTAGGATAAAACTTAATTGACGCAAATCTAGCATTTATAAATGCCTTGGTTCCTGTAATTGATAATGGGTTAGATAAACTACCTTCAACATAAGGAGATATTGAACTAGGACCAGTCCATTGCCCATTAGGACAATTAAAAATAACAGTATATGTGGGATTGGTAGCATCAAGATCGCTGATAAATGGAGTGGTTGTTGAAAATATATTATTAGAATTATTGGCAGTAAAATTACGACTGATATTCATATTAGTAATTTCAGTATCATTACTACCAATTGCAGCCACTTGTATCTTATTTGCAGTATCTGCTCTTGGTGTAGAACAAAAATACTGAAGATTAAAATTTAGAGCATAATCTGTACTAGGTGTTATGGTTATTGAACCCAATCTACCATTAACTTGTGTTCTAGTACCTGTTATAGTAATTACTTTAGTTGATGCATTGAAACTGGCTGAACCTCCACTACCTCCTATTGTGGCTGTAGATATGGCAGCAATATCACTAGGAGTAATTGTATAGGTATAGGTTCCTGTACCATCAAATGAAGTATCAGTAATTTGTGGAGCGCCTGTGATTGTAAAAGCAGTATCTTCATTATAGTAAATCGTTGGCTGACTTACTGATCCTAATACTGCTAGACCCTGTGTTAAAAGAGTCTGTGTTCTTGTGTCAGTGACAGCATTTAGACTGTTGCTGGCAAAATAAGTTAAAACAAAATCAACTGTGACAGCATTGGCATCAATCTGTAGGCCTGATAATCTATTATTAACCTGTGCTCTAGTACCTGTTATAGTAATCACTTTGGTACTGGCATTTACTGAAAATGTTCCGCCTGTACCTGTAGTTGTAAATGTATTGATGCTGGTAGTTAAACTAGGCGTAATGGTCACAGTCCAAGTGGCACTAGGATAGGCAGCATCTAGATTTCCTAGTAAAGGTGTGCCTGAAAAATTTGTGACTGCTGATTGTTGATAGATAAACTGATTTGCATTGGTCCAAAAAAGGATATTATTTACAGTTACAGCAGTGGTCCAGGTTTTCGTTGTAGCCCCTGTATAATAACTAAAATAAGATATAGTGCTAGTATAGGTAAAACTTCCAATAAAATCATCAGAAAAATCTATCGTAGGGGATTTAATCAAATCCCATTGTGCTTTATCTACAAATCCAGTAATTATATAAACTCCAGCACTAGGATTGAAAAGACTAACTCCAGGTGGTAGGCTAGCATATGAAACTGTTGCTCCAGCAAGATTACTAACATCAATTGTATAGACTGGATTGCTTAATGGTGCGTTTAAAATTTCTGTAATTTCAATACCAACACTACCTGATATGGTAAATCCTCTATCTACTGATTGTGTTTGATTAGAGGGCGTGCCTCTGTCAAATTGCACATCAGGTAATCTTTGATCTGTGTATGGCAATGTAAATCCATTTACAAATCCATTTAATTCAGTTAGGCTGTTCATACTGAGTAGATCTCCCCTGCTGTTAATCCTGCACCATATCTAGTGCTCTTCATATAATCTTCTAAGACATCACCAGGTAAAGTCATAGAATTAGTAAGTTTAAATTCAATCTCACCAAGACTGGTAACATTACGTTCTTTGCTGTATTCAACACTGACTATGACAAATACCAATTTATCCATTGTGTGGCTAGTGGTCCATTGTGGAAATACACTATAGGCAAAACCAAGGCTGGGATTTGTGTATCCCACAGGTGTTACAGGACTAGAACCGCCATTGTTAAAACAATAAATCTTTACAAGACCATTCATCTGATTGTCAGTGTTACCATCTTCGTCTGTGGTATATTGTACAGTGATACCATCATTTTGGAATGTTACAGCATTACCATTTAGATAGACTTTATCAAAAGTAATCACAGAATCCAGCCCATCACTTAATTTCAATCCAGTCTTTTCACAGATTGTAATACAATACCACATAGTCTTATTATCCGCACTAAGTTTGGCATCAGTGATTATACCTTTGATAAAGGCTGTACCATAAACTACAGGTATTGAATGATTGGTATCAGGAGATAATTGTTCGCGGACGAATCTATCTGGTTGATTGGTCTTAGCAGTTTCAGGAACAGAGTTGCCTTTGTTTATACTTTTATTGACTTGATTTACTATCAGACCCAAGGCCGCTGTTCTAGCGATGCTTGAAGCGATATTGCTACTGGCCACGCTGTCAAATATCTTTGAACCAACGCTGACTATATCATCTAAGAAACTCATTTATTGGCTCCAAAATCAAAATAACTGCTTTCCAGTGTGGCTACCCTCTCCATTGAAAGATCGCTGGGGAAGAATTTCTTTTGGCTTTCACTGTTGGTCTTACGGCCCTGTATCTTATTGTTAAGAACATCAATATTGCTGGCGCAGGATAAAATTATGGTATTTGAACTGGTTTTAGTATCAATATCATAATCTTCTTCAAATGCCATATTATTCACATAACCAGTAAATCTTATGATTGGGTTGCCTGTTATAGCACTTAAGAAAGCACCTGTGCTGGCATTGAATAATCCTCTCCTAATTATCACAGGAGAACCTTTGATACCACTGTTGATTATATCAGTGATGCTGGAATCAGGTATGCCACTTATGCTGATAGTTAAATCCTGCCCACTGGATCTTAATTCACTGTTAGAACCTGATACTGATAACAATTTGCCTAGGCCTACATAGGTATCGCTGGCTATCACTGTTGATTCAATTTTATCACTGAACAACAGAGTAGATCCTGATAAGGTGATCTTGATGAATAAGTTACTTTGTAAGGCTGAATAACTGGTTAGACTCAATACGGGCATTATAGTACCTCAATGAATACGAAGGCTCCACTCCAACTGACTTGATTGCGGCTGAATATGGTCCATTCAGGAAATTCTATACATCTTACTGTATAGGTGTCATCTGCTACTGGAGCAACATTGCCATAATACCAAGGAAATTTAGCATAAGGAATTGATATAGTGGCAGTAGTAATCCTATCTAATCCTTCAGCGGCTGCGATATCTGTCCTGATCGTAGTCCATAGGATACCATCAGGTAATTTCACTGTGAATTTTTTAGGCTGTGTGCCTCTACTGACCACACGCACTGAACCATCTCTGGCTGTGGTAGTAGCCACCATCCTTTTGCGATCAATGCTTAATGATTCTGCGTTATCTACGATCCATTGAAAACTCATTATCTTCTCCCTGGTAGGCCTTTAGCGCCTTGTTGTGTTACTGCGTAAATGAAACTAGGATCACTGGCTACCAAATCTTTGAAACTGCGAGCATCTACTGCGGATATATTGTAATTAACTATGGTTGGTCCTAGGCCTAATTGATCATTGGGAGTTACCACACGACCTGCTACACCACTCAATATCTCTGGACCACGCTCTCCTACCAACACTGGTCTGTTAGTTGGTATAACACCACCATTGGCAAATCCTAATAGATTACCAATTGAACTTAATAATCCGCCACCACCTCCACCACCACGGCCACTGGCGCCGCCCATATTACCAATGTTGAATATCTGTGCCATCATCTGGCGAACTTGGCTGCGTAATAGTTCTTCCAACATACTATTCACAAAATTCTTGAATTCAAATTTACCAGTCTTGGCAAAATTCACGATCAAGTCTTCCATACCTTGTGTGGCTTTTTGGAAGATACGCTCTGCTGCCTTGGCAGCATTGGTAGCATCATCAATGTAATTTTGGAATGCGTTCTTCCAACCTGTTTCAAATGTACGGCTTTGTGCATAAGCCTCTCTTTCTGCGGCAATAAGTTCAGCGGTTCCTTTCTTGGCGGCTTCATAGTATTTTAATTTTTCTTGATCTGTTAGCAATGATCCGCGACGTGTCTGTTCCGCTGCGATTTCTGCTTCTGCTCGCTCTCTAGCGGCCGCTAAGATATCATATTCTTTTCTTTGGATCGCGGACATAGTGCTTTTAGCAATATCATCCTGGATCTTTCTTAGATCTTTCTGTGAATCAATCTGTGTCTGTATATTAAACAATCTAAGATTGTCACTACGTTGTTTCTGTTCATTGGCCTGTATGGCTGCCTGTGCTGAAAGTTTGTCTGCTTCAGCCTGTTCTTTTAATTTTTTTATAGTATCATCTATGATGCCTGCACGACCTTGTTTCTTTTCTTCTTCTGTTAATTTGGCTTTTTGTTCTGTAAGTCTAGCAATTTCTTCTCCTAGACGTTTATTGATATCTTGTTCTGATCTTCTCAATGCACTTAATTCACGACTGGTACCTATTAAATCAGTATCAATTTGTAAAGTCTGAACAGTATTAGCATTATATCTAGCAAAACTGCTGACAATAGCATCCATTTCTACTTTAAATTTGTTTAATTCTTGATTAACAGCCTTAACTGATTCTCTAAGGTTTTCTGTACCTGCTCCAAGGTTGCCGTCTTTTAATACTTTGAATCCATCACTTTTACCAAGTTCATCAATCTTATCACTCATATCAATGCTACTAGCACTAACAAGACCCATAACTGCACCTAAGCCCACTAATGCTCTTTGCAATAATCCAATAGGAGATTTACCTATGACTAAATTTGTAAGATTTATGGCTTTAGCCAATGTAATGAAAGCCGTAGCAATAGCAACGATTCTACCTACAGCAAAGGCTGCAATGAATCCTAAAGCCAAAGAAGTTATTATTTTAAGATTTTCTGCAAGATTAGTTAAGATGGCTCCAGCAAATCTACCAAAGACTTCTAATACAGGAGTCATTGCAGTTACCAATTGTGTGGCGGATTTAATTAGTGCTTGTAATCCTTGATTTAGGCCTGCTTGTCCAATAGTATCGCTGGCGTTGCTAATAGCATCACCAAAATTACTCATCGCTTGACTAACATTATTGGCTCTGGCAGCACTAGCACCTCCAAATGCTTCTTGAAGACCATCCTCCAATGCTTGCAATATGATTCTAGCGCCTTCAGCAGTTTGACCTACTTTTGAAATTTCAAGACGACTAAGTCCTAATCTTTCACTTAGAATAGTGAATACTGGAATACCGCGGTCAGCAAGTCTATTTAGATCCTCAAGTCCAAGGCCACCTGCCGTGGTTCTAGCATAAAGATCAGTTATGGCTTGCAATGCACCTACCTTATCAGCAGCCACAGCAGATGTATCAGCAAATAATCTCAACAAACTTAATGTTGGTGTTAATCCAGCGGCTTTAAGTTTTACTATGGTTTCTGTTAAATCTTGTACAGAAAAAACTGACGTTTCTGCAAACTTTTTAATATCATTAAAGGCCGCAGAACCAATATCAGTATCACGATATAATAATTGTAGTGTAGTCCTAAGATCTTCAAAGCGTGATGCTACATTAGATATATCTCTAAATGCTAATGCACCGCCAATGGCAGCACCTAATTGTAGCGCAGTATTTTTTAAATTTTCAAGACTTCTGACCGCACCCCTTGTATCAACTTCTGCACTATATCTTAAATCAGCCATAGTATTATTTCCTTAATCTTCTTTTTATTTCATTTCTAATAAACTTCTCTGTGGGTTTGCTCATACCCTGAGGTGCTTGTTTGCTAGATCCCTTATCAATACCTGTGCATATGGATAATCAGCACGAATGGTATTGCCCGCTAATCGTGTTTTATTGCGGGCATTACCTGATTGTTTAGGAGTCTGTTGGATCCAAAAAGTTAAAGCATCTCTAGGCAAATCGTTAAGATCTTTTATGATCTTATTAATGCTAGGAGTTATTTTATTAAAAACTAATTTTATGGTCACCCTCGCTCCTTGTTTTCATTTAAAACACGTTGTCTCATCTCTAGTAGTTCTTCTACAGAATAATTTTTTTGTAAAGGAACGGCTTTACCTTGAGCCTTGGCATCTCTATAATTTAGATATTTGGTATAAACATCTAAGACATAAAGATCAAAAGTATTGCCTTTACTTAACACTTCACTGGGCAAGATTTTATAAGCATCTGCGAGGTTGTGGATGGTGAGTATCATATTAATATCCTCATCTGTCCAATCAACTTCCTCGCCTATAACTTTCCCAATGTTTCAATCACTTTCTGTATTACACGGATAAGGATGACTGTAGGTAACATAACATCATCCTTGATCACTACTTGTCCATTTTCATCAAGGATCAAATCTTTGACCAGTCCTATGATTTCTTCTGGAGCATCCTGTTTCATAGATGCTAGTTTCATAAACTTGTCTAGGGGCTGTCTATCCCAGGTCCAGAATTCTAGTTCTTCACCAAGTTCTTTGACGGTATCAGCATCGTCTAATACTACTTTGATCAGTTGTGGTTTGCTTGCTATTTGGTTTATTTTCATCTGTTAATCTCCTTGTCTATCAATCAATGTGTGCAATACTAGATTAATAAATCTAATACGGCTCTGTGCTTTTTCAATATCACCTTTGGCGCACTTGATTTCATTAGTGGCTTTGGCTACTTCTGCTATAAGACTTTCTAGCAGTTCTTTGTCATCTTTTGAATCTATGACATCCATAAATCTTTCTCCCTTTGTATTTATTTTACACAAAAGAAAAGGGGGTTTTTACGCCCCCTATCCTGTCATTACCTGATTAGGCCTATTAGGCTGCTTCAGATGCTGATGTTAGGTACTCACCAACCACGGTAATGGTAATAGGTGATACCCAAACTGGTGCATCAGCACTTACTGTGGGTGCTAGACCAGTGATGTAACCAGTACCTCTGATAAACTTATCTGAAGCACCGCCTTCTTGCACTTTAAGAGCAAAGGTAACTAATGTCTTGTTGCGTGAGCAACCCATTAGACCCTGTTCTAAGATAGTGCCAGTCTGAGCAGCAGCAAGACTTGTACCAAAGAAGGTATCTGGATCAACAACGAGGTTCATACTGATAGAGTTTGTAGAAGTAGTTGCTACCTGTTTCTTAGCAGTACTATCTAATTGGCTCCAAGTAAAAACATCGTTGGCAGCGTTGATAGTGATGTCCTGTAACGCTGGAACAGTTAGTGGTGAAGCCCCAATGGCTGTGTCAGTTTCACTTGATGCTACATCTAGTTTCAAAGTGATCTGCGAACTTGTGCCTGGGCCTGGATTGATATATGCCATCTGGCGTTCTCCTTATGTTAGTTTGATATATCGTAGTTCAATTTCTGTTATGAGGCGATCGTTGTCATATGATGTGCTGACATCTACTTCGCGACGAGCATAGCCCGCGGTGGTGTTGATGTCTTTAGCGGCTTTAATCACTGAAACGACTTCATCATAATTAGAAGGAAGTTGTTTTGCGTCATTGGCAAAATAGACTCTGACTGTGGTAGTCTCATTGGTGATATTCAATCCAGTGAATGTAGTGATCAGAGGGTCAGTGGTAAATGCATCTACATCTACATAAATCTTTTTAAGATTTTTAAGATATAGAACCGTACCTGTTTCAGTCCAAGGAACTTCACTGGCAATAGTGAAAGAACCTAGGTTCTGGCTCTGTAAGTAGTCAATGACTTCTTCTCTCATCGCACTCTCTTAAGATTAAAATATCCTGGCTGTTTCTCAGATGATTCTATAGTAGCATCATCGTCAAAATCATACCAATCGCCTGCGGTGATCAATTCACCATAGAGACTGTCTGCTCGCTGTGTATAATAGGCCATCTTCTGACGTTCTGCACTATCTTCATTGCCAAAATCAGCGATAGAAGGTAGGATGAAATCCGCTAATGCTGTATAGACACAAAGATCTGTAAAATCATTTTGTCTTGCAATTATGCGGTTTGGATCTAATGCTGGAACATCTGCCACTGTGTTATAGGTAGTGGTAGTATCACGTCTAATGTAATAACTACGCCACCAATCACTGGAGCGTATCTTTGCGAGGATACGCTCTGTGGCTCTGACTAGACTATTATCAACTGCGGTGTCAGAAAGGCCCTCATTGGCTTCAAAGAGGCGTTGATCTTTGTTCAACACGTCTTGAAACTCTGCAAAACTTACAACCGTTCCTGCTTCTTCAATGAAAGCCATATCTATCTCCTAATTAGGCTGGATCAACTAATGAACTATCTGCGGTGATTTTAACACCATAGGTATCATAGAGTTCGCCAACTGCATAATGGCAACTACCAACGATATCGTCACCTAAATAAGAAGCACGACGCTGGCTTTCAATGTTGATATCACCAATCATTGCTAGACCAAGTGCATCACGGTGGAACACAGCACCAACATAGTCACCAGCGGTGCCAGTGTCAGCGATGTTGCTGGAT
>Ga0129333_10005153_pt1 | contig 12245 bp, 18 predicted proteins | sample CPB6_08_DNA_FD_94474 | JGI IMG/M metagenome (GOLD analysis project Ga0129333, IMG submission 94474) | Freshwater to marine salinity gradient microbial communities from Chesapeake Bay, USA - CPBay_Sum_0.6_0.8_DNA | ecosystem: Environmental > Aquatic > Marine > Coastal | place: USA: Chesapeake... | reverse complement strand
TCATTGTGTTCAGCGATCAACCAGTATATGAACATAGTAAGTTTATACAAATTAGATCTAATTTTAGTAGAGAAGATTATCAAGATCTTGTTTTAAAACAACTATGGCCGTTTTTACGTACTGAATTCATGTTGTTAATACAGTATGACGGCATGGCAGTAAATACCAAACATTGGACCGATCAATATTATAATTATGATTATATAGGTAGTCCATGGCCAGAAAGATTCAATTGGATACAACCACATGAAAGAGTAGGCAATGGCGGCTTTAGTTGGCGTAGTGCTAAATTATTAGATGCGCTACGTGACAGCAATATACAACGAGGTTTTGAGTCACGAGACCAAAATGAAGATGCGATAATAGCTCAAGCATACAGACATAAATTAGTTAACAAATACTCTATAAAATTTGCACCGATAGAACTAGCTAATCAATTTGGGCATGAGTGGTCGAATCCCAGTGGAAATACATTTGGATTTCATGGACATTTTAACACACCTTTATATTTCGACGATGCGACCACTGTTAAATTTGTTAAACAAATACCCTTGCCATGGTACAGTGACCAATTGGAATTCTTTATTAAGGTTTGCCATGATAAAAATTATGTGCATAGTTTGACTGCATTAAATAGTAAACTTGAAGCATATCTAGGATGAATTTAATTCGCTCACATAATTGGCTAGCCCTGTCTGAACAATTCTTACACAGCAAGCCTTACAATCATGTTGTCATTGATAACTTCTTTGAAGATGCAGTAGCAGAAAAATTAGTAGAAGAATTTCCCGACTACGATAGCTCTAAGTGGGGTGTCTACTATAATAACGCACTAGAAAACAAAAAAACCTGTAATGACTGGAACAGTTTTCCATCTACTACCTATTCGGTGTTTAGTTATTTGTGCGGCATAGAGTTTACCAGTAATCTACGAATATTAGTAGGTAATCAAAATTGTGTTCCTGACGTAGGGTTACACGGTGGGGGATGGCATGCTCATACAATCAATGGAAAACTAAACATCCATTTGGATTATAGTATTCATCCTAAACTCCATCTAGAACGGCATTACAATATAATCATATACCTTACACCTGGATGGAATTCATCTTGGGGAGGTGGTCTTGAATTATGGAGTCATAATGCTGACACTAATCAACCATTGGAGTGTGTGCAGACCATAGAGAATCGTTTTAATCGTGCAGTTATATTTGATACTACGCAGAATAGTTGGCACGGACTACCAAAGGATTTAACCTGTCCTGAAGGACAAGTAAGAAGAAGTTTAGCCATGTATTATGTTAGTGATCCAGCCTCTACAATGAGTACAAGACCTCGTGCTTTGTTTGCACCATATGGCAATCAACACAATGACGACAAAGTGTTAGAGTTAATTCGACAAAGGTCTAATTTATAATCATGCAAAAATATCTTATACATCATCTTGCTGATCTTCCAGGCGCCGAAATTATTTTTGCTGAACAAGCTATTCGTATAATTAACTCCGGTATACTGACAGATAATACCAGTTATCACATATGTGTTAACGGTAGCATTCTTAGATTCGAATCTGTTATAGATCAGATACAAAGCCTATACGATGTTACTGTTGTTACAGTAGCCAATGATTGTAACCAAGGCGAATATCCTACTTTGCATTATCTACATAATTTAGTACACAAGTTACCTACCGCAGCGGCCGTTGGTTATATACATCTCAAAGGTGCCGGAAGACCTGGACATGCAGAAGTACAGGATTGGCGCAGGCTTATGGAATTTTTTATCATCGATAATTATCAGCATTGTGTTAAATGGCTACTCAACGATTACAATGTGGTTGGATGCAATTGGACTCCTGTAAGTTGGATTAAACCACATTTTAGTGGAAACTTTTGGTGGGCAAATTCCGACTACATTAATAGTTTAAAAAAATTATCACCCCCATCTGAACGAATAGTAGGAGCATGTAGTGAGTTTAGTGGACTAACTTACGGAAAGTACTGGTCAGACGTTTGGAATCAAATTGAAGACAGAGGAATATTTGATCATGAGTGCTGGATTACGTCTGGCAATTATAAACAAAAATCCTTGTTTGACAGTAGAGTTGATCACTATCAACAACTGTATCCAGAAAGCAAATACATTAATTATACGATAGAGTAAATGAAGACTTTAATATTTTGTACTGGATATGCTAGTACGACAGATAAATGGGACAATATCCATAGAAATTGGCTAGAAAGTGTTAAGGCTAGTGGACTGCAATATGACCAAATTCTTATCCCCGATGATGCTAGTTTTAATCTGCCAAATTGGGAAGCTGCTACTATCCTGACAGGAGAACCTGAGCTAACTGAACAGCCAGTGACCGAGCTAGTAATATATAAGTTTAATGAACGTCTTGGGAGACCTGCTCTATATGATCAGCCTGGTTGGTATAGAAGTTTTGTTTATGCTGGTTATTATGCAAAGACATTTGGATTTGACAAAGTCATACACATTGAGGCTGACTGCTGCGTGATAAGTCAAAGATTTGTTAATTATCTTAATAACTTCAACGATGGCTGGGAAGCAGTCTGGTGTCCGAGACATGGTCTTTCAGAAGCGTCCATACAGGTAATTGCAGGAAAGCAGTGTATTGAAGCTTTTAGCCTTTTCAATCAAATTGACTACAACTATTTTAGGGGCACACCTCCGGACCCACGCGAAGCCGATCAAACCGGCTACTTGCCATTTTATACTAATAAAAACTTTATCGGCGATAGATATGGCGAATATACCAAAGAAATACCCATTAACGCAGATTATGCTTGTCAAGTATATCCAGATGTACAGCGTTGGTGGACTAAAGGAAAATAATGGATCTATTAGAATTTATTCAACAACAACCAACCCCGGTAACTGACAAATATGACCTAGGTTATATAGAACATTTCTATAACAAGTTGTTTAGTCCTCGACGACTTACTGCCCAACGAGTTTTAGAAATTGGCATTTACCATGGACAAAGTATTCAGCTTTGGAAAGACTACTTTACCAATGCAGACATACATGCTTTTGATATTAATTACTGTGATAGTGTAGTTAATCAAGATAGAATTTTTCCTAGGTTTACTAACGCTTACAGCATGACTACAATCAACGAACTAAGTGGGATGCAATTTGATATTGTAATTGATGACGGTCCTCATACCTTGCCCTCACTGGAATTTTTTTGTGAGCACTATATCAATTTGGTTCGACCCGGGGGCATATTTGTAGTAGAAGATATTATTGACACTACATGGACTCCTCGACTGTTAGAAATACTAGGACCAAATCGTAAAAGCCAAGTTGTACATATGGCTGGGCTAGCACGTACTAAACATCTTCAGACTCTTTGGGCCAATGGGCTAGATGTCATTATTGTAGAGGCTTAAATGCAAAAATTTAGATTCCATTTATTAGGTTTACCACACACAGTTACCAGCAAAGAGTACAATGCCTGCGCCTATACGCAAAAGGTCTGGAAGTTTGGCAAAATGATGCGAGCACGTGGACACGAGATCATACACTACGGGCACGAAGATTCAGACTTGGATTGTGACGAACATGTCACAGTCACAACCAATGCTGATTTAGAAAAGGCCTACGGCGATTATGATTGGCGTAAAAACTTTTATAAGTTTGACATGAATGATCATGCTTATCTAACCTTTTTTGAAAACGCCAAACGCGAAGTAGGTCTACGTAAACAAAAACATGATTTCTTACTGCCGTTCTGGGGGCATGGCGTGCGTCCTGTATGCGATGCACATCAGGACATGATCATAGTTGAGCCAGGTATTGGTTACGCCGGTGGACACTGGGCACGTTTTAAGATCTTTGAAAGCTATGCTATCTATCATGCCTATTACGGGCTACAAGCAGTAGGCACTTGCAAACAAGATTGGTACGATGTGGTCATACCTAACTATTTTGATCCCGAAGACTTTACCTTTGATCCTGATAGTAAAGAAGACTACTTTTTATATGTTGGGCGAGTCTACGATGGCAAAGGTGTACACATTGCTATTCAGGCTGCAGAAGCTGCTGGTGTTCGTTTAAAAATAGCGGGTCAAGGCAGCTTAGAAAGTATGGGTTATAAAACACCACCACCGCATGTGGAATTTGTAGGATACGCAGATATTAAACAACGTAGAGAGCTAATGAGTCGTGCTCGTGCTGCCTTTGTGCCCTCCATGTATGTTGAACCTTTTGGTGGAGTACAAATTGAAATGCTGATGTCGGGTACTCCCACAATCAGCACAGACTGGGGTAGTTTTGTTGAAAATAATATACATGGGATCACTGGATATCGTTGTAGGACCTTTGAGCAGTTTGTCTGGGCAGCACGTAACATTGACCAAATTAATCCACAGGCATGCAGAGATTGGGCAGTAAACAACTTTAGCCTAGACCGTGTAGCTGAAATGTATGAGCAGTATTTTCAGGATGTCATGAATGTCTATACTGGCAATGGCTGGTATGAGCCCAATGATCAGCGTGAAAATTTAGACTACATGCTAAAAAAGTATCCCAAACATATCTAAAACCCTAAGGTTGCTCGGGTTATTGATTTCAGCTATACTAGAGGTATAGTAAATAACTAGGAGCAGTTATGCAAGATTTACGCGATTTCTTAGTTGGAATCTCAGGTTCTACTGCTCTTGTTGTTCTTGTCAATCTATTTAAGGTGATTTAAAATGATCTACCCTGACTATATGACCTTTGAAGATATCGCTGAATTTGAGATGGACATGGCTCGGTTTGAGCTTGATCCTTCAATGGAATTCGACGAGATCAATCGTATTCTGCGCGAGATCTACTTGGATGAACTGGCTGCTCAAAGTGAGATGTTGCAGTTTTACAACATTTGATCACAGATGAGACTATTACCAATCAGTTACTTTTATCCCAGTCTCATACACAGGTATGACTATATGGTCTTTGCTCAAGACACTGTGGTAAATGACATAGGATCAAAGTCTTTAAATCGCAGTTATAGGGACGTGAATGCACCAGTTCATGTTCCTATTCAAGTGCATCCTGCGGCAGTTATAAGTTTGAGTCCAGACGCATTGTTTTTATTAACCAATCCTGCAAAATGAGTGACTTTGACGACTTTGGTCTTGGGGGCAATGTGGGTGGAGTAATTCCTACCTACAAAGCATCTGTACCTACCAACATACGCAATTCACGTTCTTTTATGACCTCAGGCGGGTATTTACCCAGGTTCTATTATGACTTCAAAGCTCAAGCCCGACATCACGCACACCGACGTCTTGGGGCAAACTCTAAAAGTAGATGATTTTGTAGCCTATCCCAGTAGCTCAGGGCTAGGGCGCAATCAACTCAAAGTTGGAAAAATTGTGGGACTTACGCCCAAAATGGTCAAAGTTGTACATATGCAACGGCGTAGCGTATATGAAGCTAAAATTACCACAAGATATCCTGTAGATTGCATAAGACTTGACGAATCCTTAATTACCCTGTATATTCTAAAACTTGACATCCAATAGGATAGTGCAATGAAAATTGTGCAAGAGACTACTCAGTGGACAGATAGCACTGCTAACAATCTTTATCTTGTCAGTGACAATATGGAGTATATTGTGGCTTATGTGCCACAGGGTGAGCGGGTAGCCAAAAGGTTTAAGAAGCCAATTCGTTGGGATCACCGTGGCAGAAAGTTCACAATTTTGAAAGAAATTGCAGAGAACGATCCAGATACAGTTCAGATTTCTGGGTCAAAAGGACAGAAATATACTTTAACTCGTGCCAATGGCACCTGGACATGCTCATGCCCAGGCTATACTTATAGGGGTAATTGCCGTCATGCTGCCAGCAAAGTGTAAGGTTTGTGGGCAAGTATATAGCCCAGATTGCGACTGGCAGCAAGGTCGCTGTCCTGGGCACCCGCCCTTGATTGACACAAAAGTGTGGCATGAATACAACATACTGCGGCATATTAGCAACATCTATAGTAGCACTAGATTCACTGTAATTGAGCTTTTGGTGCTGCTAGTAATAACCCTTTATTTGACTTGGGTATTAGTTTCAGCTATAATAGTGGTACAGTAAACAACACGGAGCAACACACATGTCTCAAGTACGTATTAAGTCAGGTAGCTATCGTAATTTTGTAGCAGACGGTAAAGTGTTTGAGCTAGTCAAGCAGTTTCAGCCCAGTGGCAACCCCAATGTTGGTGGCTATGTCACCGTTAAGAATGGTGGTACTTTTGCTGGTATGCCCGAAGTAATTCGTATCAAAGTCGCAGCATTCACTGACTACGAGTTTGTGGGCGAAGACGCTGCTCCCGCAGTGAGTGAGGTAGTTGCTCAAGCTCAAGCCGTTACTCAAACTGATGAAGAGCGTATTGCAGAGATTGCAGAACGCTTTGCCATACTTAATGACATGGCTAAAGCCTGTATCGCAGGCGATATTCGTGCTATGATTGTGTCTGGTCCTCCAGGAGTAGGCAAGAGTTTTACCGTTGAGCGCGAAGTTGAGAAAGCACAATTGCTGGATCAAATTGCAGGTACCAGACTTCGTGCAGAAGTTGTCAAAGGTAGTGCCACTCCAATTGGCTTGTATCAGACTCTGTACAAGTACTCAGACAAGAACTGTGTGCTGGTATTTGATGACTGCGACAGTATTTTGCTTGACGATGTTTCGTTGAACTTGCTAAAAGGTGCTCTAGACTCAGGCAAGAAGCGCAAGATTTCTTGGCTCAGCGAAAGTGCCGCTCTCAAGCGTGAAGGTATTCCGGATAGTTTTGAGTTCCGCGGCTCGGTAATTTTTATTACTAATCTTAAGTTTGACGCAATGAAGTCACAGAAGTTGCGTGATCATTTGGATGCACTGCAAAGTCGCTGTCACTATTTGGACTTGACACTTGACACTATGCGTGACAAGTTGCTACGTATTCGCCAAATCGCTGGCACTGGTGACTTGTTTGCAGACTACGAGTTTGAGTCTGGTGAGGACCAAGAAGTTATTGCGTTCATGGAGCGTCATCAAAGTCGCTTGCGCGAAATGAGCTTGCGTATGGCAACTAAGATTGCTGACTTGCGTAAGACGTTCCCTGCAAAGTGGCAGTCACTGGCTCAGTCAACGTGCATGAAAATGGCATGAATGACTTAGCAAGACGTATAGCTCAACAGGCTGCCCGGGATGTGGACTTGTCATATCCCGGGGATGCTTACCCAAGTGCCATCGTCCGTAGACTTGTTGAAGACTATGTGTTAGAATTAAACAAGGTTAAATGGATTGGTGACGACGATGGGTGGAATCAAGCAGTCAAAACTATTCAGACAGATTTACAAAAACGGTTTTTGGGATGAGGACATGGGATTAGATCAATACGCTTATATTGCAGCTCGTGAGAATCAACGCCACGATTACTGGGCCGGTGTAGTGCCAAAGAAAGATACCAAGTTGGGTGAACTACACTATGAAAACCCAAGTGTGCAAGAACCTATAGAAATCGCATATTGGAGAAAGCACCCGAATTTGCAGGGGTGGATGGAACAGTTGTTTGCTGAGAAAGGTGGCGAGTGTGACACATTCAATGGTGTCGAAGTTGAACTGACTTGGGAAGATGTTGATCGACTAGAGCAGGCTGTGCTAGCGGGACAACTTCCACCTACACAGGGATTCTTTTTTGGTAGCGACAGCGACGAACATTATCGGGAACAAGACTTAGAGTTTTGTCGTCGTGCCAAAGCAGAATTGTTTTTGGGTCTCAAAGTATTTTATAATTCATCATGGTAACTGAAACCTTTTATGTCCGGCGTGGCAGGCGTTATATTCCAGTGCGTGAATATGATGACATGCTGCGAAACGCTGAACCACATGGTGCCTATGTCACAGTGGTAAAACCGGGTCATAGCATCAGCAGGCACGCTGTTGATCCTGCCTATGCTCCTATGATTGCTGCTGGTATTGTGGCACGTGAAGCCATGGCCCGGGTCATGATCAAGGCTGCTGAAGTGAGGATGTGTAAAGGTCGTCTACCCATGACTAAAGAACAAAGTCAGGCATGGGAGAACTTGGTCAAGGCATTTGGCCCTGACGCTAGACAACTAGAACACCCAAGTGTGATGGAAGTCACTCAGGCTGGTGTTGATGCTATGGTAGCCGAAGCAGAACGACTATTGACTCATCCCTCAGTACGTTCAGCATATGAGCATTTTATCACTGTGTCAAAACTAGTCAAGGACTACAATGAGCGGCTATAATCTAATACGCAAGATTCGATACCTCGAGGAAGAATGCCATAAACTAGGCTTTCAAATGTGCCACGCCAGTCATTACCATCAAGAGTTTGGTGATGTTGTAGCACTCAAGCCCAGAGATGACTGCCTTCCCATCTATAGTAGAGATGCTGAAGTGTTCATTGGTACCATCGCTGAACTAGAACGTTGGGTACAAGGCTTTCAATTTGCTAGGAAATACGAGAGCATGATCATGGGGTCAAAGCATGACGCCAAACGCGATCGTAGGGAACAAGACTATAGGAACGAAGTATTGCTTAAACAGATTGAAACTGGTAAGTTGGAGAAATCACTTGACAAGTCAAGCTGAAGAACTGCTACTGCGTGACGCCATGAACTTCTATGTTAGTATAACAGAAGTTTATGGTGCTGAAGCAGGTATACGCATGTTTACACATCTCTGTGAGGATGTCTGCCCTGACCTCGGACAGAGAGTATTCTTCAAAATGTTGGAAGGGCAGACTCGTGGTAGGGTCACAGTTCGGGGTGTAAATGCCGGCTATGATCGAGTTGGTTGTGTACGGGAAATACGACGCCTTACTGGCTGCGGCTTAAAAGATGCCATTGCCCAACTCGAACAACTTGCTCAAGGCCAGTCAGTTGTGTTAGAATTACAGCGTGGTCAGGAAGTTAGTACTTATTCCATGGCCGAACTTGGTTTAATTATTGCTTAGGAGTTGAAATGAATTTTGCTAGATTTTGTGAATTGACCCAACATAAACTTACCGAAGTCAGCCACTTTCTATGGCCCTGCTTTGGTGAGAACGCACATCATTTCAGTTATTGGAATGAAGACCATGATGGGTTCAGTATCAACACCATTGTACGCTTAGATGGCATGATTGTTGAGGTACTAGAAGTGTGCGACTATGCCGGAAATCGTGCATATCGTTGGTTCAATCCAAATACCGGTGCTCGTGATGCTTACATGAAGTCAGCAGTTGCCAACAATGGCGACGAAAGGAATCAAGCCTGGGATGATGTTGACTATGTTGATTTAGAAGTCTTAGAAGACTTTATTGCCAAAGCCGAAGCCATTCGCGATGGCAGGGATTACGATCAGCGTGTCACTATGCCCATTGATATCTCTGATGAGGACTTCGCTCAAATCGCTAGAATGGCACATGATAGAGATATCACTTTTAATCAAATGGTAGAACATATTCTGCGCGAAGAAATTCAACGCCACGCCTAATTCAGTTGCTATAAGCCCTCGCTATTTGGTGCCCTCAGGGGCACTTTTTTTGACTTTTGCAGGATATATAGTTATAATCATACTATGAAACAATTACCCTATATCGAGGACTATATTGTGTTAATGGCGGATCATGTACTAAGTTGGCCGCCGAAAGAACCAGTAATTAAATTAGCCAGATACGACGAGCCTATTGTAAACAGCATGACGCAACAAATTAACAGTAACCTGGGATTCACTGACAAGCAGGCTGTACTAGCGCACAAGATAGTAATTAAATATCGAAAGCAATGGGCTAACGCTGGGTATAATGTTGGGCATTTAATCGCAAGTCCTAGATATCGACTGAATATTAGAACCATAGATCGAAGAAAACAAATTGCTTTAGAAGATAACTATATAACTATTAGTTTTCCTTATGATCAAGATTTAATTAGCTATATCAGAGCAGGTGTTAGTAATGTACCAGGCAGTCTTTATTTTGATAAAGAGAGCCGTCAATGGCGTGCTGGATTAACTGAACAGCGACTAATATGGACTAAAGAATTTGGTTTAAAATTTAATTTTGATTTCGATCAAAAATTTAACCATGCCATCGAACAATTGCTATCACAGTCAGATTATAAAATTTGTTTAGTACCCGATTCAACATCATATACGATTACTAATGCAGCTGATTCTATGCTAGAATATCTTCGTCAGCGCACAGGATTTGACCAAGAAGATTGCTTGAAGCTTTGTGACTATAGCAGTATATTAGGTTACAGTATAGATTCTGCTATCACAGAGAAGCTAGCCGCTGATTTAGATAGCAAGGTAATTAGTTTACTAATCAACAGAGAAGTTAATTTAACTTATGTTAATCGAGCAAATTTCGAAATAGCGTCGGTAATTGAATACGCACATTTAGTAAATAGATTTCCGATTTATGTTTACGAAGTTAACGATAAGATAATCTTAGAAAAATTAAAAGATCATTTTGATAGCTCTGACATTTGTATGTTTAAAGCCAATGCACCAGTTGATCCCAGTGCACAAGTGATCTACTGTAATCAATGGAAGTTAACCAATGTCAGAATACCGTTACTGGTAACCATGCACACACTAATGATAGGATATAAACGACAGCAGATGTTACAAAACTCAGAAAAAGTAGTATACTATACTCAAAAGGTAGAATAATATGCCGGATTGCATACTACAAATTAAAGACGAAGTTAATGTTAAAATTTTGAATTTAGACTTAAACACAAGGAAATTATTAACCAACAAATTTAAGTATGAGATCCCCGGAGCTCGATATTTACCGGCAGTTCGACTGGGACGGTGGGATGGCAAAGTCAGTTATTTTCAACTCAGTGGCAGTACCTATATTAACTTATTACCAGAAATTATTCCTATTCTGGAAGAAAATAACTACTACATTGACATACAAGATCTGCGTGAATACCGTACTGAGTTTGTCTTTACGCCTGTCACAGCAACTACTTTCAACACATATACTTGGCCAGAAGGGCACCCAACAGCCGGTACTGCTATTGATTTACGAGATTATCAAATTGAAATCGTTAATCGTTTTCTTAGCAATCCTCAATGTATACAAGAAGTAGCTACCGGAGCCGGTAAAACCATCATGACCGCTGCTCTTAGTACCAGCGTTCAAGAATATGGGCGCAGTATTGTAATAGTACCAAATAAGAGCTTGGTCACCCAGACTGAACGTGATTATCGTAACCTAGGACTAGATGTTGGTGTATACTTCGGTGACCGAAAAGAACCTGGTCATCAACACACCATTTGCACCTGGCAGAGCCTTAATGTGCTGCTAAAAAATACCAAAAGTGGAGACACAGACATTGATATCGGTGAATTCATTGAAGGTGTAGTTTGTGTGATTGTTGATGAAGTACACATGGCCAAGGCTGATGCATTAAAAACGCTGTTAACCGGAATAATGAGTCACATACCGATTCGGTGGGGGCTAACTGGCACAGTGCCAAAAGAAGATTACAATCGGCTAGCCCTAACTTGTACATTGGGCCATGTTATAGGACAGCTCAGTGCTAATGAGTTACAAGAGCAAGGAGTACTGGCACAGTGTCATGTCAATATTGTACAATTACAGGATCACAAAGAGTTCACCAGTTATCAAACCGAACTTAAATACTTGTTAGAAAACTCGGACAGAATTGACTACATTAGCAGCCTAATTGAAAGTATACGTGGCTCAGGTAATACACTTATCTTGATTGACAGAGTAGCAGCTGGTCAAGCACTGGTATCAAGAATACGAGATGCGGTATTTGTATCAGGCGCGACCAAATCAGGTGATAGGCAAGAAGAATATGACGAAGTGGCAACGGCATCAGATAAAGTCATCGTGGCAACCTACGGTGTGGCAGCAGTTGGCATCAATATTCCTAGGATTTTTAATCTTGTGCTTATTGAGCCTGGCAAGAGTTTCGTACGTGTTATACAAAGCATTGGGCGCGGCATTAGAAAAGCGTCGGACAAAGACTTCGTCCAAATCTGGGACATAACTAGTACCTGCAAATTTGCCAAGCGGCACCTAACACAGCGTAAGAATTTTTATAGAGAGGCAAATTATCCATTTGACATCGAGCGTGTCAATTACATATAATAACAACATGAGCAGAATATTAAACCTTGACACTAACCGAGCCTATGATCTAAATGAAATACCTAATGAAGTTGAAGACCTTCGCTTCTGCGTATTAGATAATTCAGATCC
>Ga0129333_10005152_pt1 | contig 12246 bp, 15 predicted proteins | sample CPB6_08_DNA_FD_94474 | JGI IMG/M metagenome (GOLD analysis project Ga0129333, IMG submission 94474) | Freshwater to marine salinity gradient microbial communities from Chesapeake Bay, USA - CPBay_Sum_0.6_0.8_DNA | ecosystem: Environmental > Aquatic > Marine > Coastal | place: USA: Chesapeake... | reverse complement strand
GATGACAGCGATGACAGCGATGACAGCGATGACAGCGATGACAACGATGATGCCTAAAGTATTTGTTGTTTTTACTACTTCACAGGTTATACATCAGGTTATACATTCAATAACACCATCAACAGTTCTCAGACATCCCTCAATAAACCCTTGATAATCACTGAATGTTTCACCACAAATATGAAATTGATTGTGTGAGCCAAATGATCGCAACGTATCTATAACATCATGTGAAATATAACCTGGTCTCCATAAGTGCACTCCTGTCTTATATGGTTCCTTGCTCCAGTCAAGGATTGCAAAATGCTTTATTGCAAAAGGTACTTTCAAAACGTCTGCAAATATGATACGCAAATAATGATTCAAGTGATTCAACAAGTGTTGATTGTTATTGCCATCTGGGAATGGACTTTGGCTTTTGATAAACGGGCTCCAATAATTTAGACATGGCATGTCACCATAAATCATGATCATACCTGTTTTTGTTTTTGTATCATAACCATAATGAATTTCACGACATGGGACCTTATCCGCATTATAATTTGGATTTGGGATTGTACATTCGTCAAATGGTGGATCTTCAATCACAATGAATATCTTGAACAACTCCACAATCATAACAGAGTTATCTAGCAACTCCCTGATGTTTGTAGAAAAACCTCTAATTGAAGCATATGCGTTCTTTTGACAAGTGAATATAACATGATCGCAAATCAACTCACCATTTGATGTTGAAACAACTGCTTGATTGTTTAGTTCTTCAATGCCATAAACACATGTCTCTAATTGAATATTGATATTTGGATTTCCATGATACTTTCGTAAAAGAACATTGATAAGATTGTATGATCCACCGTCTACCGTGATTAAATTTAAATTTGCCGTTGCAAGAATGTCCAACATAAAGCAAATTTGATCTGCAGCATTTGGATTTAACCACAACATATGATAGAATGTGCCTTTGTGTTGTAAGTAATCCAGAGCTTCTTTGGAAAGAACATGAGCAAGTGTGTCCCATAATCCATGTTGGTTTAAGTGCCTTCCTTGAAATGTACCATACTTTTTCAACCACGTTTTCCTTTTGTCTCTGCCTGGGGAATGAATGTTGTCATGATCAACATTCCATTGTTCATCTAACACACGTTTCAGAGCAAACTTCAAAATAGCAAATGCAGGAGGTAAGTTAGAATAAGTCTTGATTGCTTGAATTTCTTCAAAGTTGATTTTATTAAAATCAGGGGGATTCGAAGGACATGTGTATGGTGGAAACACCTTGCTGCTAATATCCAATTCATTTAGTAACTTGGCAAAATTAGGTTGCAATTCTGGTTCAAATCGCATTGGACCATACTCCATAATATGATTATCATGGACTTCAGTCAAAATTCGACCTCCCAACCTTGGTAATTTTTCCAGTATAGTAATTTTAGTATGATAGTTCTTTTGTGCTAGTTTATATGCAGCATACATTCCACTCACACCACCGCCAACAATAACAACATTCATATTTGATTTTGTCATTAAGTCAACGCTTAAATGAGTATTTTGTGGAAAACAATATAAAGGATTAGTTATAATTTTATGCACAGACTATCATGGAAGAGCATCCTAAATCATTTGTCGATCTTTGCGATGAGGTACTTGATAAGCAAAAGTCAAACGATGATTTTAACACTATGTTGACTGAACATGGTATTGAAGTAATGAAGAATATGCTTTCTTATGCAGGGTATAAAAGGACTGAGGAAATCGTAACTTTCGCGACAAATATGCTCAATAATGTGCATACATGGTCTTTTAAGCTGAATGTAAATACCTTTCAAGTTCAGATATTTAGAGACAATGTACTTTATTCAGGACGTGCACCACCAGAACCGTCTGACTTGAGTATGCAAGAAAAAATGATGGAGTGTGTGAAGTATGTCATTGAGATTACCAACGAGATTATTGCAGACAATAAACTGGATATGCAAGAGATGCAAAACGTATTCCGTGAAGCTGGAAAAATCCTTTTTGAATTGGCTGAATTTTAAATAGCTTGATCCTTTATTTTGCATAAAAATAACTATCCATATTTACCAGATTCTTCAATTAAAATAATATTATTACTAATAAATGGAAGTACAAACTATAAGCGGTCTTACAGACTGTCCAAAAACTTCATTCAATAACTATCGATACTCTTGGTGTAGTAACATTTTACTCACAAGCAATGATTGGTGACTACAAATTTACCTCTCGTAATTCTGATGGTCATGGATGGTTGATTTGTGACGGTCGCACTGTAAATAGATCCCAATATCCTGCTCTTTTTGACATTATAGGAACGTCTTTTGGTGCACCAAGTGGATCCACTTTCAAGATTCCTGATTTCAGAGGAAGAGTTTCAGGTGCTATAGGTCAAGGGAGTTGATTGACTAATCGTGCTCTCGGTGCAACTGTCGGTACAGAGACACACACGCTAACTGTTAATGAAATTCCTGCCCATAACCACAGTATTAATGATCCTGGTCACATCCATAGTGGTGATGATTTACCTGGAGGTGTTCAGAGTACTGATAACGCATTTGGTACTGAAAGTGCAGCACAAGAATCTATGACAACCAACAATGTAGATTCATCACAGACCGGTATTACTATTAATAATACAGGGGGAGGTATGGCACATAACAACATGCAACCAACCCTTTTTGCAGGCAATGTTATGATCTTTGCTGGTCTGATTTAAATTATCCCACAAGTTGATTAAAATGTGACATTGCTTTTATGTACATTGGGCCATTGTTAGGATTATATAACCATGCACGGATTGAACGCTGAAGAATGCGTGCAGCAATAGATAATCTAATAATATTGAGTCTTTGATTACGTTCTATAATCAACTTTGGGAAGAATGGTGAGGCCTTTGGCTTCAATTTGAAATGCTTGATAGAATCTTTTACAGCGATTGGATGTACCTTCCAAAGTTGTGTTGCTATTTCATTGACTTGAGTAGAAAGTGTGCTCATAAGAATACGCGTCGCCATTATGCGTGTGTCTTCTGACGTACTGAACAAATCATTTTTACATTTCTCATATATGTTGATCATGCGATTTGTCAAAACGTTGTTTGATGATACACTATCACGAATATAGATAATTGGTAAAACTGAACCATTTGATGTGATGTATGATTGTACAGCTGTAATAACCTTGAGGGTCAGATGTTGAATGAGCGCATCTTTATCTGGAATGTAAACTGACGAGCATTTGAGCCACCAGCATGCCTCATAATAAGAGACATTGGCATTGACGGTATGTGAGAAGATAAACATGATTGTTGAGTATTGACATTTTTATCATACATTCATTTTCAAATTTAGCCGGTACTGATCAAATGCGACTAAATATTTTAATCAGACTTTATGGTTTATATTCGGTTATAACTATTGATCGCCTTGGTAGAAACCTGTAATTGTCTTGATGTACAAATACTCTTTAATTATAATTATTAAAGTATACAATTTAATATTATTTAAAAATAGATTATTAATAAATTTACTAAATGTACAAATGCAAACGGTGCAATTTCGAGAGTAAATATAAAAATGTGCTAATTGCACATCTTCAAAGAAAGAAACCATGCGAATGTGTATCGGAGTTCAGCAACAGAGAAGAGTTGTTATCGGACTTGATAAAAAGAGATGGTTCTTTTTCTTGCCGATACTGCAAGAAGGTTTTTACTTGTAAATCAAGCATGTACCGTCATATGAATATATCGTGTAAAGAGAGTAAATCCGAAATAGACGTTTTAAACAACAAGTTAAAAGAGCTTGAACTTAAACTTGCATCATTAGAAAACCACAATAATACTCATATAGTTAATAATATTCAAAACCAAAATATACAGATAAATATTGCAAGCTTTGGTGAAGAAAAAACCAATCATTTGTCAGTGGAATTTCTTGATAAATGTTTATTAGGATTGAACAATGGAATGAAAACTTTGATGAAAGAGATTCATTTCAATCCAAATGTACCAGAAAATCATAATATAAGAGTTCTAAGTAAAAAACAGAATCTTCTCGAAAAGTATTGTGATGGTGAATGGCATCCATGTGATAAAAACAATACATTAGATGAAATGATAAAGAACGGATATAAGATTCTATATTCTCACTTCTTAAGACAAAAGATAGATCATGACTTGGAACTTATTGAGCCAACAATTAATGATTATTTTATCAAGTTAAGGAGTAAAGATAACATCTATTATGAGCTGCGACGTGATCTGTATATTATGATTCTAGATGATACGTTTTATGTGCTGGGTAAAACAGATGACATTAATATTTAAGTCAACAATTTAATAATTTATACATAGGCAATGACTTGTATCGTAACTATAATCTGATTATTGTATGATAAACAAACGGTATATATTAAAGTATACATTTTAATAATTTAGGGGGGGGACCCCCCCCTACCCCATAAAAAGTCTTTGTGGAAAAAACTGTAATTTTTGATCGTAAAATGATTCACCGATAATTATCGATATTCTTATGATTTTTGCAACAACCTTATTTCTATTTTAACAGATAGATCACCGTGCAATTGAAGTAACGTTACAGATCTTAATATGATATAAGATAAGACCAATTATGTAGCATAAAATGATTAAAATATGTGTTGCTAGCAAATCACCATACATCAACACAGTGATTCCAAAGCTGATGAACAACATATGCGCAAGTGTTGTATGTATGAATATAAACACAATTCATCGAAGCCGGAACCGAAAGCTTCCAGCAAAAACAATCAGAACTTCTGGTATGGCTTCCCCTCTGATGGAACCCAAGTTAAACCTTACATTTACTTACGAGCCATTCTATAGAGTCGTACTTATTTACTCTAATTGGACATACGACAAGGAAGTTGCACAAAAAGTGCACAATGCAGTTCCTGTTATTGGGTTTAATGATGCGCTTCGGGTTGTAAGAAATGCAGAGAAAGATGGACGCGCCATTGTTATCACATGCATTAAAGATGACGCAAATCAATATGTGTCAAACCTGAAAAAGAAAGGTCTTGATGTTACTATTGTAGAAGCATAACTCTATTACTGTATCAACTTATTCAAAATCCAAACTAAACTAAACTTTTCTCTCTTGCTAATAATCACATATTTTTTCACATACTCCTCGTTTGTTATATTTACAACATCTTGGAGCGGGGTTGGGTGGCATATCGACTGATATATTTAAGTTTGATTCTGATAATAACATCTGGCGTATGTCACGCATTGCGGAAGAGAGTGCTTTCCAAACATTCAATCGACCACCAGTAACGGAATATGACAACATATCTGATACAATATCAACGCTATTTAGAAGAACATGTTTAATCTGGGATGCTGAGAACGACGGCGAGTATTGCCATATCAACGCTGCAGCCCCTGCAACATGTGGCGCAGCCATTGACGTACCCGATAGACTTTTGTAATTACTCCCAGGTACTGTGCTGAAAATATTGTCTCCAGGTGCACACAAATCTACGTGTCGTTTTCCATAGTTTGAGTATAAAGATTTACTATCAATTTGTGTTGAAGCACAAACACTTATAATATTAATCAGATCAAAACTAGCAGGATATGACGATAACTTGTCAATGTTTTTGTTTTCATTTCCAGCAGCAACTACAAATAAATTATCGTTTGCTTGTTCAATTGCAATTTCATTATATAGTGCTTGGCTGAAATCGCCACCAGCCCAACTATTTGATGTTATTCTTGCACCTTGGTTGCGACAATACTTGATACATTCAATAGCATCGGATACGTACCCTCTATTAGAAGAATTCAAAAATTTGCACCCTAACAATTGTACACCCCATGATACTCCTGCAACACCAATACTGTTGTTACCTACGCCGGCAATCGTACCTGCACAATGCGTTCCATGACCATTATCATCAAGACCATTATAAGTGCCATTAATAGCATTAAAACCAAACGAAACAACATTTGCTGCCAAATCACTATGAGTAAAATCTATACCACTATCAATAATACACACTTTTATTGTGTGATTTCCCGTAAACACATCCCATGCTGATGGGGCGGAAATCTTTGTCATAGCCCAAAGCTTTGAATACGATACATCATTGGGGACTACATCCCCAGTTACGACAAAATCTTCTTCAACAAACAAACCTTTACTACCAATACTGTATTTTACATTATCAACATCTTGAAAACTAACCAAATTTACTAAAACAAAACCAGATGAACCAATACGTTTCAAGTAACTAATATGTAGCCCATGTGAAAGAAACGCATATTTCACATAGTCATCATTCATACCTTTAGTATCAACCAAAAACCGCGATGCTTGTCGCGCAGACAAAGCACAATTACAAAACACAAACAATAATAAAATCAAATGAAAACGCATTTTTATTTATTTTAGCAATGTATAACTCTTAAATGGTCAACGCCAAATAATAAGCATAAATTGTCTTTTACCACGGAAGTTTGTTTTTTTCCATTCGGCACACGAAGATATAACCCAATGACCAAGGTTGCGGAGAATGGGATATAATGGGGTGTCACACAAATCATCGATATTATTCGTAGAATCACATCCCATTTCTTCGTTGCAGACAATCACAAAATCAATTTGTGGCTGCAAACATGATCTTATGGACTGTTCATCCATCCCAAACTCCCGGAGGTCATTGTTAGTTATCTCGTGGCCTAGAAAGAGTTGCATGGTTAATGTATTTTGATGCATACTATTCTTTAAGTATTTAAATGAGTGTTGTATTGATACACTGTATACGATATTTTTATACCCGACTACTTGGAATATCAAAAAATTTGAAATTGGAATTAGAAATAATATTTTTATTATTCTGAGATCAATATGTCTGTCTTCACCACTCTCGAGTACTTCAATTCTCCAAAGGATGTCTGTGTGTATTCTTTGGATGATGGCGAATATTTGTACATGACTCTGATCAATGTACACAATATTTGTGAGGAGATTATCAATGATAACTTGCTCAAGTACACTTATCGGATTAAGCTGGAAAGCAACAGACCGTCACATATCTTGACCATGATTGTCACAGGAATTTACGATATTAATCGTCAATATGAGAGCTTCAACTATTGTATGCGAATCGAAGGCAACCCGAACAAGATATTTATGTTTATTATGTAAGTGATGGCGATGTTAAAAATTAAAAACAAAAAAATTTTACTACTTTAAAGATGCAGGGATTATGTAAATATAGACATATTTTTGGTAAGGAAAAAGAAGGTGTTCATTCATATCGGGTATTTAACATTGCTATTGTAGACGTTTTATTAACTATTATTGTTTGTCTTGTGATAAGCGCGATTTTCAAAACAAATATATTTGTAACCATCATTATCGCCTTTCTAGTTGGTATACTTGCACATAGACTATTTTGTGTCAACACAACCGTAAACAAGATGATATTTGGTGAATTATGAAGAGTGTTGTTGCTGCATTAATACAAGTCCTTGAAGTGATTTGTCCTTTGAGAATATATCAGCCAAGCCCATTACCAAAGATACAATTTTAACACTTATAACACATTGAGTTTGTGAATCTTGATTTTCTGTCAACATTGTCTTTATAATTGAAAGAAGTTGGTTGATATATTCTAGTACATAGTCGTTTTTACTCAATGATGCTATAATGTTGATCAGATCAAATGTGTCAAACACAGTGTTTCTTACATTTGGAGGAAATTGCAAGCTTTGTATGTATATACTTGTAGCAAAATTGTCCGTTCCGAATATATCCACAGATTGACGCAGTGATATTTGTGTACGGCAATATGGACAATCCATGCATTTATTGAAGTTACACGCCATAATTAGACAATCCTTGTGGAAGTAATGACCACATTCTTCAAGCTTTATACGATTTTTTTTCTCAAGATAATTGAAGCAAATTGGACATTCTTCATTTGACTTGACACATTGAAGGTGAATTGAACACAATGAGCGATTGTTATAAATGCACGATGCTTTATTCTTGCAAGCGTTTTTCCTTCGCGTGAAAGCTTCACAAGTCAACGTCATGATTGAAGGAGATTTTGCCATTTTGTATGGATAAGCATACATAAAATATACTCGCTGTATATATATTGAATAAACCCCTCATAGACATTCACAAACCCCTCATGACATTCACAAACCCCTCATAGACATTCACAAACCCCTCATGACATTCGCAAACCCCTCATGACATTCGCAAACCCCTCATAGACATTCACAACCCCCTCATGACATTCGCAAACCCCTCATAGACATTCACAAACCTCATATGTATGTATATATGTGCGCTAAAAGTACAGTTATTTGTATTTGACCCTTTAAGTACCCGTGAAAAAAATGGATGCTAAGTTCGTACGCACACCGGCTCTCAAAGAGGCATATGTAAAAGCAACAAACGCAATCAATGGTAGACTTGATGGTCATTACCAACATGATGGTTTAAGATGGATGCTTCATAGGGAATTAAATAATGGGGATTACCCACAAGGTGGTATCCTTGCTGACGATATGGGGTTGGGTAAGACAATGCAAGCGATTGCACTTTTGAGAGGTAATCCTATGCCAACGCTTGTCGTAAGTATTGTTGCTACAGTTGTTCAATGGCGAGATGCGCTTATAAATTTTGGAAATTTCAAACCAGTCATTATTAATCCGTCCTTTCAAGGAATGATTCCAATTGATACCGAGTTAGCAATAACAACTTACAGTAGTTTTCAAGGCAAGAATGTTCCACAATGTCTGATGACTTACCAATGGGATAGGATTATCTTAGACGAAGGTCATACAATCAGAAATGCTACCACAAAAGTGTTTAAAGAATTAAGTAAGGTGAAAGCAAAAAGCAGATGGATCTTAAGTGGAACACCTATCCAAAACAGCCCTAAAGATATGTTAAATCTTGGTTTATGGATAGGTGTGAATGGTATGTCTTTAGACGAGTTTGTTAAGGTATTTGTTCTCCGGCGCACACAAGAGCAACAAGAAACAATAAATCCTCGTTTGGCTCTTCCGCCACTTACCACAACCGTTGTCAATATTGAGTTTCAATCTCCAGAAGAGCGCACATTTTACAATGATGTTGAACGGTATTTCAGCAACAAGTTAAGTAGCACATCTGATGCAATCGAGGCTTTAATGAGGTGTCGTCAGGCATGTACACATCCTCGGATATATGACGAAGGTATTGCAAAAAAAACAAAGAAATCAGGTATTAAAAGGAGGCGTTTAGTCTTAAGTGATGATGAAGATGAAGCAAGTTTCGATGATCTACCAAGGGCTGGTGTGCTTGTTGGATATGTCAGTAGCAAGGTGAACTTCCTGATAAATAGTTTAAAAGCATCAAAAGGGAAAAGTTTAGTGTTTTGTATGTGGACATTAGAAATGAAAATAATACAAAATGCATTGAAAGATGAAGGTATAAGTGCAATGATATATGATGGTGGCATTTCAAGAGATAACAAAGAAGCCGTGTTGTATAATTTTAAACATACATCAATTCCAGTGTTGATCATTCAAATAAATTGCGGGTCAACAGGACTTAATCTTCAATGTGCTAACACGGTATATATTATGTCTCCAAACTGGAATCCATGTATTGAGCTTCAAGCAATAGGAAGGGCATACAGGAAAGGTCAAACACAAAAAGTTACATGTTTACGGCTTGTGATGAATAACACCGTGGAAGAGAAATGCATCAAGATACAAGAGAAAAAAATGGGTATTATTTCTGAAGCTCTTATGGATGAATCATATTCAAGACGACTAGGAGCTTGTGATACAGAACTAACACTAGATAATATCAAGTCATTCTTTACTTGTCAAGATGATGAATCCGAAGACGATGATCCATACACATTCAAATTAATATCCTAACATATATAAATGAACGCTGTAAGTATTATTATATTATTACTTACAATTGGTTTTGCCGTTGCAAGTATTATATATATCGTACGTGTTAATAAAGAGTTTAATAACAAAATGATGGATATCCGAGCACAAGCTACTACTAAGTTATCAATGATGCAAGCTACACCTGCTCCACAAATTCTATCAAACCTTGCACCATCGCCTGCGCCGTTTGGTTTAGTTTAAGCAGACACATTATAAATCTTATAGGACCTATATCGGATTTTAATTTCACTCAAGTCGATAAAGCATACTCTCCTCTAGCAATAACAAAACAATCTTCTGAACTATCGTTTTTTTCGAGTTATACGAAACTGAAAACTGAATTTTTAGCTAAACATGATGGTGGAAATAATATCAAGAATATTACATTCGCTGCCAAATTGGCCGCATTCTATATGAATAATCTCAAATATGATATCAAATGGCATCCGAACAAAGGGTTCTCCAAAGAGTTATCTGGTTTACTTCCATTACTTTATATAAATATCAGCAAAAAAGGTTTCAAAGATATGATTACTGTATCTAACACAAGCAATCGTGTGTCAGATGCTCTTGTTAAGACAGTTATTGAGACAATAGATACGGGATATAATCAACATAAAAATGGAATTAAAAAGACTCAACAATTAGCAACATATTTAATGTGCCAATATAAACAAGGTATAATTCCATTAAGTAATCTAAAATGGTGCAAGAATATAAAACCTATAAACAAACTTGTAATGACGATAAAAAAAAGCAAATAAATATCAATCATTAAGGATGTGTTGAAGAATACTCTCATGCTTTCGTAAAGAAGATAGTGAGGTTTGTAATTGTATACACATTGATTTTTTGTTGATTTTTACTTTATTAGCACACAATGCAATTATCACGAGATTATTCCCAAACTTATCTAACTTGACCTTTTGAAGACATGGGGAATCCTTTATTTTATCAATAAACTTGTAGATTGTCCTCAAAGCTTTTGAAATATCGGATCCGTCAATATTGTCACACTCATACAATGCCCTTTTTGCAACAAGTAAAAGTGTATCATTCTGATTCATCGCTGGCATAATTGTTCGGTATTTATGCCAAAAAACAGATATATCAATTTTAAAGAAATTACAAAGAGTTTTTGCGCATATCCCATGATTTTTTAAGGCATACACAGCGACAGTGATAGCATCTTTTGTTTTTGTGTTATGTTGTGAACAGAATGAACATACTGATCTTATGTCTTCGTCAATGTCTCTGTTTGGGAACAAATTGTACATATAGTCTCTAACCGTATAATACAGTTGAATATCTTTGGTGTTGTGTGCTAGATGCCCACTATGCTCACTGTATTCATGATCTTCGTAATGTCCGTACGTTGCTCTGTCGTCGAGTACGTTACATTTCACCAACCCACATTCAGAACAAGAAAGTTCGGCTGCTTTTGCATCTAACAAGACTCTTCCACCACATGCAAGACATATGTTAACGTCATCCATGACGGAGGAATCCATGACGGAGGAATCCATGACGGAGGAATCCATGACGGAGGAATCCATGACGGAGGAATCCATGACGGAGGAATCCATGACGGAGGAATCCATGACGGAGGAATCCATGGTGAAAAATACCTAAGAAATATGGCTTGTGTCGAGAGTTATATATGAGATTTTCTTGACATATTTGCAGATGTGGTTTGCAAATGTCACATTCACTTTAGATAACCTTTCACATTCATAACATATAATATAAATATAGTGATTGTAAATATTGCAATAAAAATTTCATATTTATGACCTGATTGTGAGAATGATTCATAGGATTCAATAATAGTTTTCTGGCATTTCTGTTTGTGATCATCTTTGTAATGACCTGCAAGATGGATGGATATTGTTAGAGGGTTTGGAAATTCACATTCAACCTCATTGAATACATAATATGGTAAAGTGCAAATTCGATTTTTCCATGAATCATTCTTCAGCATGTAATCAATAAACGCACCTTGCTCATAATCAGGACCAGCAAAATCACCAATCGTACTCCATCGTCCATCTTTAAGTACCCATCTATCTTTGTTGTAAAGATCCCTCCAATATCTAATCAATTTACGACCTTCGGTGTCATTTTTAATCAAGAACGCTCCTGCACAAAATGGTGCATGGTATTTAGGTGGTGCATCAGGACTAATCCAGATAACATATTTTGGATGCATCTTAACAAGCATGAATGGATTCATTGTTTGAAACTGTGCAAAGAATGCATCGGAATCAAGCCACATGATCATG
>Ga0129333_10005151_pt1 | contig 12247 bp, 33 predicted proteins | sample CPB6_08_DNA_FD_94474 | JGI IMG/M metagenome (GOLD analysis project Ga0129333, IMG submission 94474) | Freshwater to marine salinity gradient microbial communities from Chesapeake Bay, USA - CPBay_Sum_0.6_0.8_DNA | ecosystem: Environmental > Aquatic > Marine > Coastal | place: USA: Chesapeake... | reverse complement strand
ATGTGGATCTTTCCAATCATCATGTCTTCCAATATCTCTTTCTCTACTTCTAGGTAGTTTTGTTGGTCTTGGAGATCCACTTTTAGACGCCTCAATCATGAATTCTGAGAATGTTTTTTGCTCCCTATGAAGTTTTACAATTTTATTTTCTGCATTTTTTGCAGCAAAATCTGAATTTTGTCGGTTAATATATCTTTTTGCCTCAAGTTCTTGTCTCACTCTTTTAGAAAAATCTCTTCCAGATTTTCTACCTTTTAATGCTCTAATTTCTCTTCTTAATTCTGCCCCAGTTTTATTAAATCTACCAGAAATTTCTGATTTTTCATTTCCTGTTGGAATCTCTTTTTTCACTCCTCTTTCTGCCGCATGAAAGGTTCTTCTTATTCCAGTTGCACGATCTCTTGAAGATGTAGATCCATACGCTCTTTTATTTCTTACATCTTCTTTTTCGGTTGGAGATAAATCTTTTTCAACCTTTGCCTCACTAACATAATTAGAACCAATTGTATTTACTGGTTGAGTAAGAATTATTTCATTTCTTCTGTTAATCATTTTAACAAATACGTTTAAGATTATTTATTAAAATAGTGATCTGGATTTATACATTGGTGGCGGAAGATCACGATTTAACATATAAGTCAATCGATTTAGGTCTTTATCCATTCTCTTCTGTTGTGGTGTATTCTTTTTTCTTTCTCGCGCCTCGTTTTCGTATTGCTTTAGAATTCCCGAGTCCTCAAGAAATTGTTGAAGAGTCTTCATGCCTTTTTGAAAACTATTTATGACTTCATAAAAAAAGAGGGTTTTTCACCCTCCTTCTGACAGATTGCGGTCAAATCAGTTAATGTTATTTATTTCCTATCGTAGGAAAGAGTTGGTACGGGAAGACCACCTTCAGTGGGAACATAGATGGTCACATTACCATTCTTACTGCCATCCTCAAGACCAGTAATGTACAGATACTGAAGATACTCACGGTTATCTTTCAGTGAATCACCAATGATTTGGTTTGCCTTGGCAACACCAGTGGCACGAATAATCTCAGCATCAGCAAGAGATTGTTGCCACACATTGTATTGTGGTCCACCTACAAAGATAAGACCGAGCAGCAAGATTGTGCCGGCAGCAACTGTGGCATAAACAGGGTCAATAAATCCGTTTTGTTGTTTCATAATACCTCAAATAAAGTTCAGGGAGTAATCCAATTGTAACTATCGGGAGTTTCTACACTCTCAAATCCATCATACTCATCAATACGATAAGGACCAGAGATTTCAGCAATAGCAAGTTTAGCACAATCACCGTTTGCTTTCCCACCCAGTTCTTCTACAACTTGAACAAGAATGGGGTCGTGACGGGAAATTTCACGGTGATACCAAGTTTGTTTTGAATACCGTTGATTGAAATCAATACGTTCTTCTTGAGTCATAGAACACCATTCCTTTTGGACTACACGTTCTTCGGGTGGAACCAACCAAACATTGAATCCCCATGAAGAATTTTCAATCCAAACTTGTTGACCTTTGATTTCCCAGTAACGCTTACATGCTTCACGGGACAAACTGAACCCACCGAAGCAACGGTTGTAGACCACACGAACCATTTGGAGAACCTCCTTTGTGTATGATTGTATTATAAGGCATCAAAGGGCACCTGTGAAGTACCCTTGTGCCAGTTGTTCAGGTGTTCGTCATATTGAACCAAGTTTCAAATTCAGGTTCAATTTGCTTGAGTTTATCAATAATATCATCAGAAAGATTTCCTTCATTATAAAGATTAAAGAAATGATCACAGAAAACATCAAATTCAAAAACACTACTTCCAGTTCCAAATACAGGAAGATACTCGGGAAGATACTGAGGAAAATGCTCTCGAAATACTTCAACTTCACTTTCAATAAGATCAGTCACAGTAAATCTACTACGATAGTCATCATAATCACGGAAGGTCAGTTCTTCATTAGTTCCAAATCCAATTTCCAATTCTTGACCGGGAAATAAATCAAAGTAAATCTTTGCAAGAGCAAAAAGTTTTTCAATTTCTTGATAATCTTTTACTGCAAATGCCTCCACATTAAATTCATCTGCCCAATTATCTTCAAATTTGATAAGTTGTTTCATTTAAATAATAATCAGATTGCCTCGGTGATAATCTTGGCACCCTTGAATTTGGCACGGGCACCTTTGTTCTTAGTATCCACACCAGTCACAACAGCAACCTGAGGAGTGGTAGAACCAGTGTGAAGCAGCACATCACCTTTCTTCAGAACATCAGGAGTGCCGATGTAATGAGTTTCCTTGCCGTTGATAGAGGCACTAAAGGTATAAGGAACAACTTCTTCCAGGTCTTTCTTGTCAAAGACATGAATAGAACCAGTACCCTTTTCTTCAATCAGATACTGGTTTTGACTGTTAGTGCCAATGTGAGTGCCGTAGGCAGTTTTACCATCAACGGTAAAGGAGTAGAGAGTTTTAGTGTCAGCAGTCATTTCAGTTTCCTCTTCGTAAAGTTTTAGTTCGTATCCTCGGGCATAAAAAGTTTGTTTGGATTCAAGATACCTACAAGTAAATTGTCCCCCAGAATAACTTGGGGCATAAGTAACTTCAGCAGGTTTCTTGCCGTATTGTTTGGTGACAATATCACCAAGGTTAAATTGTTGTGTCATAATTAAAGAGATTCAACTTGTGAAAGAAGATTATCAATATCCTCCACGGATTGATAACCAATTACATCATCCGTGATGGGAGTATCATAGCAAATTTCCCAATTTTCTTCAAGTCCTTTGAGAATTGCCACCTCGTACAGTCCTTGTTCGGCGCCATAAGAACCAGAACCAGAAGGAGATGTGAATTGAACGACACTTACACCATATCCATTATCAAAGAAGTGTAGTGCGCCAATACCAGTGTCTGGATAGTTGGCGTGTGGTTTAAATTGTAGATCAGAGAATTTCATTGCTTTTTTGAGTTCTTTAACATCATAGGTCATTGTTTAGGGGAGTGAAGATCTATTGTGCCACTTAACAGACTGGCACAATCTCTATTATGATTTATATTATATAAGTAACACTTACATCACATTTATCTCCTCAAAATTTTATTAATGTCCGCTTCACAAATACATGAAGGTTTATTAAAATTATAAATTACACCAGCAATAATAAAGCAGTTAGTAATTAGATATGATGCAAATATAATGGTTCTTATTAAGGCGATGATGTTTGCTTCTTTATCATTTTTACCAGATTTAGTGCCAAGAGAATGGCACCATAATCTCCAAATATTATTGATCATCATGTATTGATTTTCTAGACTTTACATACTCAAGTTCTTTCCATTGATTTTTATAACACAAAACCAATAATCGATTGTTTGCATGAATTGGAGATGCTTTGTAATTTTCGGGATTTTTGGGTTTCACTGATACCTCAATCGTAATATATGAAGAATCAGTGAAGTAAACCCAACCTTGAACTCCTTTGGTCCAGATCACATAATCATTGACCTTCGGTTTATATTTCATTCTGATGCATCAAGTGCAACTCGAATTCGGTTTGGATTATAACCATCTGAAAGATATGAATTCAGACGATTACTACACTCTTCTCTAGTAAGTTTTTGAGCACTTGGATCAATAAGTCCCCAACCATTGGTGTAGAGTTCTTCGATTCGATAAAGAGTTTCTGTCATACAATTAATGCCTCCACAAGACCAGATTCATAATCATCAACAAGAGCAAACTTTTGAGAAGTCATAATCTTTGACATAATGAGATTTGTATAGGTGGAATCAAATACTTCCGCCGATGCAAGAATCTCAAATGCTTCTGTATCAGATTCTGCAATTAGATTTACGATGCCAGTCTCAGCAGCAGGATATGGAATCCAAAGGTCAACAATGTAAAGATACTTCATTTTTTTGGGTAAATTACTCCTTGATTTTAGATGAATGAGTCAGAATTGTCAACTGACGTTTTAATTCAGTCTTAACTGAAATTAAATGAGAATAAATGTTATTTTTATACTCATTAAACTTCAGCAGTGACATAAGATTGTCAATTTGTTGAAGTGCCAATAAAAGTTTTAATTCCTCATTCACAACATAAACTCTTCAATGATGTAATCTACTGGTACTTCATATTTTGCTGCAAGATATTCAATTTGTTTATCCCAGATTTCTTCTGAATAATTACACGCTTCTTGACGCTTTTCATGAGCATCCAATTCCACTTCAACATGTTGAAGAAAATCTTTGAGACTGTTGAAAAACTGTTGAATTTCGTTAGGGTTCATTTTGATGGGGAATGAAGTTTTTCGTTTTCACAACCAATCGTTTTACAATACTCCGATTGGTTGTTATCATACAAGTTAAAGAGTTTTTTGTCTCTTTGAATTAGAAAATAATTAAATCCAAAGATTGCAATGAGAGCACAGATAGTGAAGATAGTAAGTTTGTAATTCATTCAGTAACCTTTAAAAAATCAACAAATTCTTTCTTTGAGAGATGTAGGAATTGGAATTCATGGGATTTGGTGAATTACTTTTTTATTATAGGGTATTTTGGCGGACCTTGAGGGTCCGATGTACCAGTTTTTAAAGTGTCCAAATCATCGATTCAGACTAAAAAGAAGGTATCACATCATTTTGCAATTTGGTCTGAGAAGTATCCATTTTTTCCCAAATATTATAAATCTTATTATAAAGAGCAGAGGCGCTTCCGTATTCTCTTGCAATTCGATTTTCTTCACGAATGTTAAGTTCCTGTAAAGCAGAGAGAATCACACCAATTTCGTGAACATTTAAATTTACATCAATATCAGTCATTATTATCAATCCCAAGAAATATTTTGAATATAAACTGAAGGCATTACTATTGTCCAGGCACCTAACCCATCAACTCCACCAACTTTATAATCCCATTTATATTCAAACTTATTATGAGAATCATAAGTCATATAACCTTTTTCTTTATCAAAACGTAGTTTGATGGTCAATCCAAAACGATTTGAATAAATGTTGCGAGTGCGAAGTGCTCCACCTTTTTCACGAGTTTCTACAACTTTACAAGTATCAACCATAAACTCATTATTAGACTCTAATGCACAAGGAGTCTCATAAGTAAATGGACGATAGGTTTGTTGAGTTTGTGCAAAAGCAGGAGATGAGAGAAGGAAAAATGAAGTGAGAATGAGAAGTTTTTTCATAGTTTGATGTACTTAAAGTTTTGGTCGCTTGTACTCCAATGAATTTCTTTGATTGATGTGCAATTTGTTCTGATATAATGATAACAAATTGGACAACAAAAACTATCACGAAGTTCTGATCCTCCATGACCACCTATACCACAGATAACAAGTTTATATCCAGGTCTTCGTGCTCTCAATAGGCAATTAATTTCACAATGTAAGTATATTTTTGATGCAAGACTAGGATCCCTAAACTTTTTAGATGCGATAACGGCAGCATAAAACTGTTGAGTATGTGTAATCACATAAGAGTTGACTCCAGTGGAAATTACTTTATTACGTTTATCTAGCAAGATAGCAGACATCTTTCGAGGTGCATCTGACTTTTTTGCCAGATTAATACAAAGATGTTGAAGTTCGGGTTTAATTGTGGAGAGTTTTACAATCTTATTAATCTGAAGCATTATCCAACGACTCGCCAACACACTGTTGCATTTCCTTTCCGTGGAGATTCAATGTGAGCAAAAGCAGCATAAGACAAATCCAAATCAGCATGAGAGTATGGTCCTCGGTCATTAATTCGTACAATAACTTGTTTTCCATTATCTTGATTGGTCACTCGTATTCGAGTTCCCATAGGAAGATATGGATGTGCTGCTGTCCAACGGTAGGCATCAAAATATTCACCATTTGCAGTTATCTTACCATGAAATCCATCATGAAGTCCATAAAAAGTGGAAATTCCACAAGTCAATCCAGCAATTATAGTTTCAATCATCAAGAAGAAGTCACACGAAGATTTTCAGATATACGCATAGAGATTTCATGAAGTATATTAGCATCAACCTCACCTAATTTATCAACAATTGCCTCAGGAATTAATTCTGTAATCAATTCTAAGAAACGATCATCAATTGTGATATAATATGCAATTTCATCTTCCAGTGCCTTGGAAAGTTTGATTAATGTACTGTTTGAAAGTGACATAATTAAACAGGAGTAACTTCAATTGAACGAATAAGATTGGTACGATCTTTTGCTAGATATGAATCTGCGATTTTACCACAAGATGATTGTGATTCAATATACTTTTCCTCAAAAATAGTTTCATTTTTATCAGGAACCCAATATTCAATTAACATTCGATAAGTTTTCATATTGTAAAGCATCACCAGGTACCTCTCTGAATATGAATCTTGCGTATTTCTTGGAAAATGAATTTTTTCAATTTAGAGTTATCTGTATTATCATATGCCAGATAAAGACGATTCAGATATTCATCTTGAGTTGCACATCGTACAACTTTAACATCTGTTATACCAAGTTCACGAATAGGTGAATTTGCTCTAACTTTCATCTTTCCAAAATTTCCAGTCACATTACCCTGAGTACGCAGTTTGGGTCGAATTTTTGAAAGATTGGATGTTGTAAAATCGGGAGTCATAAACATTCCTCAATCAGCAAGAACAAGAGTTGCAAGACGGTCTTCACCGGCACGATCCTGAAGTCGATCATAAACAGTCTGAAACTGGTTCATCATATTCAAATAATATGAAGCAAGATGATGATTATCCCCCACCTCACGTGCAATGATTTCTTGAACTTCAAGTGCGGAGATAATGTCCATAATTTGACCTGAAGTGAAAGATAGATGAGTCATGAGACTGATTTCTTGGGTACCTCGTAATTATAGTGGATCTTTTGCAGGAGTCGTGAGGGTAGTGTGCCACTAAGAAAACTGGCACAATGAGAAAACAACTGATTCTCCTTTGCGTAAGCATCGGATTCATGTAACTCATATGATGTAACCGGATTCCCCTGAAAAAACAATTTACCATTTCGAATTTTTAGTTCATCATTTACCCATTGAGATAAATGGCATAATTCATGTATAAGAGTGGAAATGTATAGAGTCTTGTTTAAATATACGTCAAGTTCTATTTCATATGATGATCTTGTAATCTGATAACAAAAACCAGTTGCACCTTCCGATTTTAAACTTCGATGATTTATATCAAGAATTAATTCATGATTTAAATGAAATTTATTCAAATACCATGATGAAACCTTTTCACATAAAATTTTAGAGTATCCATAACCAGAGTGAGTTACAACTGTCATAATTTTTATTAGTACATATAATCACAAGGAACTCTGGTCCATTCATACCAATGTCTAACATATCCAGGTCTCCAACGATTTCCAGAGATGTATTCTTCTCTATAAATTCGTTTAGAACACATTAAGACATATTGAGGTCTTTGATATGTAAAAGGTTCCCAAAATTCTCTCCATGTGATTGCAAATATTGGAGTTGGAGTGAATATGAGTATTGGAAGAATATATTTTATCATTTATAGAGATATCCAGTAGAATAATCTGCGTTTTGATATAACCACTCTCTCTGTTCATCATTAAGAAGATTGTATCGTATATCTTTTACTGGACTATTCCATGATGCTGCTTTTAATACATCACCAGTATTAATGTCAATAAAAGCATGTACTGATTTTTGTCCACCACCATCAATGAAAACAATCCTATGATATTTTCTTTTCGTTTGAATGATGAAGTCAATTGGACATTCTCCGTCCTTTAGTTCAAATATTTTCTGCATATGATGAGTATGCTCAAAACTTGACTCTACTGATTTATCCGCAAATTGCTTATGACCCCGAATTGCGGAGTCCACATAATTATGCTTCAGTGCCTCACAAAGACATTGAGTGTATTTAAAAATAGTCTCAATAGTATCACTTCGTTCTTGTGTTCCCGCTGCGAAGTCTGCAAATGAAATGTTCATGATGTAAGTTGTGAATGTACTTATTATAGTAGGTTCTCTTTTCATTGAGAACTCTTTGTGTGACACTTTTTAAAGTGTCCTTCAATCCTCAAAAATCTTACACTCGGGTGCATCAGGGTGCAAATCACAATAAAGTTCCAGAGCGGTAGGATCATGTGAATCTTCTGGATGATTTGCTTTATATGATTTCAATGCTTCAAGTTCACCTTCAGTATGACGACGTGCTTGAGGTGAGATTGTGGGATCAGTAAGAATTTCTTCGTCTTTTTGAATGTGTTGGTCGATGTTTTCCATAATTGATTAAAAGATTAATAGATTATTTATTTTTACTCAATGAATAAGTTGGATTTATAGTTTTTAGAGATAGGAGGATCAAACTTACCATCAAGTGAGCGAACCATCAATTCAGCAAATTTCTCCATTTTTTCAGAGTTTACTGTGGATGGTGAGTAAGTAATTGCATCTTTAAGAGCAATTAACTCATTGTATTCATCTTGAGTAAGTTCAGAATCACCAGTTCTAGAGAGAGTCATAAGATTTTTGCAATGTTTCTCAAATGTTAGCATTCTTTGACATAATTATCTAGGATCTTAACATTCTCTTTGGGATTTCTTCACATTACTTAATGAAATTTTAAAGATCAATGTCTTTATTCAACTCTTGAGATTGATCCTTATTGTAATAAGAATAGATTGAGTTGTGAACATCCATCAGATAATCAATCCAGAATCCCGATGGATAAATTCCTAAAGATTTCATGAGACCACGATGACTACATCCTTTAGATTCTGCTTCACAGATAATTTTACAAATTGCTTGAACCATGTCTAATTTATCTTCTTCTGAAAGTAGAAGATATTTTTCTACTGCTCGTTTTTTTGCTTTCTCATTTTCCTCCTGTAATTCTTTGCATTCATCAGATTCCCACCATTCTTTTAAGGATTTTCCAAAATCATTCATCAGTTTCACCAAATAGAAACGTTATCAGTCATTTGACCCTCTGAATTAACTAAACTCTCAGTCTTTACTTCATTTGAAGACTCATCTTTATTACATGAAAGATGTGCATTACCATTTAGAAGACAAAGAAGTTCATAAGTTTTAGATGCATAGTGTTTATGATAATAATAATCTTCACTTACTGCATCTTTAATTGCATCATAAATTTCCTTTGGAGTTATGTCTTGGTCCAAGGAATCTCTAACCCATTCTTTAATTTTATCTAGTGAGTATTGAATGTACTGATTATTCATAATCATTTGTTTGTAAATGTTTGTTTTTTAATTTGTCTTAGTTTCATTAATACTCTCTGTGTGTATGAAAGTATTATAGGGCATCAAAGAGGACTTTGTATGCTTTGATGTGACAGTTTAGATAGTGTCCTCTTTGATTGCTTGCTCAATAATAATCTGCAATTCTTTACTAGTAAGATCATTCATAAACTTCCATTTGGGATCATCGGGCGACCAATCTACTGTAAATGACCCATCTTCATTCTGTGTTATTTTCAGAGAATCATTCTCTGGGTTTAGGTTTGACATAAAAACTAAATTTTTTCTTAAAGTAATTTACAAATTGAAAATGATTTACATCAAGTGGTTTGGTCTCACCACACTTACTGCAAGTCCTTTCTGTATTGTTTTTTTGCTCGTTTGAGTTCTTTGAGTTCGGTCTTAATTTCTTTATAGGCATTTTCTGGAGTAATTTTACCACCCATTTCAAGAGCACAGATAATATCTACTCGTGTGCCAAAATGAGCAAGTGCCTTTTCAAAATCATTTAAATCGTTATACATTTTAATCAATTCCAATGGATTTTATATAATCTTGATATTTCATGAAAGATTGTAGGCGCACTGGTACTCCAAGACTCATGCAACATTCCTGATAGGACAAAAATTCATAAAAACTAGTTGTTGAATCTAATGCTGGGTATTTCTCATCATGATATCCAATGATTCTATTAAAGTTCACAGTTTATAATCCATAGAACCTCCATATGACACTGAATTTTCATTCAGTCGATTTTCTTGTCTTAGTTTAAGAATAAATCGAGTAGATTTAATACACTCATCTTCTGTAAGAGAGGTTAGAATAGGAACATCATTTACATCATATGAATTCCAGGTCCCCCAACGTTGTTGTTCACAATAAAATGCATCATCAATTAGAGTTTTCATTTTTAACCTCAATACTCAAAGTAAACCCAATGAAAATTAACACGAGAGAAAATCCAATCTTAAACCAATTGATTTCCATTTTTCTGAGATTTATTGTTATTAGTTTTTACACTTTCATGTAATTTTTTGAGTGCTTCAATGGTTTCTGGTGTTTCAATCCAGGACCACTCATTTTCATTTTTGTCTTTATAAGTTTGTTTAGTCATAGATTTTTAAATAGTTCCGTAAAATTTGCACTTCCTTTCCAGTAAAAGGAAGCAATTAAAATCATATCAAGAAGAAATAAAGAAGTCAAGAGAAATATGATCGGTAGTTTACTAGATTTCTGGGATGTCATACTTATAACTCAATTGAATTTGATTTTTCTTAAGTTTATTTCTTTCAATATGTTTATCTCTATGGTCTTCAGTTTGAAAATAACATTTTCTAGTTTCAGATCCATCCTTGAATACTAATTTCCATGGAAATGAATCAAAAGGAAATTCTTCAGTTAAATCTATTTTCTTTTGTGGTTCAGTTTTTTTCGGTCGTCCCATTAGACATTCTCCCTGCTTCGTAACTTGCTTTCATCCATTCTAATAAAAAATCTCGGTTTTCACATTCAACCCAAAATCTTTCAGCACGAACATGAAATCCTTCAATTTCATAAAACCAGTCTTCAAACTTTTCCATCTAAATCAATATCAATCAATTCTCCTACAAGGTCCTTGAGTTCATCAAACATCTTAGAGTCAAATGGGATAAGTTTTCCTTTACCCATTTTTACATCATAAGACATTTGCATTAAATCTTCAAGAAAATGTTTGGGGTAAATATCATCTTCTAAACTATCCCAAAAATAATCCAAACAACATTCTAATGGGTCATCACTTTTAAGAATTGCATAACCACTCAAATTTCCACCCATCAAGTCTGCCCAATTCTTAAACGACATAAAGCAATTGTACCATCCTTGTTGAATACAAGAAAACCAAACATATTCAAACCAGGAGAGTTTTGTTGTTTCTTTATTAGTACCTAAAAGTGGTCTACTAAACATAGTGAGGTCTCTCCGTATCAAACTTCCACCATTTTGCATCTTTTATTTTTAAACACATCAGTATTGTATCATGTTCTCTAGATTCTCGTGGAGTACCGCGATACATGTATCTACGTTGATATGCACATTTCCAGATATTGAAATAAATCTTTGCTTTTTTTGTAAGTTTCATCGTCAAAAATTAAGATAATAAGTGTACTATGGTAAATCTTTGGGTATGGATGTAACAATTTTTCCTATCATATCAGAGTTGTCTTGAAGTTTTTGTGATTTTTTTGTTTCTGAAGATTTTACATCCAGTAAAAAATTTATCAAAAAAACTAGATTTACCATTGCAGCACCAAGAACAATACCAAGAAATACTGCTCTCATGTATTCAGTTTTAGTCATAATCAAAATATTCAAATAAAAGAGTTAGTTTATACTACAGTGTTGGGGTTTAATGAACACACCGATCATAATCAGTCGCTAGAGACTGTAGTACTTCTGGTGATGTGTTGGGGTTTTGTGCAAGTTCAATTTTGTTCATAAGAATTCTGATGATAGAAACAGTCTAAGTCCCTTTGATGACGATTGGGATTTCTATTGTGCCAGTTTGGAATCTGTCATCAGAACCAAACGTCGAATCAGTTCTGTTGCATTTGGATTACGACCAACATGATAACGAACACCAGAATACTTATCAGTTGCTAGAGTCTGTAGACTTTCTGGTGATGTGTTGGGATTTTTTGAAACATGCAAACGAACATAAGAATTCTCATCAGTCGCTAGAGACTGTAGTGTTTCTACTGGAGTGTTGGGATTTATTGCAACCCTCCAACGAACAGTAGAATCCACATCAGTCGCTAGAGTCTTTAGAGTTTCTGTTGAAGTGTTGGGATTTCTTGCAACACAATAACGAACATTAGAATTCTCATCAGTCGCTAGAGTCTGTAGTACTTCTACTGGAGTGTTGGAATTATATGCAACACCACAACGAACATAATAATCCTCATCAGTCACTAGAGTCTTTAGTGTTTCTGGTGAAGTGTTGGGATTTTTT
>Ga0129333_10005150_pt1 | contig 12247 bp, 3 predicted proteins | sample CPB6_08_DNA_FD_94474 | JGI IMG/M metagenome (GOLD analysis project Ga0129333, IMG submission 94474) | Freshwater to marine salinity gradient microbial communities from Chesapeake Bay, USA - CPBay_Sum_0.6_0.8_DNA | ecosystem: Environmental > Aquatic > Marine > Coastal | place: USA: Chesapeake Bay... | reverse complement strand
TTCTTCAACTTGTTCTTCATGTTGTTCTTCAACTTGTTCTTCAACTTGTTCTTCATGTTGTTCTTCAACTTGTTCTTCATGTTGTTCTTCATGTTGTTCTTCATGTTGTTCTTCAACTTGTTCTTCATGTTGTTCTTCAACTTGTTCTTCAACTTGTTCTTCATGTTGTTCTTCAACTTGTTCTTCATGTTGTTCTTCATGTTGTTCTTCAACTTGTTCTTTGTCTTTAATTTGTTCTTCTTCTAATTTATCATTTTCTTCAATCTGTTCTTTGTATTCACCAGGTTTTTCTTCTTTTTTTATTGTATCTATGGTTTCATCTTCTTTTTTATTAAACATTTGAAATAATCCATCAAACATACCTTTTTCTTCTGTTGTATTTGAATTTTCTATTGGAACTTTTTCAGAACTTTCTGAAGTTGAAGTATCTGTATTACTATTTGAAGTTTCATTTTGCGTAAATATAAAACTATAAACCATGTACATTGCAAATAATATTATTAAAAGTATTAATATACCAAGTAAAAACATAAATGCCAATTTAATATATTTATTACATCTCAAATCAAATATATTTATATTATTACATTTATCCTCTTCATCTTTCTTTTCATCTTCATCTTTCTTTTCATCTTCATCTTTCTTTTTCTCTTCATCTTTCTTTTCATCTTCATCTTCTTCATCTTCATCTTCATCTTCTTCATCTGGTCTATTTTGATTATTATCATATCCGTGAAATTTTGTATAATCAGTTAGTAATTTTGGATCAAATCTGTCTGGTAACATTGAGTTGTATCCATCGCTATGAATATCTTTATTATCTGTTATAAAATCCTTTCTGTTATAATTATTATCTATATACGAATCACTATTTATTATTGGAGGATTGTATTTATATTTTGGATCATATGTACCATCGTCGTGATGCCAATCGTCTGGAATATCTTCTCCGTTCTCAAATCTTTCGAAATTATTACTAATATATTTCAGTAATGAAATTGTATGAAGAAAATTATCCATATTTTCTCTTTTTAATATTAGATTTGAAAAATATTTTATAAAAATAGAAGAATATATGTATAAGAAACCGTATATACCTGTTAAAGTATATGTTTGGAAATCTTCTACACAAAAATCATTATATATTTTTGATACATCAGATTCTTCATATGAAGAAGAACATATTAGAATTAAAGAAAATATTTATCAAGATGATACAGTTAAAAATGCTTTGACTAAAATTGGATTATATATCAATAATAATTTAGATACTGATGTATATGGTTGGATAAAACACAAATCTTTAATGTTTGATATAAAAAACAAAAAGTGGAAAGGTTATAATATTAATCCATTTTTATCAACGGATATTCAATCACAATTATTACAAGAACCCGTTGACTACGATTATAAAATGGATGAACTATTCAACTATTCTTCTATAAATGTTACTTTTTCTACCAATTTACCAAACAATATTCATCATTATTACTTTATTAAAATACAGAAAATGACTGCTAAACAATACTTACAAAGAGAAGATTTACTTAAAAAGTTAATGAATGAACCAGATAATACTGATTTATTACCAGAATATTATACAAGAATACAATATCATTCAAAATTGAATAAAATCATATTATCAGACTTGTTTGATTATTCGCATGCATCTAAATATATTGATATGATACAATGGGTAGATGATAGTTCTAAAATACTCTATAAACTTCATAAAAAAAACAAAATTAAAAAAGAATATCTCAATTCTTGGACAAATGTTGATAAAATTGATAAAATAAAAGTTATAAATATATATTCTATATATAACAAAAATAGTTATTGCAAAATAACAATAGACGAGTCTAATCTACATATAACTTATATCTTAAATGGTAGACAATATATCAAATATAAAGATATTCAAAAGCATAAAAAAATAATTGAAAAAATTATTAAGAATATAATAAAACAACCTATAAAACTCAAAGAGCTTGTTATCAATGCTGGTATTAAAATAAATATTCAAAGTTCATCATCAAAGCTTCTTATGAATAAGTTAAGTAAACAGATTGATATATTTAATGTCATTAAAAATAACGACAATGATAAAAAATCAATAATATGTACATATATTCGCTCATCTAATTACAAAAAAAATACAGATATATATGATTATATTAAATCAAGAATCAATTTAGGAATACCTAAATCTGAAATAGCTAATGAACTAGTCAATTTAGGAATTGTTGGTGACATCAATAAAATGATAAATGATGAAGTTGAAATGATTGATAAAGGAAATGAGGTTTTAACAAAAACAGTTATTAAAGAAAATGGTACAATAATTGAAATCATACCAAGATACCAGGGTTATAATGTATCTATAATAAATTGTCCGAATATTATGGAAATGAGATATATGTTTTTCTGGTTATCTAAAATCATATCAACAACAATTGATAGAAAGATTAAAGAAGTTGCTCCTCCACCACAACCAAAAATATTACATGATGATTCTGAATCTTCTAAATCTTCTCATTCAAATATATCTCAAGCTTCATCTGTTTCATCATATAATAGTTCAGGGGGTGCTCCTAATAAGAAAAATAGTAACTATCTAATCACAATGCTACAACAAACAGATAAAGAACTTTTCGGGGAATATTATGCTCGTACAAAATGTCAAAGCCATGTCCAACCAGTTGTATTTTCAAAAGAACAGAAAGATATTCTTGAAAAAAATAATCAAATGCATTTTGATAATTATGTTGAATATGGTAGTAGTGTAGATAATTTGAATTATTATGCTTGTCCAAAACTATGGTGTCCTCAAAGCAAAATACCTTTACTACCTGGTGAAAAATGTCCCATAGATGATGAAGAACCTATTAAAATGTACAAGGACATTGATAAAGATAAAAAGAGTTATGTAAGACTTATTAAACCAAATGATAAAGGTATGTGTGTACCATGTTGTGGAAAAAATATTCAGACCAAAGATAAAATAAATGTATGTATGAAATATTTAGGAGCTGATAATAATACAAATGAAAAGGTTGCTATAAATGTAAATGATGAAAATTATTTAATGAATAAAGTTCCAATTGATATAGGAAGATATGGCACTATACCAGAATATTTACATTCTTTATTATCTAATGAGCCATATAAAAACTGCACGGGTGCATTAAATACAAAGACATATTGTTATGTTAAACAAGGTATTAATAATAGTAAACACGAGAGCATATTATATTCTTTGATGGAATTACTAAATATTAAATCTAAAAAAGAATTAAAAAAGCTTATTAATTCAAAACTTGATCTAATCACATTTTTAACACTTGATAATGGTAATATTTGTAAAGAATTTTTAAATATAAGAGAAGTAATACCAGAAAATAATCCTAAAATAGTTAAAGATTTTACAAGATTTAATAAAAATAAAGTTCTTTCAAATTTACTAAGTAATTCTAAAAATCTTTCCCATATTCTTAATATATATGTATCATACCAGAAATATATAGATTATGTTCTTACAGATGATATTACAGTTGATAAAAAACCAGAATATATATTACCATTGATATATCATTTATATAACATAAACTTAATAATGTGGGAAAAACAAGAGAATGAAGTATTTATGAACTGTCATAATACAATATTTGAAAAAAACAGTTTGGATAGTAGATTTTGTATGATAATAAAAGAAGGAAGTTATTATGAACCTATAATAATGAAAAAAAGAAGTTCTGATATAATTAAAATATTTAATTTATCTGACCATCTCAAAATACAAAGTTTAATTAAAAAATGTGAAGGAAAAGATAGTAATTTTAATACTTATAATAACTTATTTATATTACACAAATGGTCTAAAAAAGTTCTCGATAATCCAAATGTTTTAACAATATCTAAGGTAATTATTAATGACGACTTAACAATTGATAAGGTTTTAACTAATAAAAATATATTACTCAAATTTGATAAAATAGGTTTGTCATACTTAAAGAAAATACTAACTAACTTTAATATATCAAATGATAATATAGTATTTTTCAAAGAAATAATTGGAAATCATTATAATATCACTGTTAATAAAAATGATATTTCTAAATTTATATCAAAAACAGATGAAATGAGTATTAAAGTAAATATTGGAGAGATAATAGCAGATAAGGAAAATCAAATATACTCTAAATTAACAATTGCAGATGACAATATAATATCAAATGAAATCATAATACATACAAATAATGTCAATGATTTTTATAAACAAAATGCGATTACTAACAAACAAACAAAGAGATGGTATGAACTTCAAAAACTTATTGGTAAAAAAGTTATTAAAAATAATTTAAAACACGAAGAAATTAAAGAACAATTAAAGCACATTCCAGAACAAGAAATTATTAAAATTATATTGGAAGAAATACCCCATGATAAAGAAGGAGTGAAAAAATGGTTATCAAATATTACAATACAAACAAAATATGATTATTTGAGTGATAATATTACAGAAGGTAAAAATGAATTCATATTTTCACAAAATGCTCTTGTAAAAAATGGTGAAAAATACTTGCCAAAATATTTACAAACATATCATCCATCGCTTCCAAATGAAATTAATATTGAAGAAGATAGTATAGAAGATTATAATATTGATAATAGAGTTGACGAAGATATACAGTTACCTTCAATATTTACAGGGACATATAAAAAACTATCTGTAAAATGGAATAAGAATAAAAAAAATAAATGGTCTGAAATGGTTTATATAGATTGTAATTATAAAATTGATACTCTCAAAAATTTCATAAATTGGTTAATATCTAAAATGAAAATACAATCCATTGATTATGATACTATTTATAAATCATCTTATAATAAATTTATTGATATCAGAAATGATATGAATGCTATGAATATTATATTACATGATACCTCATATTATAACGAGTGGTCTAAAAAAAGTAAGAAAACTTTTAGTACAATTAATGTATTTTTAGAAAAATATTATTCTAAGCTTACAGACGAAGAGCGTACCAAATATATTACTGAAATATTTAATTCAAATGAACTTTATCCCAATGATCTTGTATTAAAATCAATATCATCTATATTAAACATAAGTATATTAATTATTCAAAGAGGCACATATGGAGATTTTGATAATGAAAACACAAGAGGAGATATTAATGACATGGTTTCTTCATCTTTATTATATTCTGCCTCTAATATACATAGTAGACCACTTATTATATTTAATAAAAAATGTGATAAAACAAAATGTAGTTATTACTTAGTAGTTGATAAAATATCACCAAATACTCTGTATTTTAACTATGAATACTTACACAAAGATATAAAAGAATTAGTTGAAAAACATTTACAAATCAATCACTAATTTTCAAGATATTTTTAAGTAACTTTTACTTCTTGATTGATATTATAACAAGTATTTTTTCCTACTTTGAAATTAAATGCAATATCACTTTCTGTACAATCTTGTGAATCTTCATCGTCGCTTTCTTCCTTAATATCATCTAATTTAATTGGTTTTTTATCTTTGACGAGTTCCATCATTAACTCTTCATCAAGAAGAATTTCACAATCACCTGTTCCACAAGGTGGTTGTTGTCCCAACATCACATTTGCAGAAACACCATTTACATTATCATATTGCGAAAAGATACTTGCGTTAATTAACATATCAGTGGATTCTTCAAATGATGATTTTGCCAATGGTCCAATATCACCACGATTGATACCGTGTCTGTCTATAGATACAATACATCCTTTGAAAGTCATTGTATCCATTAGGAGAGACAAATGACGATAATTCATAGAACCATCTCCTGTAACATTTACTAATTCATTATATAGTGAATTTCTTGCGGCTTCAATACCAAGTGTTTCATATATTTCTCTAATATCGTTTGATACTGTTCTGGTAGCATCTACATTAGGATTTGCGAGAATTTCCATAAGATTAGTTCCATCAGTATCAAGAACCCATTCTATCATTTTATCAAATTTCTGTGTATCTTCGTTAAATTTGTCGTATTTCTTTTTGTTAAGAGAAACTTTCTTGATTCCTTTATAACCCTTGAGCAATACTTGATATACAATATTATGTTCCATAGCTTTAATGGAAGCGAGTTCATCTTGGGGATCTATTTCTTTAAGAGCAAATTCTGTTAATCTCATCATAAAGATACATTCCTCTGCATTATCATCGCTATAAACACAATCAATATATTTCTCATAAGCCATATTTAATTTTGTATAAATATCAATCATACGAAGTCCATATGATGACATTTTTTCTTTATTAAATTTCATTCTAAGCACCCATGGAGAATCACTTGTACATTTATTAGCAAGCTGATTGATAGTAGCAAACTCTTTATAAATATCAAATATTCCCTTATCTTGTTCGTTATATCCAGAACCATTATCCCATAATATTTCACTATATTCAAGAATATCGCATAGTTTTGTAATTTCAATAGAGTTTTTAATATTCATTGCTATATTTTTAGCTTTTTCTACCCTTTCATCAATTACTTCAATACCATCTTCTCCCATAATAGGATTTGATACAGTTGCAATATCCTGTTTCATATAGATATTCAATGTAGGTGTTTTGGTCTTTTTTGTAGCACTTAAGATTTCTTTCAATCTGGGAACACCTGAAGTAGCTTTTACAGCCGCTTCTGTTCCAGATACATGAAATGAATCAAGTGTCATTTGTGTTCCCATTTCTCCAATAGTTTGCGCAGCCACTATACCTACCATTTCACCTGGTTGAGAAATTGCTTCTTTAAAATATTGTTCTACTTGTGATACAATCCAGTCAAATACATCCTTTGTAAAATGATACTCAACAATCATCTTTTTAGGATTTAGATAAACTCTCAATAAGATTTGCAAATATCTCATTCCTTGTTTTGTATCTTTAATATAAAGATCATTTGTAAGTTTATCAATAGCATTTAGAACATAATCAGGTGTTAAATCAGTCTTTATAGACTTTACACCAATTGCTTTAAGTTTTTCAGATGCATTATTGATAATTCTATGAAATGGAATTGGATATTTAATAACAGCATTTTTAATCCCACCATTCACATCATTAATGATAAACATTTTATCTTCAATAATGTGATTATAATGCTTATTACATCTATCATATGTTTCTGTTGTGACAGTTTTATAAGCCGTTGCAGTCATATGATTATTGATACGGTCTTTCTTGGAAATATTATATTTTTGTTCAATTTCAATGATATTCATTTCAATTGTAGGAATAAATTGTGATTCAATTTTACATCCATCCATACCATCTTCTCCATAAATATATTGTATAATTGAACCTTTAGCGTTTCTCACAGTATTATCATAATATACTTTTACATCTTCCATAGCTTTTACAAGACGTCTTTGGATATATCCAGTCTCACTAGTTTTAACAGCTGTATCAATAAGACCTTCGCGTCCACCCATAGCATGAAAGAATACTTCTTGGGGAGATAAACCATCGATAAAACTATTCTCTACAAATCCTCTTGCATCAGGACCATCATCATATTTTGTAAAATGAGGTAGCGTTCTATCAGTAAAACCATAACCAATGCGTTTACCATCTACATTTTGTTGCCCTACACAAGCTACAATTTGAGCTACATTTGTTTCTTTACCTTTAGAACCAGCTTTAACCATATTAATCATTCTGTTTGTTTTTTCATCAATTTGTGAAAGACCTATCTTACCTACTTTGTTTGTAGTTTGATTAAGAATACCAATAATCTCTCTTTCTGTAAAATCAGCATTATTGAAAATACTATTATTATCTACGTATCCTCTTCTGACATCATCGAGTTGGTCATAAGCTTTCTTTTTCATTACACGAATTGTAGTTTTAAGCTCTTCATTTGTTTTTTCATCAGTGATAAGATCACTAATACCTACACTAAATCCAGCTGAAAGCAACCATCTGCAAATGAGTCGTTGAGTATTGTCTAAGAACTTCTTTAATTCAAATGGACCATAGTCGTGAAATATTACTGGCAGAAGTCCACTTGTAATTCCATGAAATACAGTTTTATCAAGGCTTCCACTTTCTAATACACTGTTATTAATCACAAAGTTTTCTTCCGCTTTATTTTTACGTCTAATATTGAGACCAGGTGGGAGAATATTAGAGTAAGCTTCTTTTCCTGTATATGTATAATTTTTACTTGGTTTTTTAAGTTTTCCATCAAAATAACTATTTATCATTTGCAAATTGGCCATAGTCTTGTCACCAATTTGGGTATAATCTTTTGTCAATCTAAATGAACCAAGAAGAGTATCCTGTACTACTTCAATAATTGGTTTTCCATCTCTTGGAGCCAATATCATATATGGCACTGCAGCAATATCTTGTAACTCACTCATAGTCTGAATATTTTGAGGACAATGAAGATTCATTTCATCTCCATCAAAATCTGCATTATATGGAGGTGTGTCAAGAACATTAAGTCTGAAAGTTTGATAAGGCATTACAATTACTTTATGACACATCATACTCATTTTATGCAGTGAAGGTTGGCGATTAAATAGAATATAATCTCCATCTGATAAATGACGATGTACTACATCTCCAACCTTCAGATTTTTAATTATCTTATCAATTTCTCCCGACGCATATTTCAAATTTATTGTTACAGAGTCATTTAACTTTTTAACATATTTTGCACCAGGCCATGTATCTGGTCCATTTTTAATAAGTGTTTTAATATGTTCCATATTTTTTTCATTGACTACTTCGGGAAATGTAATATTGATTGCGATTTTGATAGGTACTCCAAGTTCATCAATACTGATATAAGGATCTGGGGTAATTACCGTGCGCGCAGATTGATCAACACGTTTTCCATTTAAATTACCACGAATACGTCCTTCTTTTTTCTTCATACGATCTGATACAGATTTCAATTTTCTTCCATTTCTTTGTTGCGAAGGCGCCATACCGGAAATTTGATTATCCAATAGTGTGAATACATGGTACTGTAATACCATTGTAATTAACCGAATGGTTTCTTCAGATGATCCTTTTTTGATACGCTCGTATATGTTATTATTTGTTTTAATAATTTCACTCAATTTGTGAGTAAGATCATCCTCCCTTCTCTGTCCATTTTCTTCTATAATACTTGGTCTAACAGCAGGAGGTGGAACAGGAAGGATAGTTGTAATCATCCATTCAGGGCGATTCCATTTAGGACTAAATCCCATTATTTCCATATCTTCATCTGTTATTCTCTTGAAAATACGAAGAACATCTTCAGCACTTAATTCAGTTGACAGATTTTCATTTTCTGAGTTCTTTTCGTTTTTGTCTTTCCAATCTGCTACAATTTTCATTGGACCATCTTTATTATATTTTGTTGGCTGCTTTGCATTACATCCAATACTACCATCGTCTCCACAACATTTGATTTTATTAGTTGTATTACATAGTTTAAAATAAGCATTCCATTTCATCTGATTATCTTTCATTGCCATGATTTTTTGAATATCTTGTTTCAAATCAGGATGAGTTGTATTAGGAGAAATGAGAATCTTAGAACATCTATAGCATACACATTTGAGGATTTTTTTAGTAATGTCAAAGAACATAGCATGAAATACAGGTCGTGCAAGAACAATGTGTCCAAAATGTCCAGGGCAAAATATATTTTTTTGTTCACAAGTACTGCATAATTTATTATGTTCGAGAACACCCATACGAGAATCAAATAAACCTCCTACCACTGGTTCATTACCAGTGTATGTATCAGTTCTATTAACTTCTACAACAGAACGTGAAATAATCTCTTCCGGACCCATAACACTGAATTGAATTCCTTTTACATCCTGTATGTCAACTTTTTGATCGGTATAAGAAAGTTCTGGATATATTGACATATCTCTTAATAATATAAATAAAAATAATAAAACTTATATCATTTTTTATTTATACGTCATATATATTTTTTTTACTTATTCAAATAATTATTGCCACTAATTATCTTTATTTATTTTAGATGAAAACTAAAAATAATATCGAAGATAAATCTTTTAAACCTGTAAAAACAGTTAAAGCTGTTAAACCTGTTAAAGATAATAAAGCTGTTAAACCTAAATGTCATAAAAAAACTGGTGGTAGTAGTGAATCGCAAAAATTACATGTTTTTTCTGATATAGAAGGTTATTTTCCAGAAAACTTAAAAAAACTTATTGATGATGCTTTTACAAATCAAGAAAATAATGATATAATTGCCTTTACTGGTGATTTAATTGATAGAGGAGAATGCTCTATTGAAAATCTAAAATATATGATTGATATGAAAGAAAAACTTGGTGATAGATTAATATTAATTTGTGGTAACCGTGATTTAAATAAAATTAGATTACGTAAAGAATTAGCATTATCAGATGAATTTAAAACAAAAATAACTGAGGCTATAAAAAATATAAATATAAATACAATCAATGAATTATATGAATTATGTAAACATATAGTATTAAATAAATTTCATATGTTTGATAGTGTGAGAACCTATGCATTTGTAGACAATAAAAGAGTAAATAATACAGTGTATGAAAATATGTTTGAATACAATTCATCTGATATTCAATCTGATTTATGCGAAGGTGGAATATACAAAAAGAATTCTGAATTTGATTCAAATTATAGTGATGAAATTCAAAGAATAAAAGAGATATATTCCTATACAATGGGGGCTGGAAAACAAATAGAACTCTTTAAACCCTTTTTTAATCTTGATGATAATGATAATGATAATGATAATGATAATATAATATATTTATTTATTACATTTATTAATCTTATAATGTCTTATAATAAAGAAGATTTTAAACAAATGACTGGCATAGAATACACTATTGATAGTAATTGTGGTCAAAATAATAAAACAAATCTTTGTTATTATGAAAATTTATATTATAAATATTTATCCAATTGCGATATTATACATTTTCTTAATCAAGGAAAGAAAAAAATATTTTTGTCACATTCTGGAATACCTACTATGAATGAAAATTTTTATTTAAGTGATGATTTTGTGTTAAACAGTGGTGATGGTGGTGGATTATTTAATTTTTCTAATGAAACAAAAATAAAAAAAACAACATATAATATAAATAAAAATTTTAAAAAGTTTATTAATAAATTCTATAGTATAAAGTTTTATTCAAGAAAAAATGAAGATTTAAAAGAAAGAACAAAAATAAATAATATTAACGAATATCAAAAATATATCAAATTATCCGCAAATTGTGATTCTTTTAGTTTTAATCAAACGTTAACAGAAAAAATTCTGGGTACAAAACCAAAAAAATATACATCAAAATTATCTCCTATAGTATCAAATAATTTACTCAAGGATAATGGTCCAATAAAACGCTTTTATTTTGATCATTCATTTTTCACAAAATATTTTAAAAAAGATGATGATGATATTATTTATAATATAAATGGTCATCAACCTTGTGGATTTGCTCCAGAAGCTTCATATAAAGAAGAAGGAGATTTAAAAATTTTTCACATAGACTTAGACATATCTAAAGCTGAAAGTATTGATTATGCTAATAAAAAATCTTATACATATCTAACTATTGATTTAAATAGTCCTGAATATGATAATGATTATATAAATTTATATGTAAACACAGAAGGATTTGATAATAATAATAGTGATCCATTACAATTAATGTTACATGATTATAGTTATAAGGGAGAACAAGATTTCTTCTATAATTTAAATAATAATTTTGAAACAATACAAGACGAGAAACTTAAAATTTATTTTAAAAACAAAATAACACAACCACAACAACCACAACAACCACAACAACCACAACAACCACAACAACCACAACAACCACAACAACCACAACAATTACAACAATTACAAGATACATCAACTGGTGGAAAGAAGATGTCAAATGATAAAAAATATAAAAAGACGATGGAAAAATTTGTTTATAATAAAAGGGAATATAGTGTTTATGAAGGTAAAAGAAAGGGTAAATACATCAAAACAAAAGGAGAATATGTAAATATTAACTCTTTACACCCTTGAAGATTTAAAATGGCACAAAGTTCTGTAAAAAAAATATTTCATACAGGTTTATTACTTTGTGTATTCAAGGCTTTCTAATAATTATTAGAAAGGTAAATTATGATTGGGTA
>Ga0129333_10005149_pt1 | contig 12248 bp, 9 predicted proteins | sample CPB6_08_DNA_FD_94474 | JGI IMG/M metagenome (GOLD analysis project Ga0129333, IMG submission 94474) | Freshwater to marine salinity gradient microbial communities from Chesapeake Bay, USA - CPBay_Sum_0.6_0.8_DNA | ecosystem: Environmental > Aquatic > Marine > Coastal | place: USA: Chesapeake Bay... | reverse complement strand
CTCAAAACTCAAAACTCAAACTCAAGACTACCCCTGTGGCTCTACACTGGCGGGGGTTTCTCCGGGGCTTGGGGAAGGGGTCAGGGCCGGAACGATCGTGACGGTGGGTTGGGGTGTTGGGGTTGGCGTGGGTGTTGGCGTGGGTGTTGGATTTGGCGATGGTGTGGCAATGCGAGTGGGAGGGGCAGGAGTGCTAACCGCTAAAGTCAGACTAAAGACTGAGGGGCTATCACTGCTAATTTCTACGGAATATAACCCCGCTGTGGGGACGTTGAAGGTAAACCCTCGCACCTGATTGGCAGAGGATACGGCTCCGCCCCGTGGGGTAAATAGGGTGATCTTACCCGTACCGGCTATGAGTTGAGCCTCTAGAGTCTCTCCTGTTTTGAGGTTGACCCAATAGCGTTGGATGGTTGTGGCGGTAACTTCCCCGGTGAGTGTGGTAGCTGCGTTGCCAGAAGACAGGTTAAGGGTTTGTTCTCGGTATTGAGGGGTATTGTCGTCGGTGGAAGGAGATGAGGGGGGATCATCTAAGACCAATTCTAGGCTGTAACCGCCCTGCCGCAGACCTTCTACGGTTTTCAAAATGATGCTGTAGTTGCCATCTTCTGGCAATACGCCTTTCCACTGAGACACCCGATCGGTGCGTTCGCTGAGGGGCTTTTGGTCGGAGGTGGTAATGGTCATTAAGACCCCTTCTCCGGCGATGAAAGCCGAGAGACTTTGACCCTTTTTGCCAGAGAAGTTGTAGGTTTGGGTTTCGTATTGGGTTAAACGACGCTCAAAGCGCTGGGGTTGGTTGGGCAGGAGTTCAATGGGTTGTTGGTAGGAAACGGGCTGGGAGGGGGTGATGGTGGGGGTAGGGGTAGCGGTGGGAAAGGTGGCGATGGGAGTTCCTCCCGTTTCCACAATTAAGGGGGTAGGGGTGGGGGTGGGTTCGATCGCAGGCTCTTGAGTTAGGATCATCCGCACGATCGCCCAGGAAGCAATGCCCGTTAGGGCTACAACACTAATGCCCGCTGCTATTACGGCCACCGGATCATCTAAAAACGAGGAGGACTGAGTGGAGAGGGCTCTCGGCTCTGATTGAAGAGGCTCTTGCCGTGCGCGAATTTCGGTGGATCTGGGGGAAGGGCGCTGGGGGGAATGACGATCGCTTTGGGGGGAGATCTGGAGCAAATTTCCGGCTAGGGGATCGGCTCCTGGCAAGACCGTAGCAGAGCGATCGGGCTCTGGAGGCGTTTCTCCGAGGGCTATGAGCACTTCCCGGGCCGACTGGTAACGATCGCCAGGACGAGGTTCCACCATCCGATCGATCACGCTGAGGAGTAGGGGATCGGTGGCGGTGGTGTAGCGTTTCCAAATCCATTGTCCGGGCTTATCCTTCAGATCATTGGGTTGTTTACCGGTCAATAAAACCGCTGCGGTTACACCGAGGGAATATAAATCACTGCTGGGATAGGCCTGACCCATTTGCACCTGTTCTGTGGGCGCATACCCAACCTTGCCCACGGTAGTGCGATGGGCTGGAGGGGTGGGCTTAAAGTTGGTCATGATTGCCTTCACTACCCCAAAATCAATCAGTACCGGCATCTGATCCCGATCTCGGAGAATAATATTATCGGGGGAAATATCGCGGTGAATAATACCCCGATCGTGAATGTGAAGCAGCACGGGCAGCAGTTGCCGCAGGAAGTCCATCACTTCAGTGCTAGAGAAGGAAGACTCCATGCTAGTGCGTTGGGCCAGGAGTTCGCTATAGGTCTGCCCGGCCACATAATCTTGGATTAAAAAAAAACGATCGTTCTCTTCAAACACCGCCCGAAACTGGGGAACCTGGGAATGTTGAATCTGGTACAAAACACTAGCTTCCCGTTCAAACAACTCCTTCGATTTTTCTAGGGCATAGGCTCCGGTTTTAGGAGAAAGATATTCCTTAATGGCACACAACTCGTCAAAACGTCCCCGATCTTCCGCCAAATAGGTGCGTCCAAAACCGCCCTGCCCCAAGATTCGCAGAATGTGATACCGATTTTGTAAAACGGTTCCCGATGGAATGGCCGGTTGCATGGGTTAGGCTCCTGAACTCAAAACGTTTGTTGAAGCTTGGCGAGATGTTGAAGCTTGGGGGCATAAAGTCTATCTATGTTAACCTTTGAGGGGTTCGGGGAATTGAGGGGTTGGCCATTAATCTGCAATCAGTTCTGATGGGGGAACCGACGATCGGGAGCCATAGCTGGCGGCTAAATAGTCCTGAGTAGCTTTGCCAATGCGGTAACTGCCATAACCGGCCCAAAGCCCTTGGATCACTACCCCTCCCACTAGAGTTAAGGGGCCAGTGGTTCCCAGTAAGGATAGATCGGTGGGACTAAAAAGGTGGCTACTCCACTCCCCGATCGCTAGCAGGGTTAAATTTTGCAGAATGGTTTGCCACAAAGGGGCAAGACCGTGGGAGGTGATGGGCCATCCGTATACTTTGCTGAGGTTGCGAATGAATAGTAAGTCCAGCAGGAAGGCTCCTAAGACATCCCCCACAACCCAGGGGCAGAGGGCAACCCATAACACCCGTCCTTGTAGAAATTGGTGTTGGACTCGATCGCTCTCCCGTTGGTAAAAAGCCAGGGTTTTAGTGGCGATCGTTTGGAGGTGGTGTTCTGCCTGGTGCTGTTGGCGCTGAAAAAATGCGGGGATGGCTTGGGTCTGGAGGTGGTGACGCAGGGCTTCTTGGAGGGGAGCAATAAAGGGCTCTGGGGTTTCCCAACTGTCGGTGACCTGTCCTTCCGTCCACTCAATCTGAACGGGTCGAGGGTGGGGTTCGGCTGCAACGGCAATGAGGGGAGGCAGGGCTTCTGGGGCCAGGACGGTGGTGAGTTGTTGGGTCAGGGTAACAAACAGGTTGGGGTGGTCTGCGCTGGGGTACTGGTCAATTTTATTCAGTACAAGCAACAGGGGTTTTTGAGGAATGAGAGACTGAATGCTCGTCAGTTCCAATTCCGTTAAAGTGGCATTGACCACGACGAGTAGTAAATCTGCCTCCGCAACGATCGCTTCGGTCATGGCTTGGCGCTCTGCCCCGGCCACTTCATCTAAGCCAGGGGTATCTACTAAGTCCACTGCAAAGTCGGTCAGGTCTAACCAGCGGAGCGATCGGGGCCAGCGGGTAATGCCGTGGGTGGCTCCTGTGGCCAGGCGCTTTTCCCCTAGGAGGGCGTTACAGACTGCGGATTTACCGCGACTGACTAACCCAAAGGTGGCAACGGTCAAAATGGGGTGTTGTAGCCGTTGGAGAATACTTTCTAGGGCGAGGAGATCGGCTTGGAGTTTGGCTTGGAGGGGGGCGGGGCGGCTGCGGTAGTCCTGAGTCCAGGTTTGTAGCCAGTCCTGTAGTTCAAAGCGATCGAGGGGTTGCATAGATCAACATGAGTTAAATGGGTTTAAATCGCCTTAAATTCAGGAGATTGAGCCTCAAAGTAGGCTTGAATAGAAGCCCGATCGTCTTCGCCCAAGGTAATTTGTTGATAGGCCGTTTCTAAATTGCTGGTAAACAACCCTTGAAATAGATAATTTGCATAAGCAGCAGGCACAGGGGTTTGTTCGATCGCTTGTTCTTTGGTTAATCCCTTTGTTTTCCACAGCAGGGCTAGGTTTTCTAAATCCTGTAAGTAAGTGGACAGCACTTTTAAATCATTCCGATCGCTAACCGGGCCATGACCAGGCAGAATTTTAGCCGTTGCATAGTCAGCCTGAAGCTCTTCTAGCGTAGACTTCCACACCCGCAGGTTACCATCCGCCACATAGGGAATCCGCTGGGTAAAAAGTAAATCTCCCGCGAGTAAAACATCCCCATCTGGCACATATAAAATCAGATCCGTGCCTCCCGAATGTCCGTCAAATTCCGTGAGTTGAATTTCCCGATCGCCTAGCCATAATTCTCCACTGTTCTTGAGGATGACACTGGGGGGAGTTGCATTCGGATCTAATTCTAGATTTCGAGTTAACATAAATTCTCGAATCGGCCCCCGTCCAAGAATCGGATAATCTAATGCTTCGGCCGCCGCATTGCCTCCAGAATGATCAAAGTGATAGTGACTGTTAACCACGTAGCGAATAGGTTGATCTGTGAGATCTTTAACGGTCGCAAATAATAGATTGGCCAGTGCTTCATTTTGGAATGGATCTAACACTAATACTCCATCAGAACCAATGACGATCGCAGCGTTACAAATGGCCACATTAGGGCTTTGAGGCGGAAAATCTGTGCTAGCGATGAATCCATAAATCCCTTCCGCCAGTTTGGTCAGGGTTAGCCCTGCGGAAGCTAAGGTTACAGAAGGAGAATCTTCTGTCCCACCTTGGGCTGGAGTGGCTGGAGATTGGTGAACTTGAGCAAAAATAAGCCCCACAGCCGTGACGATCGCTAAGAGGAGGGCTAAGAACCCACGACGTAAAGTATTCATAAAATATTCAAAGATAGGATGCGTTCAGGATGGTTTCTCCGATGAGGCTCCCATTATCTCCCAGATCTTGACCCCCAAGCGATCGAGTTGGGTACGATCGTGGCTCACCCACAAATAGGCCCGATCCGACTGCTCCTGCTGCCAGTCTTGAATGAGATCTTCCACCTGTAAGCTCGTTTGTTGATCCAAGGAAGCCGTGGGCTCATCCAACAGCAGAATTTGAGGATTTAATAATAAAACCCGAAAGATTGCCACCAGTTGACGTTCTCCCCCAGATAGATGCTGAGCCGATCGGTCTAAAAAGTCCACCGATCGCCCAACGCGGCGGCATAGTTCACCAGCCACAGCCCGATCGTAGACCTTACCGTGCTGTCCTCTTAAGCGGAAAGGACGTTGCAGATTCTCTTCCACCGTACCTTCCCAGAGGGGAGCCCGCTGGAGGAGTAGGGTCACTTGGCTACGTTGCTGGGGAATCACACTAGGGGTTAAAGGCTGACCTTGCCAGTGAATTACCCCTTCCGTCGGCGGATCTAGCCCCACCAGAGTCCGCAGAAAAAGGGTTTTTCCGATCCCCGATGCCCCCCAAAGACCCCGCCGATCGCCTGGATAGAGGGCAAATTCAAGATTACGCCAAATCCATTGCTCTCCAAGCTTTCGCCCCAATTGTTTAGCGCCCAACAGGGGGATCTCTGGAGGGATCTCTGGAGGGATTTCTGGGGGCAAAAGAGATTGATCCGTTTGAGCGATCGTGTCTGGTATCCTGTCTTGTTTTGGGTACATCGGTCTCTGGGGCTTGAGGCTAGGACTGGCAGATATAGATTGCCCGCTCTCCTAGTATGCTGGAAATGCTCATTAGGTATACCGAGAAGCGGTTCCTGTATTCTCAAATTTCCCGAATTTCCTGAACTTATCTGATATGGAACAGATTCTACCCGTTACCGCTGCCCGTCCCCGTGCGCTCCGGCTTATCGCCTTGGGCGATAGTCTGGTCTATGGTTATGGCGATACCGAAAGGGGGGGATGGGTCGATCGTTTACGGTGTCATTGGATGCAGCAATCGCTGACGGGAGCGGGGGCTGTGGATGCCCCAGTGCTTTATAACTTAGGGGTACGGGGCGATACGATCGATTTGGTGTCTCGACGGTTAGAAGCGGAATTTAGTCATCGGGGAGAATATCGTAATCGGGTACCGGATGGCATTTTATTATCCGTGGGAACCAATGACTCCCCCCGCGTTGGTCAACCGGACGGCAAAAACTATACGGATTTCGATCGTTTTCAGTGGTTAATGGAAACCCTGTTAGAGCGATCGTTAGACCTAGCTAACCAAGTATTTTTTGTGGGGATGGTGCCCGTTAATTCCCAGAAAATGCCATTTTTGGATTTGTTGTACTATAACCATTCTGATCAATATCGCTACAAAGAAGCAACCCAAGAGTTATGCCGATCGATGGGAATTCCCTATTTAGATTTATTTGAACGCTGGCTTAGTTTGGGGGATCACTGGTGGCAATCTCGGTTGAGTGCAGATGGTTTACATCCCAATCATTTGGGCTATGCCAGTATTTTTGAAGCGGTTTTGGAATGGAAGGCTTTGAATAGGTTGTTTTCTAGAGAGTAGGGATTGGGGAGTAGGGAAGTAGGGAGTAGGGAGTAGCGATCGTTCCTCAGAAAACTAGATCTGTTCTATACTGCTATGTAGCACCACTAAACCCAGGAAAACCCTATGAATCCTACCTTAGCGGAGGAGTCCCTACGCCCCTTTCCTGACCACACTCAATTACCTGAGTCCGATGGTACTTTTGTGAAAAACTTCCAAGAACACCCCCAAAGCCTACTCCTGACAGATTCGCTAGAGCCCATTTTGCAAGAGCTACATCCTGATGGTCAGTATGCCATCGGTCAAGACTGTGGCATTTACTGGCGAGAAACCGATCCCCCGGAGCGGGGCGCAGAAGCTCCCGATTGGCTTTATGTTCCTAATGTTCCCCCCTTACTCGATGGACAAATTCGCCGTTCCTATGTGCTATGGCGAGAATTTCAAACCCCGTTTATTGGCCTAGAATTTGCATCTGGAACCGGAGAAGAAGAACGGGATCGCACCCCCCTGTATGGAGCCAATGGAATTGCCCAAAAACCGGGTAAATTTTGGGTTTATGAAAATATTATTCGAGTGTTGTATTACGGAATTTATACCATCACCACGGGCGAATTAGAAATGTATCACTGGATGGATGGTTTCTATCACCGTCTTACCCCAAACGATCGGGGGCATTATCCCATTCCCCTCGTACAGGACATAGAATTAGGAGTCTGGCGAGGCAGTTATCTGGGGTTTGAAGACCAACTGTGGCTGCGTTGGTGGGATTCTCAAGGCAATTTACTTTTAACGGGTAAGGAACGGGCTATTGTTGCTCAGCATCAAGCAGAAGTAGCTCAGCATCAAGCAGAAGTAGCTCAGCATCAAGCAGAATTGGCTCAGCGTCAAGCAGAAGAGGAACGGCAGAAACGCTTACAATTAGTAAACCAACTGAGTAACCTTACGCCGGAACAATTACAAGGTTTGGGTATTGATCCCGCTTTGTTAAGGGCAGATTCTTGATGGAAACTAACCCGACTGCCTAGCCTATGATATCCTTATACATTCCTGATTGTAACGGGGTAACCGAATCTTAAACACCGTCCCTTGACCCAGTTGACTCTGCACTGTAATCTGCCCTTGATGCAGATCCACACAGCTTTTTACTACGGATAACCCCAACCCGGTTCCCGATCGTTGCCCCACATTTTTACCTCGATAAAAAGGTTCAAATAACTTCTGGAGATCCTCTGGTAAAATTCCAATGCCGGAATCTTTAATTTCTAATAAAATCTCAGAGAACATTAACCTTAAAACAACCTCGACAGGTGCTTTATTAGCAGAATATTTAACTGCATTTTCAATTAAGTTTAGAACGATTTGACGCAAAAGCTTAATATCAATGTCTCCGTGATGATTATCATTAGAATCTTCCAAGTTAGCAGTAAGAACTTTTAAATGAATGGGGTACTCTCCATGGCTAAGATAAAGCTCATCTATCAAATCAGAAAATAAACCTACTAAATTAATCCGTCTAGGTTGAAAACTTAATTGACCCGCATTGAGACGATTCAGCGCTAACACATCTTCCAATAACTGAGTGGTGTGATGAATATAAGTTTCGATCGTTTTGAGGTGTTTTTGTTTTTTCTCTTCCGAAAGCCGACTAGAAAAATCTTTGAGAATACTAGCAGAAGAGGAAATAACCGCTAAAGGAGTTCTAAATTCATGGGACATTGTGGTGATTAAACGGGATTTAATATCATTCATTTCCTGTTGCTCTTGCAGTGCTAGCTCCATATTCATTTCCGCCACCTTACGATCGCTGATGTCAATTAAAACTCCATCCCAAATTAGGATTTCATTATCTCCTTCAACTATGCAATCCGTGACCTGAGAAGTTCCCCTTAGCCAACGATATTGACCATTTTGATGTAAAAATCGACCATCCCAGATCCAGCGATCTTGGGTTTGAAGAACCTTAGCACAGGAGCGTTCAAAATCATCTTTATCTTCGGGATGAATCCGACTTAAAATGACTTGGGAATCCGCTTCGATCGCTTGAGGTTGTAATCCTAATAAATCTATAATGTGATCACTAATATAAAGGAAATTAATGGTTGTATGGGAAATCTCCAAAGTAGGAGAAGAGAACCTTGCTTTATAAACCACACCAGGTACATTTTGCACTAAACGCTCAAATTGTAGTTGACTTTGTTTCCAACGCTCCGTTTGTTCTTGAACCCGAAGTTCTAATTCCTGGTTTAACTGCTCTAGAGCTTGCTCCGCCTTTAGGCGATTCAGTTCCGCCCCTGCCCTCGCCGCAAAAATTTTCAGAATTCGCTGGGCCTGTTCGGCATTGTCCAAAGGACGATCGTTAAGAATACACAATGTTCCCAATACTTCCCCCTGAGGACTCTGTAAAGGAGCCCCCAAATAGGTGTTCACTGCCAATGGTTTTAATAAGGGACAGTTACGATCGTCTCCCATCTCAGGCACATATAAACATTGCTTAACTGCCAAAACTCGAGAACAGCCTGGAGCCGATGTAACCGCATAATTAATATTGGGTTGAATTTCTCCTTTTGCCCAAAAAGCAAGGGAATAAAAACGATCGCCCCGCAGATCATTAATCATGGCATACTGCACCCCTAGGGCAATGGCCAAATACTGCACCAAAGCATTAAAGAAATCCTGTCCGGTGACACTGGCCGTCCCCAAAACCAAATTTTCTAGGGTCGCCTGGGCCGCCATCAGTTCCGTAATATCCGTAGAAACCCCAATTAATCCATCAATTTCACCCTTTTGATTTTTTAAGAGAGAAACACGACAATCGTAAAAATAATTTTGAATCTGAGCCACCCAGCGGCGGGGCTCCCCGTTTAGCGCATCCTGCAACGCGGCGATCGTCTCTGGAAAATCTTTATAGAGTTCCAATGCCGATTGCCCCACCACCTCCCCCGGACGCAACCCCAACCGATCCAGACCACACCCCTCCGAGAGCAAAAAATAGCCATCCCGATCTAAGGCATAAACAATCAAGGGCGCATTATTAACCACAGCCCGCAACCGGGTTTCACTGCGTAACAGGGTAGTCTGGGTGAGATCCTGAGCCGCCACATCCCGTCCCACCCCATAAACCCGGTTTTCCTGAGGAATAATCACTAAACTCCAATCAACCCAGCGTAGTTGTTGATTACGACACCGGATTTGGAGTTCCAACTTAAAACTGGTTTCTTGCCTTTGTAAGCACTGCTCCACGGCATAGCGCAATCGCCTAACATCCCGACACGGTAAATAATCTTGCACATTCTGGTTCAAAATCTCCGAAGAAGACCATCCCAACAGCTTCTCTAAGGCAGGATTCAGGTCTCGGATTTGCCCCTTGAGATCCGTCATGATCATGGAATCGGGGGTTAATCGAAAAAAGTGCTGAAAGGAGGTATCTTCTAGCGAGTGGCTAGCCAAAATATTCATGATTATTGATTATTCGCAGTACTCTAAGCAATAGGATGGTTTACCCAGCCCTTGAGCCAACCAGCAATATGTGGATCCTAAATACACACATCCCCTCTAGTTTACTGTTAGTTCAGGAGAGAGTCTCTGAATTTACATATCCTATCCCTCAAACTTTAGATTGCGTCAAGGTGCATCTTCGGGTTTCCTCCCAAGGACATTATGGAGCCATTCAACTAGCCCATAACTATCCTGCCCCAGAACAACTGGACGGCGAGCAAGTCATTGACCAAGAGGGGGGGATCCTGCTGCCCTGTTTTGTCGATGTTCATGCCCATTTAGATAAGGGCCACATCTGGCCTCGTACCCCCAACCCTGATGGGAGTTTTGCGGGGGCAATGGCTGCGGTTTCCCAAGATACTTCCTGTTGGACGGAGGAAGATTTATACCGACGGATGAGCTTTGGGCTTCAGTGTAGTTATGCCCACGGCACCCAAGCCATCCGTACCCATTTAGACTCTAGCGGTGTCCTAGGGCAGCGGGTCTGGAAGGTGTTTCGGTGTTTACGCCAGGAATGGAGCGATCGTCTTACCCTCGAAGCTGTTGCTCTGGTTCCCCCTGATTACTATGGCCAGCCCGAAGCGGAAAGGTTGCTGGAAACGATCGCGGCCAGCCAAGGAATTTTAGGGGGCGTTTTCTTTGCCGATCCCCAGTTACCCCAGTGGCTCGATCGTTTATTTGCTGTGGCCCAAACCTGGGGGCTACCCTTAGATCTGCACGTTGATGAAAGTAATAATCCCCAGGATCGATCGCTGTTGGCCATTGCCCAAGCCAAACTCCGGCATCACTTTTCCCTGCCCGTGACCTGTGGCCATTGTTGTAGCCTCAGCTTGCAGTCTCCCCCCGCCCTAGCGGAAACGATCGCCACGGTCAAAGCAGCAGCGATCGGCATTGTCAGTTTACCCCTATGTAACCTCTACCTTCAGGATCGCCAGCCCCACCATACTCCCCGGTGGCGCGGGGTCACCGCCCTCCACGAACTTAAACAGGCTGGAATTCCCCTTGCCTTGGCCAGCGATAACTGCCGCGACCCTTTTTATGCCTTTGGGGATCACGACGGTCTGGAAGTGCTTCGAGAATCCACCCGCATCGCCCATTTAGATCATCCTTTCGCAGACTGGGTAACCGCCATCACCAGCACCCCCGCCACCTGGATGGGCATGGGATCCCACACCCTCATTCAACCGGGAGCCCCCGCCAACTTTATTTTATTTGAGGGCAGAACCTGGAACGAACTGCTGTCTCGTCCTGAAAGCGATCGGAGAGTATTTCGAGCAGGAGTAGAAATCCAAGCTAAACCGCCTAGCTACAGAGAGCTAGAGATATAGGCAGAGATTGAAGGCTCAAGCCTCAATAACTGTTTAAAGAGAACGGTAGGTAAAAAATGGGTCGCCTGGGATTCGAACCCAAGACCAATCGGTTAAAAGCCGAGTGCTCTACCGCTGAGCTAGCGACCCTTGACTGAACACTCTGCCTAGTATAGCAGAATAAACGACAGAAAAGCAATCAAATTTTTAAAGTCCTGAAGTTTCGACAGCAGTTGATTTTGAACCCAAGAAGATGCTAGAGTATATGATGCTGTCTATTCAGTTCTGTCACTGACAGTGCGTATTGATTCAACGTTCCCTAGGTTTTAAGTGCCTAGGTCTTGTAGGGAACCCACAAAGTTGTTGGGTTCGGCAAAGAACAGACAGATTAAGCGGCAAACGAAGAGGGCATTGGGCCTTTGTTTAGATCCACGTTTCGTCTGAATTTCGATCGATCGGTCACAGCCCCGATCTGGATGGAGCAAGCAAAATGCAGTAATGACATTGCTTGTACTGTTCTGAGCTATCTGTTTTTTGATCTAGCCAGTCTAGGTCAAGTGAGGAGATTTCGGCCTGTTCGTTTTAGCTACGGAACCAGGATACAGCAAGAATTTTTGACAAACCCATTAAACCTCTGGAGATCAGTGCATTCCATCCTAGCCGATACCCTTCGGTGTGATAGAGTGCCTGATCTTCTTTATTATGGTTTTGAGTTTTGTTCAAAACAAAACTTGGTTTTCCAAGCTTTGGCGTAAATCAATTTTAAGAAACACCTAAAGAGGATCTCTTCCCATGTCTATTCGTCTATATATTGGCAATTTGCCAAAAGAACTTGAACGTCAGGAATTGGATGCTGTCTTCTCCGATGTGGAAGATATATCCTTATCCACCAAAATCATTACCGATCGGAAAACGGGTAAATGTCGGGGCTTTGGTTTCGTTACCGTGCAAACTGATGATCATGCGGATCAGATCATCGAGAAATTTAACGGGATTACCCTCAAAGATAGTGTGATTAAAATTGAGAAGGCCTTGCCTCGGAGTAAGGGGGGGAAAGCTGAAGGGGGCGATGAGGAATTTGATGCTCAAGAGTCTGGAGAAAATCCCCCCAGTAACAGCAGTAGCCCTAGTAACCGGAAAAAGAGCAAGGCTAAGCGGGGCAATACCAGTAATGCAAATGCAACCAAGAGTTCTGACGCGGGCAGTTTTCAGCCCGATCCTCGCTGGGCTAGCAAACTAGAGCAACTCAAGGAACTTTTAGCCACTCAAACGACTAATGTTTGATAGGTTTTTGATAGGTTATAGGGAATAGGGTCGGGAAATTCTGGGATCCAAATATTCCGAATATTATGGGTCGGGAAACCCGGCCCCTACTTAATTCAAAACTAT
>Ga0129333_10005147_pt1 | contig 12250 bp, 27 predicted proteins | sample CPB6_08_DNA_FD_94474 | JGI IMG/M metagenome (GOLD analysis project Ga0129333, IMG submission 94474) | Freshwater to marine salinity gradient microbial communities from Chesapeake Bay, USA - CPBay_Sum_0.6_0.8_DNA | ecosystem: Environmental > Aquatic > Marine > Coastal | place: USA: Chesapeake... | reverse complement strand
TGCGTGAGGGTATTGAATTGTACGCACATTGGAAAGACGGTGTGCAGTATGTCGGTACGACTGGAAAAACTCTCAAGCAAGCCTTGGCTGTAGTGCATCAAGAACAACAAGATACCCTGGCTAAATTTGATAGGCTGAAGCAACTATGATTCCGGCTGAACACAAGCAAGATGTTATCCAAAGTGGCATTAATTTCATGCGTAGCATTACCGATGCCTACGGCAGTGATGAAGGTATGAAACTTTGGGATGCAATCGCAAGTACACTTGATCCTGATGTTAAGGGTCAGATTTTCTTTGCTATGCTAACCGGTGAATACAACGGAGCCATTTCTATCTCTGGACGTCAAGTTCATGCCAATCGTGTTGGGCTGATTAAGGCTATTCGTACAGTCACTGGTTTGGGTTTGAAGGAAGCCAAGGATCTGAGTGATGCACTTGACAGTGGCAAATCCATCAAGCTTACCTGCGACCCCAAGCGCCGCAACGCAGCTTTGGTAGAATTGCGTAATGCAGGCTTTTATGTGTAGTTATGGATAAGTGTTTGGTGTTTGGATTACCAAGTGGTGCTGGGGGCATGGCTGCGGGCATGACCCGCGGCGCCATAATTAAAAAGCTTAATGCACTAGCATCAGCAGGTACTATAGGTAAGAACATCAAAACAAAAACAATCAGGTATGATTTAAAAGTTTGGCTAGAAAATGATTTTGACTACACCACATTTTTCTTAGTTTGGGACCCCAATAATAGTTGGCAAAAACCCAAACTAATTCATGAATCATATGAACATCTATGAGTTTAGAAAAAGATTTAGACAAGTTACTTGTCTCTGAAAGTTGTAAATTTAACCGAGCATTGACACCAGATCAATGGTATGAACTGATGGATTGGTGTGATGCCACGTTCGGTAAAAATAATTGGTTTCTTGAAAAAGGTGAAATGAAGTTTGGTGGTTGTTGTCCTGAAGGTAGTACTACGCTTTTCTTGTTGAGGTGGTCATGAAAAAATTAAAAACAACTCGGACTGTAACGTTAAAAGAAGATCATAACCCAACATACGGAACAAATTTAGAAGAAGAAGTAAGCAAAGTTTTAACAGAAGAAATTACAGAAGAAATTGATTGGGAAATTTTATCAGAAATGCTGGTATCAGGTGGCTGGACTAAGGTAGCTATATCAGAGCAATGGTCGAACATGACAGCATTACATCAGCACGAAATAAAAGAATGGTGCAGAGAACATCTAACAGGTCATTACAAAGCAAGAGGACGTATGTGGGTGTTTGAAAAAGAGCAAGATGCTGAATGGTTTATTCTGAGGTGGTCATGATTTATTATAAAATACGTCGAAAGAGCGACCCCACACAGTATTTAAAGGGTACGCCCACATATCATTCATACGATGGCACAGGTCGCATCTTTCAAAAAATTGGGCAGTTGCGTAGTTTCCTTACCGGAGTTATGAATAACCCATATTACCATGTAGATGTCAGTGATTGGGAAATCGTTGAACTAGAAATGATTGTTAAAGAAGTCAAAGGTGTGCATGAGGTCATCACAGCCAAGAAACTTAAAGAACTGATAATGAAGTAATATGGAAAAGAAAAAAGAACTATTGTTTAGTGTAACATCAAAGGACTGCGAATGGAGTTATACAAAGGGAACGGGGGCTGGTGGGCAGAAGCGCAACAAGACTTCAAGCGCCGTACATTGTCATCACCGACCGTCAGGGGCTCATGGTTACTCGGAAGCGAGTCGAAGCCAGCACGACAACAAACGGGAAGCCTTCGTCAAAATGGCAGAGAGTCAGGAGTTCCAAAAATGGAACAAGATGGAAGCCATGCGAAGAATGGGCATATTGGATGAAATAAATCACAAAGTTAATCAAGAAATGCTGTATAATACAAGAATAGAAATTCGTATTGATGGTATTTGGACTGAAGTCAAGCCACATATGTTAGTAGACGATCCAGATGATTTTCGTGTTGAATGGTTGCAGGAGATGCAATAATGAAGTTTGAACACATTGGCTGGTGCAAAGAAGGTGCCCACGATAAAGTATGGGGTGTCATTCTGTTGCAAGAAGATACTGGTATGACATATCACAAGATTAATAAGTACATGACATTTTGGGGTAGGCGAGGAGCCAAACTTCAAACTAAACTGGTTGAAGATTCTGCGTTTGAATTGGGTGATATGTTTCGTAAGAAACTAAAAAAGGGATACCAAGAAGTAGACAAAAATGAACTGGATAAGGTTTATCCAGAATTTCAAAGCGATCTAGAAAAAACTGCCATTTGGGCAGCATTAAAACTGTGAGGTAAAAATGAGTCCAGAAAAAGACGCATATCTTTGTGAAAAATATCCAAAGATGTTTGTAAACCGTAACAAGAATATTCAGCAATCCTGTATGGCATGGGGTTTTGAAATTAGCGATGGTTGGTTTCATATCATCGACAAAACCTGTGCTTTGATTCAAGGTCATATTGATTGGAAAAATAAGCAAAGACTAAATGACTTAAAGTATAATCGTGCGCTTAAAAAAGCACTTGCAGGTGATAAGACTGCACTTACTAAACATTATACTTATGGCAATAAAGTAACAGACTGGACATTGGAAAAAGTCGAAGCAGATATTGCCAATGGTAAAATGCGTACACCCAATGATAAGTGTGTGCAAGTAACCGTCGACCAAGTTAAAGAAAAGTTTGGCACTCTACGTTTTTACTATACTGGTGGTGATGAATATATTCACGGAGTAGCAGCAATGGCTGAGGCTATGTCAGCAGCCACCTGTGAAGTTTGTGGTAAGCCCGGGCAAACGATTGGTGGCGGTTGGTTAAAAACTGCATGTGAGGAACACGCTAAATCATGAAACAATTGGAAGACTTAGATAAAGTAGGAAACTTTTTAGTAGGTTTATTTCACAGACTGGCACTGTTTACTATCGGTGCCGCTACTGCCTATGCAGCCGGATTTGAATTTTTAGCAATGTGGCAGAAACATCATGCAAGTATACAAGACTTGTTATTGATGTTTATCTATTTGGAAATCGGTGCCATGGTTGGAATCTATTTTAAGACCAATCATATGCCGGTAAGATTTCTGATCTATATTGCTATCACCGCTATTACTCGCTACATTATTGATTTGGTCGCCGGTCATGATAAGATATACGAGATTCTAGCCATGAGTGGTTCTATTTTGGTGCTAGGCGCAAGTGTCCTGGTCGTCAGGTATGCCAGTCATAAATACCCAAGTGGAAAGGCAGAGGACGTTACATGAAACCCGTTATAAGAGAAGCTATCATTATTGTTGTTTGCCTAATTTTGGGCTTTATTATCAGTCGAGTAGTCTTACATTATTTTCCTACTCAAGGTAAGTATATCGATTGTTCTATTTCAGAAATCAGCCCAGACTTCACACCTGCAATGAAAGAAGCATGTAGGAATAGGTTTGCAAATGATAGTAAACAAAAATGATGCCAAAGAAATTAGAAACGGTCAAATCATTGGTAAGAATATTAAAGCACTGAGCGACACCTTAGATAAACTACCAGGCTTATTTTGGTATGTAGAATTAGCTGATATTCATTTTACAAATGATCTTTTGAACGAGGTAATACCTGAAAGGATTCAAAATCTTATCCGCGCCCACAAATTAAATTTACTTGTTGTAAATCATCTAGAAGGTCTACATATCATTGTAGAATACATTTACAAAAAGTTAGTTTTAGAATACGACTTTCCGACAAGTCAATTGCATTTCTTTTCGGAAAGTTATAACATTTTAGAAGCAGTTCAACGAGCATCAGACTATCACAATCTTCCGCAAATCAAAACGTACTATTTAAGAGCAACAGAACATTACGTGGCTACTCAAGAAAAAGTTGTCAGCAATTTCTTAGAAAAGAAAATTAAGAAAAAATTCCTTAATTTAAATAGAAGATGGCGCCCACATAGACCTACCATGGTGGGCTTACTACACGCTAAAGGTTTGTTAGAACAAGGTTATGTGAGTTTACCTAAGCAGCTAGAAGGGCAAAGCTATTCAAACACCTTTGATTTATGTCTTTACCTGAACAGACAAAATCAATATATCTCGGACTTATTATCTGATAACAGAGATGAGATAGTTGAACTTCAAGAACTAACATTGGATAGTAATGATTTTGAAAACAATCTACCAATGGCTAAGCACACTGGGTTACTTGCTAAATACTATAACGAAACGATTTTTAGTTTAGTGAATGAAACATTCTTCTATAAAGAATTCACCGGTGAAAAAAGTATATTCATTACTGAAAAAACGTACAAAGCAATAGCATACAAGCACCCATTCCTGTTAGTCAGTACTGAACACACGTTGAGAGCCCTGAGAACTTTGGGCTATAAAACCTTCAGTCCTTTTATACGAGAGGACTATGACGAAATAGAAAACGATGCAGATAGAATTGCAGCAATCCTCGACGAGGTTGAAAGGCTATGTAATCTCTCCGAACACAAAGTTAATGAGTTTTTAAATGGGTGCCAAGAGATATGTGAGCATAACTACAAAGTATTAATGACTAGGACCAATTTAGAAGAATGCATCTTGACATTAAATTAAATTTCGTGTATAATTAGGATACTATGAAAATCGCACTTGCTTCTGACCTACACTTAGAATTCGGTGATATCAACCTCAAGAACGAGGAAAACGCCGATGTTCTAATCCTTTCCGGTGACATTATGGTTGCCCAAGACCTGCACGATCATCCTGAAATGGACTACGGGATGTACAGTAAGATTAACCTTGCTGACCTCGGACGCAGGCAAAAAACTGCTCAAATGTTTCGTGACTTTTTGAAACGTTGCAGTTTCCAATTTCCGCATGTTATCTACATTGCTGGTAACCATGAATTCTACCATGGCAAGTTTCACGGTAGCCTTAAGGACCTACGTGATACCTGTGCAAAGTTTCCCAATGTATATTTTATGGAAAACGATTGCCGTAAAATCGATGATGTAACCTTTATTGGTTGCACACTTTGGACAGACATGAACAAGTTTGATCCATTGACATTGCATGCGGTTGCGGATATGATGAATGATTATCGTATCATCCGTGAAGATAGCAAAGGGTACACTAGGCTACGTCCTGCCCATACTGCGGCTAGACACCGTCATAGTGTAGACTACATCCGTACGGTCATTGAAGGAAAGTTTAACGAAAAATTTGTAGTTGTTGGGCATATGGCTCCGAGCAAAATGTCGATCCATCCTAATTATAAGGATGATCATATCATGAACGGTGCATATGCAAGTGACCTAAGCGAGTTTATTTTGGATCATCCACAGATCAAAGTTTGGACTCATGGTCATACCCATCATAACTTTGACTACATGATCGGTACTTGCCGAATCGTTTGTAACCCAAGAGGTTATATTGGGTACGAAGAACAGGCTGAACATTTTCAGCTACAGTATTTGGAAGTATAAACCTCTGATAAGGGTAAGTGATTACCCTTATCACTTGAATTACGTTACAATGTATAATACAATATGTTCACGCTGCAAAACAGCGATATTTCATGAGGAAAAATATGAACGTTACTATGACAAAGCAAGGACGCCTTTTAGAGGCACTACAGCGCGGTGAAGAACTTACCGCCAATCAGATCAACTATCGATTTGATATCCCTAACCCAACCGCAGCCGTTAGCGCACTCCGTTTCCAAGGATTCGCTATCTACGCAAACAAGCGTACCAATCGCCGTGGTGATACTTTTACCAAGTATCGTTTGGGACGTCCTAGCCGTGCAGTTGTTGCTGCCGGTTACCGTGCTTTGGCCGAACAAAAGGCTTAATCTCGGTGTAGACACGAAAAGGGCGACTAGTCGCCCTTTTCCTACACTTAAAATTAAGTTTTGTGTTATAATATTACATAATATTATTGGAGCAATAATGAATATTTTTCATAAGCTAATGGACAAGTTAGGTCGATATCGACTCATACCTGATCGTCGTACAGGTGAAGATTATATGCATCGATACTATCTTTTCTTGAAGGACCGAAATAAGTTCCCCTTTAATGTCACACTACATAAGATTGTAAAAAGTGACGATCCTATTATGCATGATCATCCTTGGCCTTACTTGACTATTGTTATCAAAGGTGGTTACTGGGAACATGTTCCTGTCTTTAATAAAGAAGGAGAAATGTTTGCTGAGATTAGTCGCTGGCGAGGACCAGGTAGTATTATCAAGCGTAGCGCAAACGAGTTTCACTGGCTTGAACTAGATGAAAGAGTAGGACCTGCAACTACTATATTCTTCATGGGACCACAGCAACGTGATTGGGGATTCCTAGTAAAGAATAAATGGATTCAATGGCAAAAATATTTGGCTCAGTATGTATGAACGAAAATACTAAAGAAATACTGCAAATTTTACAGGAAGAATGTGCAGAAGTAATCGTAGAGATTAGCAAGATCATGCGGTTTGGTCCCGATCAATGTAAGCCCAATACAGATGTAACTAACATCTTACAATTACAAAAAGAGTTGGGTGACGTTCAGGCTATGGTCGAGTTGCTAGTCAAAGCTAAAGTCGGTGTCACAAGTAATGGCATTGCTGATGCTAAAAAAGCTAAATACGAGAAATTAAAAGAATGGTCTAACCTTTTTAAAAGTAAATAAATCATGGAACTTCTTGCATTGTTCATACTCGGCTGGTGGTTAGGTGCCAATCATGCTACCTACATCATTCGTAAACAAATTCATAAAATGGCTAAAGAATCAGGTGTTCTTGTTGAGCAAGACGAAAGTCCAAGAGCTATTCCTGAACTTATTTTAGAAAAACACAATAACACATATTACCTCTTTGATAAAAAGACTGATACCTTTTTGTGCCAGTCTAATGATCTAAACGACTTAGGCAAGAAACTAGTCGAATACAAAAATATCAAACTTGCAATTGTAATGAACGGTCAATCAAGTTTTTGGTTTGTTAATGGAAATGTTTCATCCTCGCCACAATGAAAGTTAAGATAAACAAATACAATAAAAAGTCTGAACGAAAGATTAGTGTCGATATTGACAAATTCGACACATGGTCTTTAGATCATACCTTAGCGTTGATCATACTCCCTGCACTAATTCAACTAAAAGAAACAAAGCACGGTATCCCTAGTGACTTTGCGGAAACTGGAGGTGAGTCACATTCAGAACAAATGTCATTCGACTTCTACCAAGAAAGTCAAGATTGGGCATTTGAACAACGTGTAAAAGAATGGGATGAAGTCTTAGACAAGATGATTTGGTCCTTCGAACAAATTATGAAGGACGAATATGATTCGTTGTATCATCACGGTGATGCTAAGTATGACTGGTTAGAAACGAATAACTTATATCCCAATCCAATAACTGGGAAGATGGAGAAAACTTATAAAATGGTTGACAAGAATCCAGACGAACATTGGTATGATCACGTAGGACATAAATTACACGAAGATAGAATTCAAGAAGGTCTTGAACTGTTCGGTAAATATTATAGGACTCTTTGGGACTAATATGAACAATTTTATCACAGTATTAGCAGCACTAGAACAATTAACTACGAACTCTGAAAAGACAATAAGTAGAGTAGAATATGACATGTTTTTAAAAGAGTTTGTTTTTGATAAATTAAAAGGCAAAAGTTTTGGTACTGCTTTTTGTGAAAAATTTGGATTCAGTGATATTTTCTTAAAAGCATTAAGTGACGAAACTGCAAAATCACACATTGAAAAATTAGGATACATAGATGACACACGTAGTAACTGAGAATTGTATTAAATGTAAGCACACCGATTGTGTAGAGGTTTGTCCGGTTGATTGTTTTTATGAAGGACCAAACTTCTTAGCCATCAATCCAGATGAATGTATTGATTGCGGGGTCTGCATTGCTGAGTGCCCTGTAGAAGCCATTGTACAGGATGATGACAAAACAGTTAATAATCTAGAATTTTGGATAGACCTCAACGAACGTTTGTCTAAAAAATGGCCTAGTATTACCAAAAGAAAAAGTGCATTACCAGACGCCGAAGAGTGGAAGGATAAGCCAAACAAGATAGATTTACTTGAAGAATAAGAATGCAAGAAGAATTAGTTTTTAAAAATGGATTAACAATACAATGGGAAAGAGGCCTTGACGGTGGCGGTTCAACGCAGTATACAGATTTTGTAAAAGTATTAGAGAATAAAAAATATGATCACGGATTAGAATGGTGTGCTGGTTTGGGTGCAATAGGTTTTAGTCTGTTAGACGCAGGCATATGTGAACGAATGTCCTTTACTGACATTTATGAACCTAGCCAAACATATATCGACACAAATGCAATTAAAAATAACATTTCAAATAAGGTAAGATCCTACATTACCGATGCAATATCTAAGCTCCCTTCAGATGCAAAGTTTGATGTTGTAGTAGGCAATCCGCCACATTGCTATAATACTGACGGATTATTTCTAAGTAAAACAACAGCCAGATTAGTAATGGATAAAGATTGGTTGATACATAAAGAATTTTTCTCTAATATTATACAATACTTAAATCCTAATGGTGAGATATTTTTATCTGAGACCGGGCCTCATCAGGTTCTAATTGATTATGCTCAACAATGTGGATTAACCTACAAGGGTAGTTATCCGGCTGAAGAACTGATTAAAAATTCAAATATTTGGGCTTGCATATTACATTTTGTGTATGAAAAAGAAATTTATTGATTACTTCATGAGCATTGCTGACTTAACGAGTAAGTTAAGTTACGCCAAGAGATTACAAGTCGGTGCCGTTATTGTCAAAGGTAATCAAATCCTTGGTACTGGATATAACGGGATGCCTACGAACTGGGAAAACAACTGTGAATATAAAGAGTGGTGTAGTGCAGGTGGTTGGCTAAGTCCTGAAGAAATTGAGGAAGGTTGGCCATACGAAGGTACATACTTAGATGCAGATGGTAACATAATGCAGGGTCGATATAGGTTAAAAACTAAACCCGAAGTATTACACGCTGAGAGTAATGCAATTGCCAAGGTGTCACGTTCTACTGAGAGCAGCGAAGATGCTACTATGTTTTGTACACATGCACCATGTATTGAGTGTGCTAAATTAATATATCAATCTGGAATCAATACATTATACTACCGTGAGCAATACCGCGACGACTCAGGGTTAGATTTCTTAAAACAAGGCGGGGTCAATGTCCATAAGTTTACCGACAGCGTACAAGATTGATCTGTCAATGCCTTACGGCGATCTTAAAAAAATTGTCGAGTGGTGTGATAGGAATTGTACCGGTGATTATCGATATATGGAAGATCCAAATGGAAATATGTATAACAGTTGGGTTTTCTTTTTTGAACTAGAAAGAGACTACGTAGCTTTCACGTTGTTTAATAAATGAAGTACTATACCTTTAAAAGAGAGTCTAACGATTTCAATGACATTCTTTCTGATCCTACCATTAAAAAACACATAAAAACAAAAATTTCTTGGTTAGGACATCTAATGCTGGGATTGTCTGAATCTACAAATGACGGTATTTTGGGCTATACAGTTTTAAAGTACGGAGATGATATTTGTAATCCAATACATAGAGATTATACTCCTATTCCTAACGTAGACTACAAACCAATTAGGAAGAAGCCCCAATAATCATGTAGGGCAAATAATACCAAAATAAACAAACTTTGACATAGTTATCGATATAATTATAAGGAAATATCATTTGCTTATGAGTCCACATGTATTTAGATGACCTTTTCTAGATAAATATATCTAGACAATAAAGGGTTATATCATGATTAACTTACTGAGCAAAATCAAATTTGAAGGTTGGGGTTTTAAATTCTCATTAGAAGATTTGAATTGGAAAACAATAGTAGGATTGATAGTAGTCTTAGCCGCAATCATATATCTTGTCAAAGGTTAAAACTATGCGAATACGGGAAATAATGGAAAATAAACAAAATCAAATGCCACACTTATACCTAGATATGGATGGTGTTCAAGCTGATTTTTTTGGCGCATGGGCTAAAAAACACAATGTCAATCATTGGAAAGCAATTCAAAACAAAGAATCTGAAATTAATGAACTAGCACATAGTAGCGCAGAGCAAGTATATGACTTTTTTAGGGGCCTAGATCCTTTGCCTGGTGGGCAAGCTATCATTAGTTGGTTAAAGCAACATAAGATACCCTTTACCGTATTGTCAGCGCCTCTAAGAGGACCCTTCAGTGGGGCTAGCATTCAAGCTAAGAAAGACTGGTTAGATGAGTTTAATCCTGGAACTAGTGGGAACGCTATATTTACCAGTGCAAAGTACAAATATGCCCTCAAAGATGGCGCAGCAAACGTGTTAGTTGATGACTTTGGACCCTACATTCAAAAATGGACTGATGCAGGTGGAATACCCGTCAAGCATGAGGACGAAGCTGAAGATCCTGGTTCTGCTGAAAAAACCATAGCCATGCTAGAAAAGATATATTCACCCTATTTGAATAAATAAATTAATAATAGGGGAAAATTATGGATTTTAGAGCATACCTTAATAAACTAGAAGATATCGAAGTTGATCATGAACCACGGGTCGGCGACATTGTTGGTATTGAAATAGGGGATACATTACTTGAAACATACGTCATGGATGTCACAGAAGATGGCGTAATTGTTCAAGTTGATGAAACTGCATTGCGTATTATGATCGATGCTAAAAAGCAGTTAAATGAAGGTATAGGATTAGAAGAAGGACAAATGAAGGCGAAGATGCACGATGACGCCGAAGAGTTAGACCTAACACAATTCCTAGACAAATATGCTCATAGTGAAGAAGATAAGGAATGGGTTACAGAATTTTGGAAAAACATCAACGATGACGATGGCATAGAAATGGAAGCCAAATATCAAGGTCGTGAAGTGCCACTAGGCAAGCCAATGGCAGGAGATGTGAAAAAATCTAAAGTATATGTTAAAGGCCCTAAAGGTAATGTTGTTAAAGTAAACTTCGGCGACAAAAATATGCGTATCAAAAAATCTAATCCAGGTCGCCGTAAAAACTTTCGTGCTAGACATAACTGTGACAACCCTGGTCCACGTTGGAAGGCACGTTATTGGTCATGCCGCGCCTGGTAAAATATTCGGGTAATAAAACTTCACATTAAATATCTACATGAAGAAAGCAAGAAAAAACCGAAATCTAGATGTTAGATACGAGGTCATAACACAAGAAGATCCTGAAACAGGCGATCTTATTGTGCCGGTTCCACCTGAAGTGTTAGAATCATTGGGTTGGAAAGAAGGGGACGAAATTGAATTTGAAGTCGGAAAAGACAACCAAGTTATTTATGTGAAGAAAAAATGAACGATACATACAACAACATTCAACCTTACGATATTGACACACTGACTATTGGGCCTAACACTATTAAATTAGACCCTGGTGTATTTAGTATTGATCCAAACACATTAACAGTACAAGGTTACAACGGTTCGGGTATGATGACAGGTATATTAAGTAACGGTGCTACCGATACTATAACATTAAGTGATTACAACTGGAATAGCCATCAAAGTTTAGATGTAAAAGGTGATGCAAATTTTGACGGTGATCTAATCATAAAGGGCAAAAGTCTTGCCCAAACTCTAGAAAAAATTGAAGATAAGTTAGCCATCCTAAGACCCAACGAAGCACTAGAAGAAAAGTGGGAACAACTACGTGAATTACGTAGACAATACATGGAATTAGAAAAAGACATTATTGAAAAAGAAAAGATTTGGGATATTCTTAAAAAGTGAGTTTGACAATAATTGCTTTTTCTGTTAGACTATGCATGTAATAACTACTAAGGTGTCGTTATGACCATGCATCTTGCACATCCTGCCCTTACTATGGGCGGCAAACGTAAGGGTAAAGTCAAGTTTCGTAATGCTGAGGAAGCACGTAAGGCACGTGAACTCGCACAAGAATGGGAACGTAAACAAGCCGAATGGAAGGCTATGTCTAATCCGGTTCCCAAATCATTTACAATCACCCGACCATCTTTAACTCCCAATATTCCACCTGGTCGTGAAACACCCAAGATCCCTAGTCTGAACACATGGATTACATGTGCAGTTACTACCAAACAAACACAACACTATACCGGTACTAAACTTATCGGAATCGGTACATTACACAAGTCCAATGCTGTCCCTATCTTCACCAATGACGAGGCTAAGGATATCTCAAGGA
>Ga0129333_10005146_pt1 | contig 12251 bp, 6 predicted proteins | sample CPB6_08_DNA_FD_94474 | JGI IMG/M metagenome (GOLD analysis project Ga0129333, IMG submission 94474) | Freshwater to marine salinity gradient microbial communities from Chesapeake Bay, USA - CPBay_Sum_0.6_0.8_DNA | ecosystem: Environmental > Aquatic > Marine > Coastal | place: USA: Chesapeake Bay... | reverse complement strand
CCTTCCTGCGGTAAAACTTGCTCTTCCCCTATCATTATCATTTTGTTTAGTTGGGTCTCTCTTCAACCTAACACTACCAGTATCACTTGGAATAATAACTTCCTTTGCTGCCATTCCTGCGGTGAATGGATTATCATTTACATCCATACTAAACAAGATTTCTCCTGTCCCAGACCCACCAACTTCTAAGAAAACACCTCTTCCTTTCTGAACAAAAGATGGTTTGAGTTTAGAGTTTACCTGTGCAGCAGTGGTTGCAACAGGAACTCCCCAATCAAGAGTGTCAAAAATTTTTCTATCAACCAAATTGAATGATTCTGTTTTTTGATTTTCAATCTCAACATCAATCTGATGCATACCCTTCGTTAGGAAAATCTTTGTTGTATCTGGATCATTTCTATTGAATCCATTAAGATTAGACACAGGGTTACCATCAATTAGAAGTCTTCCAAAATTATCTCTCGTTCCCTGAACTCCGTAGAAACCATCGTAAGGAAGTTCAACAGTCCAAGAATTTCTGTACGAAACTCCGCCACCATCAGAACCCTTTTCGGATGATGGTGGTATAGGAGATATTGCATAACGATTCATAAAGTTACTCCACCTATCATCAAAAATAACAGGCCACCATTTTTGAGATGAAGTAGGAAATCTTGTTGTCCAGATAGGATTGTTTGGGCACCTTCCCTCTTGTGGGGGGATTGGTTCTTGTGGAACAGGAGGTAATGGTGCATCAATTGACAATGAAACTCCCATTGGATTTTCATTCCAAGACTTTGCAGACACAGCTTTAGACCCAAGTTCTGGTCTTGCTGGTTCAACATCAATTCTATAACTCAGTGCAAAAGTAGTTCTACTATTACTTTTTGATGTGGACTTTTTACCAGAAGAAAACTCACCAGATTGTGCTTTTACTTGTATATCATCATTGTCATTTGCAGATGCAATATAATCCGCGAATACTCCTTTAGCAGATGAATTTGCCCCACCTTCCTTATTTTTACTTCCATTTGCAAGAAGTCCTTGCTCTACTGGACCTCTTCTTGAAGTTGCCTTTACTTCATAATCAATGTTTGGTTTGAGTCTAATAATATCAGTACGGGTTTCTCTATTTTTATCAACACCACGAATGACAAAGGAATGTGATTTATCTTCTGCAGTAAAATGAAAATCAAGGAAATTAGTTCTTTTACCTTCACCATATACATTGAAAGTTACTGGGACAAAATCTGGTCCTGCTTGTCCAGGTATCTCTTCATATATGGGAGAATTCAATAAGTCTAACTTAATTGTATGAACACCTTTAGTAATTCTTTTTTTAACTGGACTTGGTGCCTGGTTAAAATTTCCCAAGTCGGATACTTTAGAACCATCAATATACAATTCTGCTTTATTATCACACAATCCATTAAAAACATATTCCCCATCATAAGGGAAATCTTCTTCCCATTCAAATGAATATGGTATGCCAGCAAAATCACTTCCCCTAGCATTTGAAGGAGGAACTGGTGATATTGCATACTGATTCATAAAATCACTCCACTGTGGGAAAGTAACATCAAATTTACTTCTTGTTACCTTGCCAAGACTAGTTGTTCTGAGTGGAGCAAACTTTCTCGTAGTCCACCAAGGTTTGGAGAGTCTTTGTAGAAATTCCTGATACTCTAAGATCTCCTGTTTAATTGGGTCTTGAGAAAGATTAGCATATGTAGTTGGTTCCCAGATTCCTAATTCTTCACCATTAGCACCATACCTAACACCATATCCAACTTCAGATGGTTCACACAATTCATAATTTTCAAAATCAGTTTCTCGGTCAAAAACTTCTTCAGTCTCAACAATCTCACCAAGAACTGCACGAACTAGAGATCCTGCCCCAACACCACACTCATCTTTTGCTTCAACAACAGGAGGATACTGATATCCAAATCCACCAGAAACCAAATCAATTGCTAGCAACGCACCATCTTCGCCTACAATAGGATTTCCTTTAGCACCAACACCCCCGCCACCATAGAAGAAGACTTCTAGTGGTCCACAATCACCATCAAACTCAACACCCTTACACACCTGTTCGGTTTCAAGATCTTTTGGTGTTAAGTTATTAACATCATTGATGGATAGGTATTTAATTACCTTCCTGGTTCGAAAAATAAAAGTTGTCCCTGGATTTTTCTTTGCATAATCATTTGCTTCACAAATACTAACATCAGTCACTAACCCTCTCTGAGGGTCAATGTAGTTAACCTTTATATCATTAGAAGTAGCTGGTCCAAAAAGATTAAATGACATCTGCTGTTTCTATATTTTTATCTTCTTAATCTTCATAAGGATATTTATGGTGACTTAGTAAAGTTCTAAATCTGGAGTCGCTCTAGTCGGTTCTGCAAATGGAGTTTGTGTTGCTGTCGAATTTGCAGCCTGGTTTTCAACAGTTCCTGGAGTATTTACTGCCTTTGTTGCAGTTTCTGTTGCATTTTCAATAGACTTTTCACTTGGAAGTTGTCCATCAGGTTGAGCAGCACTACCTTTACCAAAAGTATAGAAATCTGAAACTGCAACCAATGGTTTTAATTCGCATCCAAATACATTAAGTTTAATATTTTCAAAACTTAATGCAGAAGTTAGGCTTCCATTGATTGAATCGACCTTAGAAAGAACATCAGAGAATGAATTACTTACGCCAGCGACTTCTGTTTGGATATTATCCAAGAAACCATTTACGTTATCAAGTAGAGCATTATTTGCCTTATCAATTTCTGGACGATTGATTGCCATAACTTGTCCAACTAGAGTTTCGGCATAACAAACTGGAACTTTAGCAGTAGTATCTTTTTGAGATGGATTGTTCAAATTATTTCTTATTTTCTTTTCAGTCTCATCAAGATTTAATGCACTCTCTAATAGTTTTTCAATTAAATCACAGAGACCTTGAGTGATTTTATTATACAAACACAAAATCAACTCAGTAATAATTTCTTTGATGTCTGCAAACATAAATCTCATTGAAGATGGAAGTGCAGAAACGACTTTTACCAATGCTTTGTTAAGAAGTTTAAGCACATATTCCATTATCTTATCAAAAAGCATTTTCATATACTTTGCAATTTGACACGAAGCTTCCCTAACTAATTTTTTTAAGTCGGAAATTTTATTCGATACTGCATCAACATAACTTGTAATTGCATTAAAATATTTGCTTATCTTTTGAATCAGATTATCAATGGTAGTCTGTATTGCTCGCATTGCGGATTGAATCTTTCCGTGAGGATTCATCAATGCAATCTTTTCTACATACTTATCCTGCCTCTGAATATCGGCTGCACTCAGTTCGTGGACAGCATCTACGTTTTCCTTTGTTGCACCTGGTTGAGAAGGTGATGTTGGAGAACTTGATTGTTGACAACGATTCTTGATTCCTTGAGCAACTCTTTGTCTAACAAATTCATCTTTTGCAGCACCTGTTAGTCCTTGAGCATCTGCTTCTGCTCTTGCACTTTGAGAGTCTGCTAGTTGAGATTTGGTTAGTGCTAGGTCGGGTCTTAATCCAAATTTATCAAGTTTAACTCCAGGAGGAGGTGATGCACACTCCTTTGCCTGTTCTGGTGATTTGGGTTTGACAATGACCAGACCCTCTTTGGGCACCTTCTCCTTTGCCGCACCTTTGGATTCAGAACCTCTAGCATATCCACTGGTTCCCGAGAAGTTAGATTCGCTGTTTCCTACTGCTGTTTGAAGTGAAGTCTGTGCATTGTTTCCAAGCACTCCCATAATGACAGGAACCTGCATATCCTGCCCATCAAGGAAGAAACCAAAAACAAAATTACCCTGCCTTAAGTTTGCTGTTGCTCCTGCGTTTGTCTGCCCACCACCAGCAGTCACAGGATACATTATTTGTGCCCAAGGAAGTTGATCTGATGGGATTGTTTCTTCTTCCTTATCGTGAAGTCCAATAATTCTTACTTTATATCTTCTTCCCCACCCAGGAATAGAATCTTTATTTTCAAATTTTCCAGGCAGGATATTATCTCTCCAGGTAGAATCGTCAGCAATCTGACCTACCCACCAAAGAAAGTTACCACCTAAAAATCCTGGATTGAATAAAGCTCCTCCTTCCATTATCTATCAATCTTCATAAATTTTACATTCTGCAGCGTCTGGATTCTCATCACAATACATCTCAAACGCTGTTGGATCGTGGTTTTCATCTGGATGATTTGCTTGGTATTTTTCCAAGTGTCCCAACTCATCTTCAACGTGTCTTCTCATTTGAGGAGACAATGTTGGGTCATCCAACTTATCCTTATCATCATTTATGTGTTGTTGAATACTTCTTTGTGTCATAATGGATTATAATTTGAAGTGTGATTTCCCTTTCTTCCAAAAGAATCCCTTACTAGATTTAATTTTGTATATGTTTCTTTTGGAGAAATATAGTGGCATAAATCCGCTATAATATATAGACCCCCACTTTCCTTATTGATGTCATCATTTTTTGTATCAGTTTGCAGTTCTGGAGCATCTAAGAATATGACATCACCTGCGTGTAGTGAGAAATCGCCTGCTATTGTGATTGTCGATTTCTGAGAAAACAACTGACCATATCTTCTAATGGATTGATTTAGAATATCCTTTGCTTCAAAATTAAGTTCTTTGGATTTCTGTAGTTGTTGTTGATTTTTACCAGTACCACTACCAGAAGGCAAGGTTCCCCTATCAAGGAGCATATATTGTGTTCTAGAGAACTCTTTATTTTTTCCTCCACGATTAAATTCTGAATTGAGAACAGGAAGTTCTTTACCAGCTAGTTTTAAAGAGTCTTCTTTATCTTTAGCATTTTGGGTCACAACTTCATAGTAGCAACTGAATGGGTCAAAAAGAATTGTTCTGGTTGAGAAAGCACCCATTTGCAACTTATCTTGAATATCTACACTATTATCTTTCTTATAGTCAAGTGCTTTTGCATCATATCCTGGAGGTAAATTTTCTCCTCTGGAATCTGGAGATTGGTTATACAAAATGGACTTTTTCTTTTCTTGAGATAAAAGACCATCTATTGATTTAAATTTAAACCCATCATAAGTTTCAAAGAAAAAGTATCCTGCACTTTCACCTTTCTTTTGTGCTTCTCCTGATATTGATTTTTTTGACAACCAATTCATAGCATAATAAGGTTTGCGATTATTGCCAACAAAATTATAATTATTTGAAGTCTCTTCAATATCAACTTCTTTTTCTGTTGCAAGGTAGTTTTTATCTGTTAGTATTTTTCTAATGTGCTCTGAGATTTTACCATCAAACCTTTCATTTAATCTTACTTTTTCATTCAAAATAAATTCTTTAGATGTCAAGTCAAGTTGAACCAAAGACTTTGTAGTATCATCATTTAAAGGAGTAACTTTATTTACATACAAAGTTAAGTCCAATTCATTCTCATTATTATCAGAAAACTTTACCTTTACTTGCTCTTGACCAACAATAGGTAACCCATCAAGAGCAGTTTTATTATTGATAGTATTTCCTGAGTCAGCAAAAGTTACTGTTGCTCTTATGGAATCTTGTAGGATACTTTCATAATAAAGTAACCCAACGGTTCCACCAGTAACACTTACGGTTTTCCCCGTCTTGTTTGAGACGATATCAAGTTGCGTAATATTAGAAGCTTCTGCTGACTTTGTTACTACCTGATTTGCCATTTTATATTACCTCTTACTTATATTTACCCACCAACATAAAGTGCTTCATATGGATCTTCTCCACCAGAAGCAATTAGTGTAGTTCCTCCACCAGGCATTGGTGAATCATAATCATCTGACATTTCTGGAGATTGGGGCAATACAATGGTCTGGGGAGACAATGCATCATAAGGAGCATACTGTTGAATTGCTTTCATTACTCCACGAGAATCCTTTGCTTGGTTAATTGCAAGGAGCATATCTTTTGCTGGACTAGCAGCACTATCACCATCAATAACAATTTCACTTTGTTTTTTATCTCCAAGTATTGCTAAATGAGGATAGTTGGGAGTAATACCACCATCACCATAAATTCTCAAACCTTCCTGAGGAGCTACATTTCCCTTCTCATCATATCTACCATGAGCAACAAATGATTTTGATCCAGAAATATCTGCACTGACACCAAATCCATTCGGTCTATATTTTAATCCAAATGTTTTTAATGGAAAGGCAACCTTGGATTCAAAATCAACTTGCATATCAATGCCACCTTGAGAACCAGATGCACTATGTGCTCTTTGCTCTGCAGCAATAAGTTTCGCGCCTTCAGCAGAACTTATCTTCTTTCCTTTGGGGACAGATACTCCACTTCTTCCAAGATAAACACTTCTTTGCCCAACAAACTGCATCAGTGCTTTTAATGCACTGGCTCTTGCATCTGCATTGTATTGAGACTGTAAAATATCACCTTTTGTTTGATTGCCAGGACCAATATGGAAGTGTACGCCATAAGAAGATCCAGAGTTTCCTTGAATGAAATTACCAGTGCCACCAACAACTCCACCTTCACCAGCATCTTTCATACCTCCAGCTTTACCACCACCAAAACTTGCTAAAGCATCAGCAGCATATTGATACCTTCTTGGATAATTTGGAACACCCGCTTTTTCCATTTCACTTTCAAAGATTACAACAGCCTTCTTTACATCAGTAACTCCCTTTAATCTATTGTAAGTTCCATAAGATCTCATCTCTTTCATCATCCATTCAACTTGAGTATCGAGAGACCAAGGATCTTTTCCAGAAGAAGATGCCCAAGCAACCAATGCATCCCATCTACCACCACTGCCAGGACCGGTTCCCCATTGCATAATACCTCTACCAGGACCACCACCAAGTTGTTTTGATTTTGGATTCACTCCCGACTCTTGCATCAAATTGCCAATAACGCCAGCAGCTGCTTGTTCAGTAAATCCAGCACCTAGTAAAAAGTTAAAAACTTTTTCTGCATTTGTATTACCAACAAGTGCTCCTGTTCCCTCAGGCATACTTTCATCAGTTGTAGATTCTGTGCCTTTACCATCACCTTCTTTCTTTAATTTTAAGTTCTCTTGTATTTGTCTAAGAGTTTTTTGTGCATTAGTTTCTGTAGCATCTTTGAATGATGCTGCTACCCAATTACTAATATCACCTCCACCACTAATCGCATTTAAAGATTCTGGGTCAACAAGTCCACCTTCAGCAAAGGCTGCTACAACACCACCTTTTAATTGCCCATCTTGTATTCCTCTAGAGACAAGTAAATTAATACCCAATCCAACATTTTGATAATCTCTTTGATTGGGTTTTTGCCCCAATAATATTTTAGAAGTGATTGCAAGAATAGGTCCAAAATAATCACTTTTACCAAGTTCCTTACCAGTATTCTCAATCGTTTTAAATGGATTTAAAAAGTCGGGCAGTTTTGGTTTGGGAAATAATCCAAATAATTTTTCTTCGCCACCAACATCAGCACCTGGTTTTATTTCAACCTCACTAGGTTTTTGAGGAACAACTCTTTTATATTTTCCTTTCTTACCTTTACTTATAGTTCTCCTTGCGCCAGTTTGAGTTTTTCCTCCTCTTGTAATACCGCCACCAGCTTTTCCTGTTGACTTCCCTTTCGATAATGATTTACCACCAAAGAAAGCATCATATAATGCGCCACCAATAGCATCACCAGCAAATCCACCAAGCAATCCACCGATAAAATTACCCGCAACAGGAACGACCGACCCAGCTACAGCTCCAACTGCACCCAAAAGTCCAGCACCAATCGCCCTGAATGCTGCTCTTCCTGGATTTTCTCCAAGAGCTACGGACAATCCAAAATCAATTAATGCACCAACAACAGGTAAAGGTATTCTTTTTAAAAATGGTCTTACTGTGGAAAGAATACCTTTAGTACCACTTCCAGTAATTTTAGGTCCCGTCCCAGGCAATCTAAATTGAGGTTTTCCTCCAGTTGTTACTGATGGTCTTTGTCTGAGAGGATTTCTTATATTAGGTCTACCACCGCCGCCTCCCCCAGAAGCAGTTACCTTTGGTCTCCCTCCGGTTCCTGGTCTTGGATTTGCTCTAGTGCCGCCACCTTTACCTCCACCAGATCCAGCAGCAACCATTCCTGCAATAATTGCAAGATTTAAAAACTGGTTTAATAGTCCAGAAAGTTGATCAAACTGTTTAACGCCATCTTGACCAAAAAGATTTTTAACAAATCCCCTTGTCGCATCATAAGCTTTGTATCCCCAGTCAACAAAAGTAACTAAACCATCTAAAAGTTTTCCCCCAATATTAATTACAAAATCAGAGGCAGACCCAAGAAATTTTAGGATTGGCATTAATTTTGGCAGATAATCAATCATTCTTACTGCAAAGTAACCAAGAATCACATTACCAATAAAGTTTTTAATCCAATCAAGAAAACCAGTTCTGGGAACCTTTGGCATCTTGATTGGTCCTTTCTCTGCCTGAGGTTTTGTTTCTAGCTTTTCCTCTTGCTTCTCTCTTCTTTTACCACTCTCTTGTCTCTTCTTTTCATCAAGAGATTTCTTTTCAGATGCAAGAGTTCCTTTCAAAATACTTTCAATCTTAATTACATTAACTTTAATTTCACCAATATCTTTTACTGATTTTTTTGTTAGAACAACATTGGAAGGTCCGCCAGAAAATATTATTTTTCTATCGATATTTTTTGTTGTTCTGTTTAGGAGTTTGTCTGTGGTGATTGCCATTTGAGATTACTTCCTAACTCCAAGAGTTTTAGCTTTTGCATTACCAGATGCAGGACAAGTTGCACCAAAGTTTGGAGTTTTTGCTTTACCAGAACGTTGACCCCCCTTATATTGATTGGACTTAGGTTTTACAACTGTCACTTTTGCTTGTGGTTTTGTTGGGGGTTTTATTGGTTTTGCTGTTGGTTTTGATTTTGCAATTTGCGCTTTTTTTGCCTGTTCTTGAGAAACTCTTGATCCACCACCAAACCATCCTGCCTTATCCCACCAAGGACGTTTTGATTCAAGTGCTTGAGTATTTTTATCTTTTGGTTTTCCAGAAACTCCTAGCATTCCTCCCAATAAAGTTTTACTTCCAGACAATCCCAAAGATTCTGCTGCAGTTCTCTTACCACCAAGCACCATATCAACATCACCTTTTCCCTTAAGTGGATTTAATTGATGAAGTGCTTGAAGTCTTTGTTGCACTGACTTGCCCTTTCCAAATAAAACACCCATAGGATCTTTCATTTTATCAAAGTCATACTTATCTTCAATACGATATCCGCCACCTTCTTCTTTGCTTCTTTGGTTAGCCCAAAACTGACCAAGAATATTTTTTGCGTTCTTTGCAGACTCACTCATATTACCCTTTTCATCAGCATAGTCTGCATATTGAACTCTAATTCCACCAGATTTTAATTTCTTTAAGAAACTTTTTTGCGTCTCAAGCGCAGGGTTTCCATCCTTTGCACCCATAGAACGAAGTTCTTTTATTTTTGCTTCCGCTTTTGCAATCTCAGATCCAGTCCTTTTTTTAGCCCTCTTTATTGCATTTTGAAGTTCTGCTTGAGATTCTGGCGCAAGATCTCTCTCACTTATAGGTCCACCAAAACCACCAAGCATCTGTTTAGCATAAATGTTTCCAGCATTTCTATATGTTGCCGCACCAGATCCAGTAAGTTTTTCTTGAATTTCTTGAAGGAATCCCTTTTCTCCAGTTTTAATTTTAGATTTTTCAGATCCTGGAGTTTTGTTACGAACTGCATTCATAACTCTAGTAAAGATATTACCAGATGTAGATGATGGTTGTTTTGATTGAGTAGATGTGGCAACATCAGGAGTTCTTATCCCCATATTATTTGCAATTCTTGCAACAGCACCAACAGGATCTGTCATCAAAGAACCACTTGAAACTCTTGATTGAGATCCTCTTTGTGTAGCGGTTGGAGCCCCCCAAGTTGATTGTTTACCTACATCTGCACCAAATTTAAATTTAATAAAGCGACTAATAGCATTAAAAGGATCTTTAATAAATGGAGTGTTTGTTTTAATTCCTCCTTCACCGGGGTCTTTACCAAACAATCCACCACCATAAGCATGAGGAACACCAGAAACAACCTTTGGTTTGTTAGTCCCCCCGCCTGCAGCATTCATTGCTTCAAGAGTATCAACACCATATTTTGCAACAGCGCCACGAGACATAACAAATTCACCATCGGAGAGCATTGCAGGGATTTTATCTACACCCTTTTCTCCACTCACAAACCCATTTACAAATCCGCCACTAGAATATGCTTTTGTCTTTCCAGTTTTGAGAGAATAAATTTGCTCATCAATTTCAGAACCAAGTCCTTGCATTCTTTGCAGGAAATTTAAATTTGCTTTTTGTTGTTCTAATGAACGAATTTTTTCTTCTGTTGTTCCGGGAGTTGCTTTAGTTTTTCTTTCCTGCCCATCAACAGTTCCAGGTAGCATTGCAGGAATTGCAGCACCTGCTCCAAATAAAAGAGCACCTGCTCCAAAAGGAGTTCTTATTAATCTAAGTAATTGGGGTATTGCAACTTTACCAACTTGGAAAATAAATCTCCCAAGCATTCCTGTCATTCCACGAATAAATCTACCAAAAGTAGTTCCAAAAAGAATATAAGAACCAATTAACGCTGGCCACCAATCTTTAACAAAACGAATAATAGATTTAACTTTACTTGCATTCTTAGGATCTCCCATCCATTCAACAATCTTGAAGACTATTCTTCCAAGAATAACAGTCCCAATAAAATCAAGTATCCTATCAAGGAGACTTTTGACAGGTGCTATAATTTTTTCTGCAGTCTTAGCAATACCTCTAAATACTTTTTCTAACTTACTCTCAGCAAGTCCTCTTTTCTCTTGTTCTGCTTTTCTTTTTTCATAAGCAGCAGTATCATCAGCAAGTTTTTTTCTACTTGCCATTATATCTGCAATTGAACTTACTGATTTTGCAATCGCAGAGATACTTTCTTCCACATTTGATGCAGAACTACCAGGTAATTTTGCACCAATATTTGTACCACTTATTCTTCCACTTTGAGTCTTTGAAATATTTTTAAGACTCGTTATTTTTTTAGAATTATTATTAACTGTTTTTTCTATTTCACCAACACGTATAGCAAGTTTCCTTGTATGCCCAGCAAGACTTCCTATATTTTTATGAATACTTCCAAGATTTTTTGATAAATCAAATGAACTCCCTCTCTTAAAACTTTCGGCAGAGATAACTGTTTTTTTAAGTTGTGAATCTAGGTCTTTTAAGTCCTTAGAAGTGGGCATTGTTCATCTGCTGCTGTTGTTTTAACTGTTCTTCTTCAAGATGTTGTTGTAATAATGCAACATAAATGTCCCTTTCCCAGGGCAACATATTTTCAATCTCCCATAAAGAATATTTATGGTACTGCATCAAGGAAAAGTTCAAACGAAAATAATTTTCAAGGTCCATATGGACCATTGCTACGCGAAAAAAGATGCTAAGCCCTCAAGAACAACTTCACTTTCAACTTGTGTATTTGGATTAGTTACATTAATAGTATGGGAAAGCTTAGGCATAGTCTCAAAGAACTTCTCAATGTCTTTAAACTGAGAAGAATTCATTGACTCAAGGAACTCTGCAATTTCTTTTTTAGTTACATCAGCAGCAGACCAAACTTCATCTTCAGTGTAAATTTTGTCGATACAAGATCCAATCAACTCAAATGATTGGTCCATTGCATTTTTATTATCAAAGTCAAAGTTATTCTTAATGAATTGGTCAAGAGATGGATACTTCATCTCCATCATAATACTACTATCAAGTTTAATACGATTGGAATGTTCTTCGTCTTTTTGAACTTGGATATCATCAAGATTAATTTTCACAGGAACTTGAGTCTCACCATCGTCTGGACAAATAATATTAACCTCCAACTCTTCACCAACAGACTTACCACGAATATTAAGGAACAAGTATTCAATATCAAATGTTGGTAATGATTCTACTTTAATATTTTTTGTGATGATACAGTTTTTAATTACTGTCTTAATTGCCGTTGTAATTTGCTTTGTATCTTCGCTTTCTAAAGCAATTACAAGTAACTTTTCTTCCTTAACAAGGAACGGTCTATATTGAATTGTCTCTCCTGTTGATGGCAATTCAAGTTCATAAGTTGGTGTAGCAATCTTAGGTAAAGGCATAATGTCCTATAGAATGTTTCAGTAGGATTATTTATAGGGGATGGACAGATGG
>Ga0129333_10005145_pt1 | contig 12251 bp, 8 predicted proteins | sample CPB6_08_DNA_FD_94474 | JGI IMG/M metagenome (GOLD analysis project Ga0129333, IMG submission 94474) | Freshwater to marine salinity gradient microbial communities from Chesapeake Bay, USA - CPBay_Sum_0.6_0.8_DNA | ecosystem: Environmental > Aquatic > Marine > Coastal | place: USA: Chesapeake Bay... | reverse complement strand
GTAAAGTCCGTAGTGAAACTAGGAGTCAGCCCAGTCTGAAGAGCCCAGCTGGTCGTTCCGCGTGTCGCGACCATGAAATCATTTAGGGTCAGAATGTGATGACTCATGCTTCTCTCCTTACTGGACGATGAAGACATTTACGGTTGAACTGGCACTGGTCGTGGTGACGGTGGCTCGCATGAATGGCATCAGAGCCAAGGTCTTGCCCACAGTCGCAGTGATGCCCGTAGCCAGATCAATCCATGCGGTTCCGTCGCAGCTGCCCTGAACCTTGATGGTCACGCCGGATCCCGTTGCGTGGATCATCTGAACAGTGCCGATGTTGTTCCGGTTGTTGTTGTCCTTCATGGCCTCGGCAAGGTTGTAGGAGGGGCTGTTGTTTGCGGCGCTGCTGTCGAGCGCGGAAGCGATTCTGTGCGTATTCATTGTCGTGTCAATCCTTAAAAGGGACCATCTTGACGATCATGCCAGCAAGCAGAGAGATGATCGCGGCTGCTCCAAGCATCCACGCCCTGCTTTGTTCCAGTTCTCGAATCCGTTTGTCTAGGTTTTTCAGCTCTTGTTCCTGAAGTCGCAAGGAAGTCATCATCGCGTCAACCTTGCCCTCAAGGCGTCCAAGAGCCAAGAGGATTTCTTCGTTCATGGCGTGTAGTCCGATGCCTTGATGATGTACAGGGTGTTCGCTACAGGAGCCGAAATGTTCGGGAGGTTGAAGCTGGAGCCGCTTCCTCCGTGGGTGTACCCGATCTTGGCAAACAGAGTCGCGTAGGTCGTAGTGCTGACGGATGCCCCATTGCAGGAAAGCCATCCCTTCGGGGCGCTCCCGAGTCCAATGAGCTTGATGTCGCCAACACCCATGAGCTGGTCCGTGTAGTCACGGATCTCAGACAGGTTGTTTGCGGTCTTCAGTAGACCTGTACTCATGACTGCTTGAACTGTGTTGAGTGGCATTGGAAAATCCTTAAGACAGGCGTACAGCGACAAACCACGGAGTTTTGCCACTAGGACTGATTACCCAAGTAAACGCTCCAATGGTTTCGTTTGTAGCTCCTCCGTAAATTCCCTGAAAGAACCTAGAATCGCTGGATTCGTAGTTATGACGGATCACATACCAAGTGCCAGAATTAGCTGCAAGTCTCAAAGAACCGCTTACAAAGCTAAACGCAGAAGGCGCTGTCGTTTCAAATGTCGAGCTCGCGCTAAGAAATCCAACAGCAACGGAAAACCTTGGAAGTGAGAACTGCGTAAGAATCTTGTACCCGTTCGCAATCTGCGCCGGACTAAGTACATCTTGATACCGAATGGCATCGCCGTCTGTAGTAGGCTGTCCCAGATTCACGCACTTGTACGGTCCAGCTGCAAAGTCCAAGTTGGCAGAAACTGCGCCACCAAAGCCAATGTTGCTCAAGCTCTTGGCAGTGAGTTCTCCGTTTGTGGCAATGTGAAGGAGACGCTCGACACCAGATCCGGTGAAGTTGATCCCCTTCATGTTGGTCAAGGCCACGGCATTGAGGCCAAGAGCAGCCGTGTCCACAGCAGCATTGGCAATCTTCTCGCTGGTGATCGAGTTGTTTGCAATCTTGGGCGTGGTCACAGAACTGGTGACAAGCTGATCAGTATTGACCGCATTGACAGCCAGCTGATCGTTGCCAACAGCATCATCCGCAATCTTTGCCTGAGTCACCGCATCGTCTTGGATTGCAGCAGTGAACACCGAGTTGTCGGCCAGCTTTGCAGCCGTCACAGCATCGTCTTGAATGTTGCTGGTGCTGATCGAGTTTGCGGCCATGTACGCATTGGTGATCGATGAGTTGGGGACAACATCGAGAGCGTTGCGGGCCACGCCGAAGTTGCGAACACGGATCCCAACGCCACTTCCGGGAGCAGAGCCAGACACGAACACAAGAGCATTCGTGGTAATGGAGTAGTCATCAGTTGGTCGCTGGAGGACTCCACCCACTTCCACGATGAACATATCCGCTGCCGTGCTGCTTGGAAGCGGAGACAAAGTGAAGGACAGCTGGGAACCTGTACCAGTAAAGGACCACGACTGCGGAATGGTCGAAGCCCCATAAAGGGAGACTGCGTCCATCTGAGCCTTAGTCACCAGATCGTTTGGATCGATGGCGTACCCAGCATTCTTCACGGGCAGCGTGGCGGCATTCCAGCCAAGTTGATCCGTGGTCTTTCCAAGAGCTCCCGAGCCTGTGTCGTTGGCTTCCTGAACGATGTGGAGCAGTCCCTTGAAACCCTTGTCGAGATCTTCAGCCGTCAGGACGGACCCATTGCTGAAGTCCACAATGTTGCCCGTAAACCCAGACGAGGTCGATGGGGTCTCTCGGGCAATCTTTACCTTGACCCCAGATGCAGGAGCCGTTGGGCTGAAGTTCACATTTTCGTTTGCAGCATCAATCGTGTACCCCGTGGTCTGGAGCACATCGTTCAGGTAGACCTTGATGTAGGTCACGCTGAGGTAGTCATCAATCCCCGCAAAGGAGAACGAGGTTTGAGACCCAGTTCCGGTGTGCAGGACATAGCTGAGTGGGTTTGGCATGGTTTATAGCTCCTTAGATTCAGTCTTCCTTGCGATCCCTGCGGGGCTGGCGCTCTAGGAGACGGAACTCATTTGCGATTTCTTCTTCAGCCAGATTGAAGAAATGCTTGACGGGCAGGAAGTTCTGGAATGGAAGAATAAGACGGGCCTTGTGAACAGTCGCTTGCGTGATGTCTCGCTCCTTGTCTTCGATGCCCAACGGCTTGGCAACGACGCGCCCAAAGACATCCTTGGAGATGTCGAAACTCTTTGCCGCAAAGCTTGCTGCCGGGAATCCGTACCAGTTCAGTCCGCTGTAGCGATATGCAGAGAACAGTGGATCATCGCTGACAAAGGTGTTCCAACCAGCATCGATGGCGAAGATCGGAAGGAAGAATTCAGACGGGCCTGTAAAGCCGCCACGCACGAATCCTTCGACTCCGAGAAGACGCTCTTCGATTTCTTTGGCTCGTTTGCGCTGGCCGGATTCCTTGAACGACTGAGCGTCCATGTAGTTCCTAGCGTATTGAACAAGAGCGCCGAAGATCATGGTGTACGCGATCTCCTGAGCGACCTTGACCCGTGAAGCCGCGTCACCTCTGCGTACTCTGGACAGGTTTTGCAAGGCAAAGTTGTCCACGCCCTTCAGATTGAACCCACGGAACTGAGTCAGAAGACGCCCAAAGAAGCTGAATCCGATCCTGTGGAAGTCGCCACGAGTAGGCATATCCTGAATACGAGTTCGGACAGCGCGGTCAACGAACGACCTGAGATTGTCCATGCGGATGTCGTTCAGGTTGTTGAGATTGACAACGCGGTCGCTTCCACCACGCGCAGCCGTCACTGCATTGGTCCCCACATAGTCAAGGAGTTCGTCGTACTGATTTGGCTCCAGACCAAGTGTGCGGATGGTCGCATCGTCCATTCTCCGAGTAAGTCCACGAGAAACTTCGTAGAGATGCTGGATGGTTGATGCGGCCATCAGGTTCTGAGTGAACGATGTGACGGGAGTCAGCAAGGTCACATCAGAGAAGAAGTTTGCAGTGGCTCCAAGTCCCCGTTCAAACGCATTGCCAGTAGGTCCATATTGATTCTGGACCTGCTGCATTAGCGTTCGACGCAGACGGTCTGTCGAAGGATGGAAAGCCTGATCGATGAGTCCTGCAAAGTTCCGAGCACCTTCATCCATGTTTCGCCAGTTGCTGACCATTTCGGAAAGCAACGGGAGCTGGCGGAGAGTGGTGCGAAGTCCCAGAGTTCCAATGATGCGCGAGGTCTCGGCAGCAGCTACAAGGCCAAAGGATCCACCTGTGGACAAGTAGCCCATGGGCAGCATGACTCCAGCCAGCCTGTCGCCCCATCGACCAAGAGATCCAAGTTCCTGATTGCTTCGGTGAAGAGGCTCGTAGCGCATGGCTGCGACGATCTCTCGGAATGCATCGTTAGCCTCTCCCTGCATCGTCCCACCAAAGGTTGGATCGATGTTTCCAAGACGATTGATTGTCGAGCGAATCTCCTCGATGGTCTCAAGTGCCAGAGGCGCACCATTGGCATCGAGAACTCCAAAGTGATTCATCTGTTCGTTGAAGCTGTCGATGAATCGGCGTTCATTGATGGCTCCAAAGATCGAGATCGTGTACTTCTTCATCAACTCCGGGACATCGTTTACCGTTAGATCGGCAATGCTGACTCCATTTCGCCCCGTTCCAAGAAGATCGGTAGTCGTTGCGTGATCAGACAGCTCGTCAAGGATGATTCGAGTACGCCCGAATGGGGTGCGTGAAGCTCCAGCACCAGACAAAGGACCAAGAAGGCCGTTGAGAGCCTGTGCTACCTGATCGTCAATGTCGAGAAGGGGAGCAAGATCCGAATCCTGAGACAGACGGATAAGCCGTTCCGTGAGAACCTCAGCTGCCTGTGGGACATCGGGAAGATCGACCATGTTTCCGTTCTCCAGAACGACACGGCGAACTCCGGTTCCTTGACTCAATGCCCGTTCCAGCAGCGCCGTCAGTGCGGCACGACCTTCCACAGTGGTGCTCAGGCGGCTGATGCGGTCCCATCTCCAAAGACGAGGAACATAGTTCTGAACCGCGCTTGTCTGGAATCCACGAACTCCGGCTTGATTTGCCGCAGTGTGCAAGTCGTTGAACATCCGACGAAGCTGGCGGGCAGTCTCGTTGACTCCGTCGTTTGCATGGTTGAAGGCTCCAGTACGCAGCTGCTCCACAACAGCCACATTGAACTCGTCAAGCCGTTGGCGGGCTCCGCGTCCAAATCCAGCTCGAATTCCATCCATCAGGCTGATGCGATCTCCTGTTCCACGCCCGAGGGCAAATCGTGTGTATCCATTTCGATACGCAGTCAATCCCGTGGCAAGATGCCCAGTCATCTCGTAAGTGCCACGCTCGAAGATGGTCTGGCCTTGAGCAACACGCACTCCCGATGCTGTCTGCATGGCACGACGCGCATTGAAAGACAGGAAGAATGCCAACCGTGCTGCGGGGTTTGGAAGGCGGAGACCAACCGCAGCTTGATTGAAGAACCGAGCAACAGGTCCAAGCGTGTCGAAACGGTCAAGCTGGGGAATCTCTTCCTGCATCCGTCGCATCCCGTTGGCTGAGGTTGCCGCAACAGTTGCAGCCGGAGGTGCTCCACCGCCAGCAGGAGGAACAGCTCCACCACCAGCAGGAGGACTCCGCCTAAGCACAAAGGCTCTAGGAATATCCTCATCTCCCCGAACATTTTGAATAACTGCCCCAAGTTTTCTCCAAACTTTTTGAGCATTAGGGGCAGTTCCAATTTCATCAATAGAAGTAGAACCTATATCCACATACTTATTTAGCTCACGAATAAAGGCTGGGTAAATTCCTTTATTCTGCGCTTGTGGAAATAGGTTTACTCCGGCTGGGGGCTCTGGGCGGAACATTCCGTTCAGAGCGTCCCACTCAAAATTGATTGTTCCCGCGCTCAATCCTGTGTCAGGATCAATAATATTGAAGCTTTGACTTTGAGGGCCAATATCAATACTAGCTGGATTACGGACTGCTCTAAATCCATTAGGTAGATTTATCGTTGTTGGAATACTGGATGCTTCTGTTGGAATATCCACTATACCACTTGAAGGAACACTACCAGCTCCCGGAGGAGGCACAGCGGCCCCCGCAGGGGATCCCGGAACAGCAGGAGCTCCTTGCTGAAGCCGTGCTCGCTCTGCCGCCACAGCCGCCCTACGGGTCACATCAAGGCTTTCACCAAAAGACCTGACTGTGGCTTCCAGCGAACGAGGCATATAGATCCGGCGTCCCGCTTCCGGCACACGCCTGTTGATGATCTCTGCAACTTGCGAAAGACGAGCGCGAGAATCGAGAACCATGCGCCCACGCGAGTTGCGGCGCATCGGAGGATTCTGCATAACGCTGCGAAGATCCTCGACAATCTCCTCGAAGATCTCCCGCGTCACTTCTCCTCCACGCATACGCACTTCGTTTGCGACTTGGAGGATCAAGGATGCATTGTGAGACTGCCCAATCGGAGCGGAGGTAACAGCGTCCTCGAAATGAGCCCAGAGCCCATCAAGAGTCTGGCTGCGTTCGACAAGATCATCGAAAGCGGTGTCCAGATTTCCAACCGAAACAGCGTTTCCTAGGCGACGAGCCTCGGTGATTCGGTCTGCGACATTCGGCTCCAAGAAGCGAGTCAGGTTTGCCCATACTCGACTCTCGAAAGCCGCACCACGAAGGTTCTCGGCATGGACGGCAAACAGAGTACGAGACACGGTACGGGCGAGGTCTTGGCTGACCGTTCCCCCACGACGCTGAATCTCAGCGAGAATGTTCAGGGTTGCAGACTGAATGCCTGTGACTGCACCCTGCCACTGCTCGTTGGTTGCACGGAAGCGTGGACGGTTCTGCGGAGTCCATACCTGTGTGCCGTCTCGGAGAGTCCGCTGATTCCATCCGCGTCCTCGAAGCATATCTCGAATGCTGTTGGCCTCGACGGCATCTGCAATCGGAGAAATGGTGACTGACTGCACAGACCTGTTGAGGTTGCGCCAGTTCCCGCCGTATCGGAACGCCACATCTCCTTCTTGAGCTGCGGCAAACAGGGTTCGCCCGTTTGGAAGGAAATCTCCGCGAAGAGTCGTGGCGTCAAAGGCAATTTCGATTCCTTCACCAAGCCCTTGACCTCCGGGGTAGAAGACACGGCCTTCAAGCGTATCGTCGGCCAATCCACCAGCCAGTCGAGGTCCACGCCTGTTTGCGAGAACAACTCCCGATGGACGAAGACGCTCTGGAAGTCCAATTAGGCGTCGAACATCCCGCGCGAATTCTCCACGAGCCAAGGGAATTCCAGTCGTTCGAGCACGAGCACCGCGCCATCCGCCAGTTCGTCCTTCATTGAGGAGAACACGCAGCAGGTTCTCGTTTCCCGGAGTGTAGAACGCAGGGCCGAATGCAGCCATGCGCCGATCACCCGAGATCATGGCAGCGCCCACATCGTCCACACGGTTGATCGTGCCTTCTCCCTGCATGATGGGAAGGCTGAGGCTTTCGGTTCCCGGAACAAACTCTCGTCCGGTGCGCGAATAGGCTTCCCATGCTTCGTCGGCAAGGCTGTCAACCGTTTCTCCCACGGGCATGATGTTTCGCCCAAGGAGATTGCGGTCTGCCGCAGCGTTGCTCACAAAGGCAAGCGGCGTGTGGTAGTTGATGATGGTGTTTCCACCAAGTCGAGACTGGTGGTAGAAGTTCTCCGCATAACGCGCAATACGGTTGCTGGCGTAGCTTCTAGCGGCCCATCCGCCAATGGCTCCACCAAACGCCATGGAGATGGCCGCGTCCCTGACGATGGAAGAAGCCTCGGGATCGTAGAGAGGATCGACGCTGTACTTGGCCACCTTGATCGCGGCTTCTTCGGCAACACCAAGAGCCGCATAGCGCCCAATTCCGGAGAAGCGGCCCACCATCTGAGCAGCCTGAGCTGCTTCTTCAGAGATGCGGACCATGGCTCCAAACCGTTCAACGGAGCGTAGACGGGAGATGTTCTGCCCAGCCTGAATAAACCTCTGCCCGTATCCGGCAAATGCCAGAGGCTCCAAGGCCAAAGACATCGTGATGATGGCTGCTGTATCTCCAGCAAAGCCAACAGCCTTTCCAAGACCGCTGCCCTTCGATGCGAATTCAGGAGAAGCAATCCGTGCAAGATCCAGACGATCTAGATAATCCCCGTAGTTGGTAGAGGACAAGATCCAAGCATGAGCCTTTGGATCAATACCCATCAAGTCTTCGGTGATGGCCTCGATGTTGTTCCGCTGAGAAGGAAGATGCACTTGACCAACGCCCAGCTCGGTCAGGGTCATCGGAGTGCTGGAGAAGGGATCGTACTTCTTGATCTCCTTTGGATTGAAGTTCAGGGGAGTCGCGTATGCCTCGTCATCTGAAGTAAGGCCACGAACAAAGGTCGCAGCCCGTGCTCCTACATATCCGGTGAAACTCGAAAGAATGCCAGTTCCGAATCCACCGATGGTGTCTGCAAGAGCTTCTGTCTCTGGATCGATCTTTGGATTGAGCTGGGCTTGTAGCTGCGCCTCTAGCCGTTCTCCCGGACTCATCAAGTCCATTGGACGCGGCCCAGCCAGCAGCTGATCGTCAAAGAAAGAGTTGGTGGAGATTTGGCTCATGGTTTATTGCTTCGGCTTTCCGCTCATCTCACGACGAGCTTTACGCTGTATCTCGGCAATGTCGGCTCGCTTTGAAGCTTCGGCAGATCCCATGCGCTGAATGACCCGTTCACGGGTAGACAGGGATCCCTCGATGACATCACCGATCTCGTTCCTCGGCCTTGCATTGCTTGTGATGTCGGCGGCTGTGTAGTACCTGTTCGTCACAGCGTTTCCATCCTTGGTACGCAGGGCAAACACACTTTGGCCGTTCCCGCCGTATCCCACCAAGACCAACGCAGCATCTTTCACATTTGGGCCAGCTTCCATGTCAATCCAGTTGACGATGTAGTCTGACCCGACATTGGCAGCATCAAACTCCTGCTTGGGAATGATGGAGCTGCGAATGAAGTGAGTACTGTTCCTGACAAAGTTGTCGGCGGTTTCCAGAGCCGTTTCATGAGCTCCGCCAGTTTGATTGAGCGTCTCGAAATACTTCCGTGCAAACATGGAGTTGAGCGAAGTAACGGAGTCCGGATTTATCGGATCATCCCAATAGCTGAACGGCCACCAAGAATCCGTAAAGTCGTTTGCAATCTCCGAGACATAGTCGGTGATCTCGTTGAGCTGCTCTCCGCCAACCTGAATATCCAGAAGATCCTTTGCATTGGAAGGCGTGATCATGTTGAGCTGTTGGGCAGAATCCCGCACAGCATCATCGACAGACATTCCAAGCTGCATCTTCAGCGAGACATCGGTGAGGAACTGCTGCATCCTCTTTCCAGTAGGTCCAGAGCCGTAGATTGCATCCATCGGAATCTGTCCTCCCATTCCAGAATGGTGGATGTAGATCAGATCGAGAAGCTCTGGCCTAGGCCCACGCTCGACATCGACAGACAATCCGCTTGTTGCAATAGACCGGATTCCAATCAGACGATCTTCCATTCCAAAGTGGATGCCCGCCATCATCTCATTCAGCTTCAGCCGACGCCGAGCATCTTCCTTGGCCGCAGTGAGGCTAGTAGGCTCTCCTTCAACCTTGTTCAGAGTCTGAAGCCGTGGATCGTTTGCCTGAAGCCCAAATGACTTCGCGTTGTCGATGAGCTGTCCAAGGGCATTCTGCCTCATCGTTGCAAATCGGGCATTGATGACTTCATGCACATTCCTGAGAGCATTCTTGGCTTTTTCGCCCGATGGGTCGATGTCGAAGCTCCGCAATGTCTCGTCAAAGTTCAAACGCAGACCTTGCCAGTTTGGAACCGAACTTCCGGATTCACGGGCAAAGCGATCCAGAGATTCTCCAAAGAACTTTCGGATCAGCTTCAGATCGCCACGATCAACGCTTTCTCGCCCTTCACGGGCAGCATTGTTCCACTTCTCGTTGAATTGATCGAGGATCTTCCCCCGCTCTTCGACGGAGATTGTCCCTGACTTGAGAAGCTGCTGTTCCAGATTGTCCCAAGCTGCCTCGTATCCAATTTGACCTTCTGTGCTGAAAGACTGTCGATATGCGGCCTCAATCATCAAGGCAGCTTGCGTCTTCTCTTGCTGATGCTGTAGGTCAAAGCGCACCTTCGAGATGTCAGGAGCAGCGTCAGCCAGCATCACCTTCACTTCTTCGGTGTCCTTGATGAGCCCAGTTCCACCTTGAAGCCTTTCTAGAAGAGCTTCTGCTAGGTATGTCGTTCCCCCGGCCTTCATGGCTTCGACAAGATGCGCCGCCGTAGCGAGGTTTGCCGTCCTAGGCATTCCCATGTTTGCGCCCATCTCGTCCATGAACAGCTGAATATCCTCAACAGTCCTGTCAAGGCGGTCTTCCGTATCGAAGAACGGAGTACGGCCCTTCTTCATCTGGTCGATGGCGTGGTTGATGATCGTCTGCTGGTCTTCCGCAGACAAGTCATCGAGCGTGGCGTTCTCGTAGACAATCTTCTCCTTTGTTGCCAAGCTCAAGCCCGGAACGATCATTGGAATCTCGACCGTTCCGATGTCATCAAAGGAAATGCTGACGGCCTTCTCGGTAACAGCATTGCCTTCAAGGTCGTACATCACTCCTTCCCAACCCACATCCTTTGGGGAACCATCAGTACGCCTACCGAATCCACGATCAGCCGTAAGGTCTTTCAGACCATCATCAACCTTGACCCTCAAAGACTGGACGATCTTGCCTTGTCGGTACTTGACGATGTTCTCCGAGTGCTTCATGCCCATGGACATGAGGTACGGGTTGAACGAGTCGAAGAACGAATCGCTGAGATACTGGGCAGTGCCGAACTGCGCCTTCTTGTTCTGGGCAAAGCTTGCAGCCAACGCATCGAAGAACTGGTTGTCCTTGAGGAGCTCCGGATCTTCCGCAACACGGCGGTCGTACTCTTTCTGGAACTCAGCGCGAGCTTGTGCGCCTTCCAGAACACCAGAAGCCACCTGAGCTCCCACCGCCATCCACGGATTCTCGCTTGGATTGATCTCGCCGCTCTTCACCAAATCCGCGTAGATCTTCCTGTTGGAGTTGACAAGATCCTGCCCCTTTTGGACCTGCTCTTTGTTGTACTCCTTTGTGAGGGTAATGGCCAGCTGGCCTACCGTCGATGAAAGCTCGCTGAACGAATCTGCAAACGAGTAGAGGTCTCGGATCGCCTGTTCGTTCAACGGAGTAGCTTGCTGCTGGATCGGCGTCACAAGCTGGGAAGTAGGGGACGCGAAAGTCCCAAGAGTTGGTCGTTGCTTTGCCATGTTGGTTTCTCAGCCAGCGCGTGAGGCGAACGGAAGATATGGAGTTGCCGCTGTTCCTCCAGCGACGGTTCCAACAGTTGGGGTTCCGATTCCAGCAGCCTGAGCCGAAAGGCCGATGCTGAGACCCTGAGTGACGCCGTTGAGAACGCTTCCGAGGAAGTTGATCTGCTGATACGGCGGGAGAGGAGCCGGATATCCGCTGTTGATGATCGACTGCCCACGGGCATAGATGGATGCGGCTTCTCGATTCAGCTGGGCCGTGTAGTTCGTGATGTTCCTCTGAGCAGCGGACGAGTAGTTCAAGACTTCACGCTGAAACTGATCATGCACCATCTGAACCGTGCGCCCTTCGATTCCGGTTTCAGCCTGAGACGCCGTGTATGCCGCTGAAGAAGCGCGGGCATCGAGGGTGATGTTCTGAAGCTGCTGCTTCTGTGCTGCGATGGTTTCGATCTGCTGGGCCACAAGCGCGTCAGTCTGTAGACCAATGTCGCGCTGAACGGATTCGACAGCCTGACGGTAGTTTTCATCCCCAGCCTGTCCTTGGCTAGTCAGGTACTTGTTCTGCTGAGAAGAAGCCATTCCCTGCGTAACAAGAGAAGATCCGATGGAAGCGGCGGCTACGCCTACACCAATAGAGACTGGGTCACACATGGTTGATCCTCACAAAGTGGTAGAAAGTCCTACCTTCGTGTCCGTAGTTATGAAGTTCGTTGATGAATTGGAACCCGAGCCACTGAAGCCACTTGATGTGGACAGCGTTCCGGGAGTCGATGTTGTTGTACAGGACGGGATATTCGGTGTGGAAGTTACGAACCCACCCCTTGGACTTCCTTAGAAACTCCATGGAGTGCAGCTTGATCTCGTCAGATCCGAGAAACCACACCTGCCCAACAGAAGGATTCAGGGCCATGGACACCACGCCAAACATAGCCAGAGGCTCGTAGACGGCTTCTGGGCGGACGATGGTGTAGCAGTGGCTGGACTGCTCAAAGCCCCTCAGAAGGGCTAGGTGAGGCGTTACGCCCGATGCAGCCTGTATCTCATCGAGATCGGCCTGTCTCAGGTTCCTAGAAAGTGCAAGACAATCGCTCTGGTGGCTCACTCTGGTGTCGATCATGCAAACCTCTGTGCGCGGTCGGTGTAGTCAGCCTCGACCTCCGCACTGATGATCTTACACGGCAACGGTGAATCGTTCAGGATCTTGACCGTTGTTTCGGTGTTCTTGCCGTAGACAGGGAACCGGAACGAGCCCCGATCAAGGTAGATCTGATTCAGCACTGAAGAGCCGACGATGTTGCCTGTGTAGATGTACTCGTACTG
>Ga0129333_10005143_pt1 | contig 12255 bp, 2 predicted proteins | sample CPB6_08_DNA_FD_94474 | JGI IMG/M metagenome (GOLD analysis project Ga0129333, IMG submission 94474) | Freshwater to marine salinity gradient microbial communities from Chesapeake Bay, USA - CPBay_Sum_0.6_0.8_DNA | ecosystem: Environmental > Aquatic > Marine > Coastal | place: USA: Chesapeake Bay... | reverse complement strand
GAAGAATGAGTAGACGTTCCAGAGTCGCAGCAGGAACTCGGGAACGCTGTCCCGGATCGCCCGTTCGCTGTAGCGAATGCTCGTCCAGGGGGGCTGGGCCGAGAGGAAGTACCAGCGCAGGGCATCGGCGCCGTAGGCGTCGAAGATCTCGGCGGGCTCGCGATAGTTGCGCCGGCTCTTGCTCATCTTCTGCCCGTCCTCGCCGAGCATGTGGCCGAGCACGATGCAGGTGCGGAAGGGGTGCGGATAGGGCGTGGTGTCGGCCGGCCCCTGCTTCCCGAAGAGCAGCGTGCTGATCGCCAGCTGGCTGTAGAACCAGCCCCGTGTCTGGTCGATCGCCTCGGAGATGAAGTCGGCGGGGAACTGCTCGCGGAACTCGCGGTCGCCCTGGTGCGGCCAGCCCCACTGCGCGAAGGGCATGGCACCCGAATCGAACCAGCAGTCGATCACCTCGGGCACGCGGCGCATGCGGGCGCCCGACGCGAACGGCGAGTCGTAGGTGACGGCGTCGATATAGGGCTTGTGCACCTGCAGGTCGTCGCAGAGTGCTGGATTGGCGGCCTTGGCCGCGGCGAACAGCTCGGTGCCGGAGACTCCGGGCTTGGCGAGCAGGGCGGCGTAGGAGGGAACAGCCTCCGCCCGGCCGCTGGATTCGCATTTCCAGATCGGCAGCGGCGTGCCCCAGTAGCGCTCACGGGACAGCGCCCAATCGACGTTCGTCTCCAGGAAGTTTCCGAACCGGCCGTCCTTGATGTGCTCGGGCAGCCAGTCGATCGTGGCATTGTTGGCCAGCATCTGCTCGCGGAATTGACTGGTGCGGATGAACCAGCTCTGCCGCGGATACTGGATGAGCGGATCGTTGTCGGCCCGCCAGCAGAACGGGTAGTCGTGGACGTACTGCTCTTGATGGATCAGCAGGCCGCGGGCCCGCAGGTCGCGGGTCACGTCACGGTCGCAGTCCTTGACGAAGCGGCCGCTGCCCAGGGGAAAGGCGTCGGTGAACCTACCGTCCGGCGCCACGCAGTTGATCAACGTGGGGCCGCCCGTGGTGAAGCGGGGTTGCTCGGCCGCCAACACGCCGTAGTCGACCTCACCGAACGCCGGTGCCACGTGGACGACGCCCGTGCCGGAGTCGGTCGTCACGAAGTCGGCAGCCACGACCCGCCATGCGGCCGGAGCCGTGCCCCCGCCGGCCAGTTTCCCCTGGATCGGCGGTCCCGCGGGCCTGAAGGTGTCGAAGGGCGGCTGGTAGGAGCGGCCCACGAGGTCGGTTCCCCGCATCCGCGCCACGTGCTCGAAGGAAACCTTCATCTTCTCGGCGAGCATGGGGGCCAATGGTTCGGCGACGACGTACTCCACTCCCTCGGCGGCGGCCGGGTCGCGCAGGACCACGTAGTCGAGATCGGGCTTCACGGCCGCGAACTGGTTGCTGGGGAGGGTCCAGGGCGTCGTGGTCCAGGCCACGAGGCTGCGCCGCGTGGGGACGCCGGCATCGTCGAGCAAGGGGAAGGCGACGTAGACGCTGGGGTCGGCCACCTCACGATAGCCCTGCCCGACCTCGCCGCTCGAGAGCGCCGTGCCTCCCTGGGCCCACCACCAGACGATCTTGTGTCCCTCGTAGAGCAGCCCCCGGTCGAAGAGTTCGGCCAGCGCCCACCACACGCTCTCCACGAAACTCCGGTGGTAGGTGACGTAGGCCGCGGAGAGGTCGATCCAGAAGCCGATCCGTTCGGTGAGCGCCTCCCACTCCTTCATGTACCGCCACACCGACTCCTGGCAGCGGTGGATGAAGGGCTCCACGCCGTAGGCCTCGATCTCGGCCTTGGAGTGGATGCCGAGCTCCTTGCAGACTTCCACCTCGACGGGCAGGCCGTGGGTGTCCCAGCCGGCCTTGCGTTCGCAATACTCGCCCCGCATCGTCCGGTACCGGGGATACAGGTCTTTGATGGTTCGGGTCAGGCAGTGGCCCGGGTGCGGCAGACCGTTGGCCGTGGGCGGCCCCTCGAAGAACACGAAGCGCTTGGCACCGCGCCGGCGATCCAACGATTTTCGGTAGGTACCGTTCGTGCGCCAGGAGTCCGCGATCGCCGTCTCGAGGGCGGGGAAGTCGGGCTTTCCACGGACGGGTTCGAACATGGGGGATGGCGGATGGCTGGCGGAACGTGGGGCAGGGGAGCGGCCCGGGAAAAGCCCCATCCTACCGACACCGGCGCGGGCGCCACAGGGCCCCCTCGCTGCACGCCGCCGGCTGCACCCGGCGGCTACCCGGCTGGCATAGACGCCTCTCAGGCCTGAATCCGGGCCTTGAGAATCTGCCCCGGTTCGACCGTGAGTCGACGGCCGAAGCCGAGTGTCACCACGCCACGATCCAGGGTGCACGACGCGTTCACCCGCTGTTCGCCGCAGGAGACCAGTGCGGCAGATGCCTGGACGCCGATCGGCAGGGAGACCGCAACTGACTCCACCGCCAGCCGCCCGTGCTTGATGTCCAGCTCAACGAGCAGCGCGCCATCGTCGATCCGCTGGCGGTACGTTCCCCAACCCTCTGGCCCGACGAAGGCGGCCTGAAAACGCTCGGGGTTCAGTCGCGGTCCGAACGCGATCAGCCCCTTGGGCCCATGGCAGGTGAAACCGCAGACTGCCTGAAACACGCCGTAGCTGGCCATGCCACGGACGTAATGATCGGAGCACTCCACCTCGTTGTACGGATTTCGCGCGATGGCACGATAGCGGTCGTGCACGGCGCGGGTCACGGCGAGTCCCTCGAGGAGCAGACCTTCCCAGACCATGTGGGCGGCGGCCTGGTATTCGAAGCCACTCATGCACTCATTGAAATAGCCGGCTGCCCAGTCGGGGCCCTTCCCGGCCGCCTTCTCGTAGTTCCAATCGGCTCGCGGGAACGTGCACATCAGCAGTCCGCCGTCGCCGGGCAACGCATACCAGCGGCCCGGCTTGTGTGCCTGCCGGTATGGCCCCACATCGGGAGTGAAATTGAATCGCCACAACGCCTTCAGGGCGGACACGGTTTCCCGCTCGGGCAGGATGCGACCGATACCCACCTGCCAGGCCCAGTGCTGGCCCATCACCTGGTCGATGTGACACCCCGTTCCTGAGTTGATGGCCTCAGGATGCCGGGGATCGGGAAGATTGATGAAGTAATCACCCTCGAACAGACGCGCGACCAGATTCGTGCGCCCAGCCGTGACGATTTTTCGACAGCGATCGGCGAATGCGGGGTCGCCTCGCTCGTCGGCCATCTCGGCGGCGGCGGCCAGAGCGGCAAGATAGAGCCCGCTCAGCCAGGCCACGGGGCCGAACCAGTTGGCGTCGAGCGTGTTGTGCTGCGCACCCTCGATCAGGCCATCGCCGTCGCCATCCTGGGCGATGAGCCACTCCGCGGCCCGCCGCACGCCCGGCCACACGTCTTGCAGAAACGTTCCGTCCGCTGCCATCTGATGCTCGCGCAAAGCGCGCAGGATCGTGCCCGCCTGTGCGTCGATGGCAGGATGCATCCCACTCTCGGCGCGAAATCCGATCGCGCCGTCAGGATGCTGAGCGCTGGCGAAATCGACGCGGCGGCGGTAGTCACGCTCGATGTCGGGAAAGAGCCGGCCGGACGCCTGCGCGTAGTGCCAGACGTGTCCGCATGTTCCGGGGCAGCATCCCACGCCCTCCCACGTCCAGAGTCGGCCGTCGGTGAAGCGATGGCAGGTGGAGGTAGCGAGGGTCGAGGTGTTGGCGAATGTCCGATCGAGCAGCCACCAGGGCAGCGTGGAGTCGTACCACGTGTCTCGCCAGAGCCGCGTCCGACCGGCGAGTCGGTCGAAATGCTCTGCCACGTGGGCTACCGCGGCGGCGGCATCGGCAAAGCGAGCCGCGTAGTGCCGCTTCGCTTTGCCGAGGATCCCCACGTTCGGGAAGTGCCAGCCGACCAGAAAATCGACATGGGCACGGCCGCCGGGAGGAAGTGTCAGTCGGCGTCCCAGTGATCCGATGAGTCCCGATCCGCTCCCAGCTGCGGTGGTCGCGTCGCCGCTGCAGGAGTCAGGTTCGGAACCGATGAGTCCCAGACAGAGCGTGCCGAATCCCGCCTGCTCGTCGAGGTCTCCCGCCTGCGGGTCATCGGTGAACGTGATTCTGCCGATCCCCACGTTGCCCCAGCCGGGGCCCTTCGAGTCGACGATCTCGAGTCGTCCCTCGCGCCCCTCCAGGCCGGTGGCGTCGAGAATCGCAGGCCGCATCTGGTTTGAATTATGGCCGGTGACCGATCGCGGAGCTTCTCCATCGACCGACAGCGTGATCCCCGTGGCACCGGGATGGTTGCCACCGCCGATCCAGACGCGGATGAATCGGCGCTCGATCGTGAACGTCCGACTCGACAGCCGACCGGTCCCACCGTCCTTGGTCGCAACGTCTCCGCCCGGCGCGGTGGCATGCGAATTCACGACGCGCGGCGTATCGCCACCCACGTCACCCTGGTAGGCGGGCAGCGCCTGCCTGTCGATCGGGCCCACTCCAAAGGCTGTGCCCTTGACGGTCCAGCCATCGTAGCCATCCCTGGACCAGTCCTCGAAGAGGATGTCAGGCCGTGCAGAACGGGGAGGGGGGGCGAGCGACATGGCCAGCAGCGTGGCCGTATCATGACGCAGGACCGAATTCCGCAGGGTGCCCACGGCGGCCGGCAGGCCTCTGGCACAGGCATTCTCCAGGCGCACGGCGAGCGTCGCGTCGACGGCCTCCGTGCCGGCATTTTCCAGTTCATAGTGCAGCACCGTCACCGGCAGGCTCGAGTCATCCGTCTCCAGCGGAGCGAACGGCGAGAAGGCTTCGAGCGACACCTTGACCGGGCAGTCCGGCGAACCATACCGAACGGTGCCGATCGGGTATTGGCCCAGAAACGTCACATCGGAGAAGCCAGTCGCATCGAGCGGCAGCACCTGCTCCCGCTCGGCAGTTCTCACGGTGAGCGTCGCCCCCTGCTCGACCGGACGGTCCTCGTCGACCAGCAGTGGTTCGACGTAAGCCGACCCCCAAATCGGATCGAGGGTCCGCCCTTGATACACGGGGCGTTTCGAGGAAACGCCCACGCGTGAGCGATTGAAGACGTCCCAGTGCCAGAGCCTTCCGTCTCCCGAGAGGTACACCGTGCCGCAGAACAGCCCGCCCACGGGCATCCCGACATGTCGGAGCGCCTCACCGGTGACGGGCTCCGGACCACCCCGGTCGAACAGGCTTCGCACCCAATCCGCACCGAGTTTCTTGTCGGTGGGAACGAGGCCCGGAAAATAATCTCCCGAAAACGGGCCCGCCCATCCTGTCTGCCCCGCAACCGTGGCCAGCCCGATGCCACGAACGAAGTCGCGCCGTGAAACACCGTGGCAGCCTCCGGGCCCGCAGCACGCGTCGTCGCCCGGGTGGGGCCTGCTCTCCGGGGGCCGGTCATGCGGAGTATCCGCCGAGGCAGCCGTCATTTGGCAACTGGTTTCCGTGACTCGAGGGCTGCGCGAAGTCTGGCCTCCTTGTCCGCCGACCAGTAGCCACACTGCAACGGGAGAAACACCGATGTATAGGGCAGAGTCATGTTCGTCTTGATCACCAGCACGCGAAACACCCTGCCTGCCTCATCGAGGCGACGGATGATCTCTTCGTGCGGCAGACGTTCAACGTGCTGCCCCTGCAAGAGCTTGCCGAGCCGATCTCGATAGGCTGTGATGCCGGGCGCATCCGCTTCGGCAACCGCATCCAGCTCGATATCGATCAAGGCCGCGGCTTGCACGTGCCGGGTCCGCCCCAGCGCGCCGAGCACAACCTCGACAGCGCCCACCTGGTCGATGTCGGCATGGATGGTCTCGATGCCGCCGCCGGCCTGGGCTGGATAGGCGGCATCGGCGATCACAATCCAGTTCCGATGACCGAGCAAGGGCAGTTCCCGCTCCAGGCGTTCCTGCCAGGCGGGGGCTGCGTCTCGTCGCTCACCACCGACGAGCAGTGGCACGGCCCAGAACAAGGTCAGGCAGAGGACCACGGCCGTCGTTCCGCGGCAGTGCATTTTCACCTCACTCAGTGTGTCACCACTCGCACGACAACCAGGACATCGCCCAGGATTCATCAACCGACTGACAGACGTCGGCTGGCCAAGGCATCAGGCCCCCCGGGCGCGACGCCGGCTGCGGCACAGCCGAGTCATGCACACGGCTGCGGCGGCGACCAGCACCAGCGACGCGGGTTCTGGGATCACGGATGCGTTGTAGGTGACGTAGAGTTGCGTCTCGTCGCCACCCGCCACGGTGCTGCCGAGCGCGATGCCGAACTGGCCGCCAAACGGATTGGCGAACCCGGATGTGGTCACGGTAAATGAGGCCGGATCGAAGCCGGTCACCGGGCTGGAAAAATCGGCCATCTTCCATTTGTAGTCGGCATTGGCGTCGAAGTTCGATACCACGCCGGCGGCGTTCGAAAGCAGAAGCGACCTGATATCGATCGTGAACGTGGAGCTACCCGTAGCTGTGATGGCGAGGGTCCCCGTGCCCGTCAGCAGATCCCATCCCGGGTCGTTGCCCGCGGTGCCGGTGGCGTCGTTGATCTCCCATACATAGCTGCCACCGCCGCCCCAGGTCTGGGACGTCGTGGCTGCCGTGCCCGGGCTGTTGCCCGGAGAGAGGATCTGACTCGTGCCAATGGTCAGTCCGCCGAGGTTGCCGGTCAGATTGGTGCCGCCGAGCGTGCCGGCGGTAAAGGAGAACGCATTGAGATACGCCACGGAGGAGTTGTAGTTCAGTGTGCCACCATTGATCGTGATCGGACTGGAGTTAATCGCGCCGGTTCCGTCGATCGACAGCACGCCACCGAGGATCGTCGTCGCACCCGTGTAGGTGTTCGTGCCCGTCAGCGAAAGTCGGCCGCTGCCGGTCTTCGTCAGACCACCGCCGGTCTGCGAAAAAGTCGCTGTCGGATTTGTGAACGTCGCTCCAGTGCCGCCGCCACCCGTGAGCGTGATCGACGCGGTGCCGCCGTTCGAATATCCGGAACCGGGATTTGTCACCAGGATGCCGGTCACCTGCCCCGCGGCATTGATCTGGGCGATTCCCGTGGCCGGCGTGCCGCCCGCGGGCGTGTTGAACGTCACCGTGGGTGGCGTTGTGTAGCCGGATCCGTTTGCCATGGGTGTGAGAGTCGTCATGGCAGCCAAGCCGAAGCCCCCGCCAGGTGCGGCCGACAGGACCTGCGGCAGGGTCACGGTATTACCGGCCGTATCGACCGTCAGTCCCCCGGCATACATCCTCGCGTTCGTCAGTGCCGAGATCAGGGCGCTGCTCGACGCGCCGGCCTTGAGTGTCGCACCGTTGAGATTCAAGGTGCTGGTGCCGCCACCTCCGCCGATGCCGGTGCCGGTCGTGGTGATCCCGAGGGTGCCGCCGTTGAGATTCAGCGTACCGGTTCCCGTGCCGCCGTTTGCTCCACGAAACGCCAGCATGATCGCCGTGCTGTTGTCCACCGATGCGACAGAACTCGTTCCGTCGAGATTCCCGATGGTGAGCGTGCCGTTGCCTCCACCACTCCCATTGACGTACCCGACGATAAGGGGCGTTCCTGGAGCCCTGACATCCAGATGATTCGTGGCGCTACTGCCAAGAGTCATCACACCTGTCGTCGTGTTCGAGGCGATTCGTGCACCGATGGTCAACGTTCGAAGATTCAGGCTGGCACTGCCCGGCGAGAGATCCATGACGGCGGAATTGCTGCCGGCGCCGTTGACCGCGCTGATGTATCCGACGAACAGATCCGTGCGGCCTCCCGAGACGCCTTCCAGCGACAACGACGAATCGGTGCCGATCGTCACCGTGCCGTTACCCTGGCTCGTTCCGTTTGCCGTGGCGTATCCGATCCACATCGTCGGCGTGCGGATCGTGGTCGTGTTTCCGAAGCCCGCCGCCGTGGTCATGTAGCCAATACCGTTCTGATCCCAGAGCGACGACCCCACACCCAGCAACGTCGCCACATCGAGCGTGTTCGTCGCGCCCAGGCTCAGTTTGCCGGTCGCACCGTATGACATGCTGACGTAGAGGTTTCCAACATTTGCGAGGACGCTCGATGCCGCCGAGGCGTCAAGGATGCCCGACCGCGTGCCGGCACTGGTGCCGTGCCCGACATAGAGATTGCTCGCAGGCCCGCTCCCGACCCGCAGCGTAGCTCCATTGCCAATCGTGACTGATCCGCCCGTCGTGTTGAGGCCGATCGAGAGTCCACCCAGCGACGTGCCACCATCCAGATTGAGCGAGCCAGTCCCGGCCTTGGAGAGCGTGCGGCCAAGCCCGAAGTCGGTTACTGATCCACTGACCGTCAGCGTCGCGGATGGATTGACCGTCCAGGTCTGATCTGCCGCGAGGCCGACATTCGCGGAGATCGCGTGGGCGACAGTACCACTGGATGGCGTATTGACGGTGATTCCGTTGCCGGCGGCATTACCATTGGCGGTGGTGGCCTCGATCGTCAGCGTATTCGAGCCGCCGATCGTGACCGTAGACGTGGCGGTGGCTGGAAATCCGAGGCTGTTGACATCGAAGTCCTCTCCGAGCGTCGTCGACAGATTCGCCGCCGCGGAATACAGGCTGACATTCGACTGGTAGCTCGGCGTTGCTGCGGTCGACCAGTTCCCCGTGTTGTTCCAGGTTGCATCGGTGGCACCGGTCCACGCAGGAGCAGTCGGGCCCGCCGCGAGTTGCGACGTCACCAGTTGCAGATTGTTTCCCGACACCGACAGCCCGAGCCCCAGGCCGAATGCCTTGCTGGTCGGCAATTTGAAGTCGGCGGCCGCAGGAATGTTGCCCGTACCTTGAATCAGCGTGTACGTGCCCGCGTTGATGCGACTGGCGATGTTGGTCGGATTGACGCTGATGACGGCCGTTCCCGGGCTGGTCATGCTCGTAACACCGCCGACGACGATCTTGTCGACGCCACCGGCTCCGGTTCCGAGGTCGAAGTACAGCGGGTTGGCACCAATGCTGCCGCTGGCCGTGAGATCGCTGCCGAGTGTGAGCGTGCCCACCGCGGCATCCCGAAGATCCACCGCTCCTGTTCCCGACAGGGTCACGGCACCGCCAATGACTCCGGTCGTCGTGCCGTTGCCACTGCCCCCGATGCCGCCGCCGGTGACGCTCACGAGCGAAGAGGCGGGTAACACCCCGGTGACCCGCACCAAACCCGCATTCACGGTCGTGGAACCAGTCAACGTACTCGTCCCCGACAGAACCTGAGTACCCCCGCCATTTTTGACGATCGACAGCGGCAGCCCCCCGTCGGCCAGAGCGCCCGAGTAGGTAACGGTGCCGCTCTGCGGATTGAGGGTCAGCGTAGCGAGGTCGATGAAACCGATCACCGCAGATGACAGGCCGACGTTGCCAGACAGACCACCCGTCGTAACCGCATCGAAACCGTTGATGTTGAGGCCGATACCGGCGGACACATTCGATCCCGTGGTGTCGAATGCGCTGAATTTCAGTGCATCGGCGACCCCGAGCTTCAGCGCTCCGGCACTGACCTTTGTCGTTCCTGTATGGATGTTGCTTGCATTGAGCGTGAGTGAGTTAGCCCCTATCTTCGTGATTCCGCCGCTACCGCTGATCACCGAATCCACGGAGCCGCTGGCCAGCGAGGTGTCGATGTTTCCGGTTCGTGAGGCGTTGAGCACGATGGATCGGCCCGCAGCGAGGGTCACGCTGCTCCCGGCCGCGAATTGCAGGGTTCCGTTATTGAACGTCAGTGTGCCGAGGCCGGGACCGTACGTGCCCAGGCCGCTGTCGGCGGAAATCGACACGACGCCCGACTGGGCGGTCGTCTCGGCGTCACGCCCCAGCGTGACCCCCCCTGCAAAAGTGTTTCCCGGCGCGAGTGCGAGCGTGCCCGTACCCTGCTTCGTCAAACCGCCTGCGCCCGTCACCGTACCAAACGCCAAGGGCAGGTCGGTGTTGAAAAACGTATTGCCAGGGAGGACCACGCTGGTGAATGTAAGACTGCTACCCGCGCCTCCAGTGACCCGCAGCGTGTCGTTGTTGCCGCCAGCCTGAGCGAACGACCCTAGCGTCAAGGCCGTGCCGGCGGTGAGGACGTTGACATTCTGCGTGCCCCAGTCGCCTGATATCGTAATTCCGCGATCGGTTGCGGCCGTTGCTCCGGTGTAGCGCAGTGTTCCGTTGCTCGAGATCACCACTCCGGCCGCCGAAGGGAAAGGATAGCTGCCAAGCGGGCTTGGCTGACCGGCATTCGCGACGGTGCTGATGCTCAAGGTTCCCGCCGCAACCGTGGTGACACCGAGGTAGGTATTCGATCCGTTCAGCACCGTCGTGCCACCGTTGTTCCTAACGGCACCGGCTCCAGAAATGACGCTAGCGAAATCCGTTCCCTGGGTCAGCGCAGCGGTGCGATTGAAGGCCAACGTCCCGTGATTGACGATCGCCGCGCTCGTTGACAGCGATCCAGTCGCCCCTCCGTTCCCGATCTGCACCGTGCCCGACTCGATGGTCAAGGGGCCGGTGAACGTATTGGCGTTGCCAAGCGCCATGTTGCCATCACTTGTATTCAGAGCCGCCGTAATTCCGTAACCAGCCCCGCCGTCGCTGATCACGCCGGTATACGCGATGCCTCGGCCGCTGACCGTCTGGGTGCCGCGTAGCGTTACGCCCGAACTGACCGTGAAGGTGTAGCCAATGCCTCCCGACTGAGTGCCGGTGATGTCGAGAGCGTTCAGCCCGCCGGGCCCAGATACGGCGCCGTTGATCGTCAAGCCGTTCGCAGCCCTGATCGTGAGGGGCGTCGCAATCGTGATGGCGCCATTGAAAGTCGCATTCTTGGCACTATTGTAGGTGTTGAAGTTCCCATTCCAGACCATGGCATTGGCAATCGTGATGTGGTCGAAGCCGTTGCTGCCAAATTCCCCGCCGTTGATCGTCAGGGTTCCCGTTCCGAGCGCTGAATTGCTGCCCACGAGAAGAATTCCGGAGTTGAGCGTCGTGCCGCCCGAGTAGGTATTGGCCACCGACAGTGTCAGCGTGTTGCTGCCATCCTTGACAAGAGCGGATGAGCCAGCGGCATTGTCCTTGACGATGCCACTGATGGTGACGGCGTTGTTCGCCGTGTTGACGACCAGTTCGCGGGAAGAGCCGATCGTCAAGGCATTCGTGCCGATCGTCCACGTGCCGGACCCCGCGTGCAGCAACCCGTTCACCGAGAAGAGCGTGGCCCCGGGAGCCGTGGCCGCGGCAGCGCCGGCGTAGCGAATTGTGTTCGCTGACATGCTCGCCGGCATCGTGCCGGTGGCGGCCGTCAGGTCGTAGTTGACCGTGCCCGTCGTGTCGGTCAGTGCAGAAGCATCCGCGGCAACGGTGCCGGTGGAGCTCGCGATCACTCCCGAGGAGACGGTGGCATATCGGGTGTTGGTGGCCGTGTTGAACGTCGCCCATGGGCCGATGATGCCATTACTGAGCGTCGGTGCGGAGGTCAGCGTGCCCCCCGTGCCGAGTACGACATTGAGCGTAGCTCCGGCGTTTCGCGTCCACGCGCCCGTTGTCAGATTCATCGTGCCCGTCCCCGTGCCGTTGACGGTCACCACAGAGCGTCCCCTGTCGATCGTGACGCCGCCGAGAGTCTGCGCGCTTGCCGCGTTGTTCTTGGCCACGACAGTAAGGTCACCGCCACCGAGCGTGAGTGTGTTGGCGTCGGCGACCAGGCCCGAGGCAGGAGTCGTGGCACTCGCGCAATCGATCCGCAACGTGCCGCCGCGGGCAACCAAGCCACCGTCAAACGTGCTCTTGCCGACGCTCGAAAGCTGAAGCGTTCCGGCCCCGTATTTTGTGATCCCAAAGCCCGCCCCGGAGATCGCCCCACCAACGGTCAGCGTGTTTGCGTTCGTGGTGATGAGGGGCGAAGCACCAAGCGTCACGGCTCCGGTTCCCAGGGTGAGGTTTTGCGATCCCAGGAACGTGAAGTTTCCGTTCCAGACCTGGGCATTGTTCGACGACAGCACCAGGTTGCTCACAGTGCTATTGAGTGACGTGCCATCAGCGATCGTGAACGTCCCCGCGGACGTGCCCAACGCCGTTGCGGCCCCAAGTGAAAGGGTGCCGGCTCCGAGCGATACGCCACCCGTGAAGGTGTTCGCGCCATTGAGGGCCAGCGTGCCCGCGCCGGCCTTGATCAGGCCGCCGTTGGAGACCACGTTGACGAGCGTGAGCGTGCGAAACGGACTGACGGTCGCCGTTC
>Ga0129333_10005142_pt1 | contig 12256 bp, 6 predicted proteins | sample CPB6_08_DNA_FD_94474 | JGI IMG/M metagenome (GOLD analysis project Ga0129333, IMG submission 94474) | Freshwater to marine salinity gradient microbial communities from Chesapeake Bay, USA - CPBay_Sum_0.6_0.8_DNA | ecosystem: Environmental > Aquatic > Marine > Coastal | place: USA: Chesapeake Bay... | reverse complement strand
TGAAGTTGAGAAGAGTTCACAACAACTTGTGATCCATCAAAGTATACATTACCACGGAATCTGTGTTCACCGTCTATATTATATGGAAGGGAGTCCTTTGCAAATACTTTTCTTGTTCGATATACTCCGTCGCCTCTTGCACCTGTTGCTCCAACCGACATTAGATCATAATCCAGTACACTGACCGTTGCTCCACTAGGACCAACAAAAGAAGAAGACTCTTGTAAACCGCTGTAGTCGAGTCTTAAGGCTATTTCTTCACCTTCGTAAGATTCCTGAAGTCCTACATTTATTAATCCCAAACCATATCCATACACTCCACCTGTTCTCGCTAGATTTAACTCCAATACTTCACGGGTGTAACCAGTGAGAGTTGGTCCGTTTACCATTCTCTTGTGGACAATTCCTCCTGTTGCCTGTATGTCGTATAGTTTTATAGCATTAACAACAGAAATGGTATCATTTACCCTGATGTACAAATCAAGGAATGTGTCATTAAGGTTAAGTGGCTGTATTTCGTGAAGTTTGACGCTCATGTTCCCTCTCTACTTTTTGCTACGAATTCTTCAAGCGTAGCCACTCTTTTGTTTAGTTCTTCTAATTGTAATTCCAATGTATTTATGCGAAAATCGGCTGCCTTCTTTTGCTCTCTTATTCGTAGAAATTCTTTATATGCTTCATTATTTGTGTTGATGTATACCTTTTGGTTATCTGATATCATAAATCACCTCAGTGCAGAAACAACTGAAAGATTTCTTATTTCTGGATAGAAAAGAACCGTATTTGTTGATGTATCTGTATTATTTGAAGTTATTATTACCTTAATAGAGAAAGATATGAAATTGGTTGGTTCTCCAGAAGAATCAAGTTCAAACACCATTTCACGGAACTGATCTCTTGAAACAGAAGTAGATCCCAATATTCTTTGCATTTCAACATATGGTTGACTGTCAAAATCTAAATCTCCTTCATAAAGAACCTTTGCATAGACCTTTATATCAAAATTAGAAGGAGATAGAGCCTCAAATGATGCTCTAACGATGTTCGCTGGTATCTTCAAATCTGTTCTACGGGTGATATACTTCATCTTTGAACCATTTGAACCAGCAAAATCTGCCGTTTCATCTGCATTTTGTAGAATATCAGATGTTTTCGATATATGGTTCTTGACAGTAAGCAAACCAAACTTACGAATATCAACTATTGGTGATATTTCGCTTCTTGTTGTTGAGACTTGTATTTCGATAGCAGATGTTGAAGTTGAGAATACATCAGAACCCTCAATATCGGTGTTTGAAGAAATGACCCTTGTTCCTGCATCTGTTATCATCGAATAAACAACATTTCCTGTTGTTGTTCTCCAGTTATTGTTGCAGAAGTGAATCAGATCAAAATCTGTTGTTCTATTGGTTCCACCAATTAGAGATATTCTTGGCTTTGCTCTCTTTGTTTGGCTCAAAGATGTGGAGAAATCTTTTCTAACCAAAGAGAAACGAAGACTGGTAGAAAGATCTTCTAGTTTCGAGAAAGAACTTCCTCCATAGAAACCATTTATCCCGAACACAGATGTTGCAAAGAGATCTTCTGTGTTTTGCATTGCTGCATCATCAACACGAACTTGACCTCTTTGAGACACATGGACTTTGTAGATATTTGAGTTTGTTCTTACAACCAATGCATATTCACCTGGTGCAAGATAAACTGGCTTAGAGAACACAAATTCACAGTTGCCAACTGATGCTGGTATTTTTTCTACTCTAGAATTTTTGACGATCTTATGGAAATCAATATAACCACCATCTATCTTTCTTATTTCTATTGAAATGGGTATATCGGAATCAATTTTCGAGAGATAGACAGACGCTCTTTCAAGAATAAGCCCATATGTATATTCGGTATTATCAATAAAGAATCTTTGGTATATTCCATTCAAAGGAGTTTCCTCTGAATAAAGTGTCTTTTCGTTTGAGATAAGAACATCAGATCTTCCTATAGGAAGGAATTCAGTTTCAACTGTATTTGTATCTGTTTCTGACAACTGTTTCCAATCAGATCCATTATTGTTGTAAATTGTAGATGCAAATGATGGCTTTGATGTTCCCGTATTTTCCAACACCTTTATTACTTTATTTCCTGTGATATAAGATCCTCTTGGAATATAAAGCATAAATTCAAGATTTCCAGAGTCATCGGTTGAAACAACACTCAATTGTGTGCCGTCTGTTCTAAACAGTCTACTAGAAAGAACAGGGACACTCATATTTTCAAAGTATACGGAGAATGTAGTGTTTGGTTTGAGAGAATTTCCACGAACGATGATGTAGTTCTCAGGTGAGAAGAAACTAACAGAAGAATCAACATATCGGTTTGTCTTGTAATCTGTCATTCCAAATCCACCATTTCCTATGGTCTTTCTGCTTGGAGCAAGAAGAGCATCACGATTGATGCTTCGGACAAATCTGGAAGGAGCAGTATTGGTGATGTTGTCTGCGAATCCCTTTGCGGAAGCACGATCTTTCTCAAATACTGTATTTCCAATCAGAGTGTCGCCAAACCAAAGGCTTTTCCAGAATCCCCATTGTGTACCAAAGCCTTTGTTTCTTCCATTTTGTTGTACTGATTCTCCACCAGCCTCCCATGCATCGTTTTGACCACGAATGTTGTTTCTGACGACTGGTTTTGTTGTTTGATCGACCCACAGGTTAGAAGGTCTGTCTATGGTAAGATGTCCGTGCCAATCTGTTGAAGCAAACGGATTAACAGATAGTTCTGTTGTCCCTTGATTATTTGATATAAAGGTAACACCATTTAAAGTGGGAGCAGTTATAAAGTAATTTGTTTCTGTTGAATCTGTTGTTGGATATCCTGTTGATGGAACAAAGTCAAAGAAATCTGTAGTGAATGGAGCACGAAGAGTTCCCTTGCTGAAGTCCATAGAGCAGTTGTACTCATCGTTTGAGACATCTCCCACATAGTGTCCACCAAAATCATCTACAACCATTCCAGACAAGAACTCGTTTCTTAATACAGCACTTTGTGTTCTTGCTCTGTTTTCAAGTGTCTGAATAGACAGAGCCTTTTCCAAATCAGCGATTCTATTCTGCATATCATTTAGTTCGGGTAGAGACATTGCTTTTATAGGAGATTTTTGTATCACAAAGTCTTCCGATGAGGAAACATAACCTGGTACATTTATCTCAGCGACCACACAGCCATCTTTTGGATATTCTGGTGGAACAGGATTTGTTGCAGATTCTCCTTTGAGAAGAACAAAGGAACCATCCTCCTTTAGAACAAGAAGATCAATTCTTGGAAGATCAAGTTTATAACTTGCTTCAACGGGTGAAGAGGAATCTGGAGCAGGGAACCACCGTCCACGAAGAACAGATGATTTGTTTACTCCGTTCTCTATTAACCCTTCTTCTGCTCTAACAAGACGGAAATCAATCGCATCTGCTAGAGATATAACCTCTCCTGATATCCTATCAAGGAAGTTTGGTATTTCGTCGTATCGTAGCGTCAATCTATTTCCATTTAAGTCAAGACCGTGGAAATCTGCAATCACATTTCCATTCGCATCAAATCCATATGAGTTGACCGTAATCGGACCATAGAAACCAGGAGCAATTGGTTGGTGTTCAAAATATCTGAATGTTATGATGTACTCACGATCTGTTCCATATATCTCTGGTTTTGCTTTTGCTACTCCAGGCAACAGCGTTACACTTCCGTGATCGTACCTGTCATTTTTTTGACCATCATCAAAGATAAAATCGCTTGTTAAATCGTTTCCATTGTTGTCAACTACTGATATTAGCCGATATATGTCAGAGAAGCCAAGACTCAACTTTGGATTATCAGAGAGATTCTGTAGATAAGAACCTCTGGCTCTCTTAATCTCTTTTTACGATGGGGGATAGGATTATTGGAAACAGATCCAGAAGGGGTTGCGCTTGATTTTTCTGGAAAACGAATCTTTGTTACCATATAGCATTTACCTGCACTTGGTATGGTAAGAGCGGTTGTTCCATCATCAGCAGTTGCTTTATATGATTGCCAATCAAGAACAACAGTGACTTTTGTTTTACTGTTTATTCTTATGTGTGGTGTGCCAGTGGTTCCCCTCTTTAAAGGCACTTCTTTTCCATTGACTGTTATCAAGAATAGATCAAGATTTTCTGTTGTGTTTCCATCATTGAACACACCATCTGGTATATCCATGTTGAATTCTGCAACTGTTGCAGGGGTGTTGTTTCCGTCAAGATCTTTGAGTTGTTGTGTTGTTATATCAGCAACAAAGTCTCTTGTTATCATATAATCGGAATCAAAGACGGTCTTTATGTTCGTTCCAATTGGGATCTTGTAAACAAGACGCTTTGCTCCACCTGGTGTGGTGTCTGTGCAAGTTAGGGGAACGGGGCTTTCTATCGTGAAGACCTTTTCTCCATCAAGAGAAAGAGTACAAGCCTCGGCAAAGAGACTTGTGGTTGGTATTGTGTCTATGTAAGTCTGTAGTTCATTATAGTACAGTCTGTACGAACTGCTATCGTTCTTCTCTATGTCAAGAAGAGTCAAGCAACCAATCTTGATTCCATCGCAATTTACTATTTCTAGTCTGTTTGCTTCATCAGAAAACAGTTTTCTGATCTTACCGCTTCCAAAGAAATTGGTATTAACAGAGGTATAATCATTTCCAGTTGGACCCGAAAGCAAAGGGTTATCTGCATTGCTTTGAACAATCACAGCATCAGAAACACACTGATCGTTGAACATCTGATTAAATAGTCTTTTGTTGTCTGGTTCTTTTTGTATAGAAACAGTCTTGTTTTCTATTATTTCTATGTCAGTGCAGTTCACAACTGCTCGTCCACTGTTTATATTCAGCGTTGAACCTATGATATCTATAATGAAAGGCTTTAGGATTTTATCGCCTTCACAATCCTTGTCTTGGTAAATACTCTGAACAGTTTCTGGTTGTTGTTTCAAGATAGGATCTATTAAACGGGTAGAGCCATCAATGATATCCACAAGTTCTATAGTATCATCTGTCGAGTCCTCTGTCATCTGAATAAGAGATGGACTGATCTGCAATCTATCTGCACCTGGAGCAGCAAAATTGTAATAGCCAGCGGAAGGATCATAAAGAGTAGGATCGTCTTCTGTTGTGATATACTTTTGCGAAAGTTTAAGCCCCAATCTCGTATTTTGACCAACGGGAGCATAGTCTCTGTACAAACCAGTTACAGGATTTCTTGCAAGATCGGTGCTTTGTGTTAGTTTTGATAGAGGTAGAAGAAGATCTCCATCTGTGACAATGAAGAATCCCTTTTTGTAGAAGATTCCTTTTCCTAGACGAGCAAGAAGAGCATCGCCGTAGACATACATTCCTTCTGCAAGACCACTTCTGTCTGCACCAACGATGTTGAATGTGTATTGTGTTTGTTCTAGTTCTTCTTCATCAATGATGGTTGCACTCATCGTCTGATTTGGAAGAATAGGAGAAGATTGTATTCCTACAACTTCTGTTATTTCTCTTCCCGTTCTATATTCAAAGAATATAGCCCAATTATTTCCAAAATCATCAGAAACAGGTTTGACATCAAGCACCTTAAAAGAAGATACTGATGCCGCTAGTCCAGTTATTACAAGTTTATTCTTTAGAAAAGATGGATCTGTAGTTGAAGAAAATTTCAGAAATTTTACTTTAGAAATCTGAAAATCACCACCCGTGATTATAGGTGACTGTAGAACTTTGTCTCCAATTGAAGCCAACTGATTCTGTATTGTCGTCTGAATTTGAGTCAATTCACGGGATTGGATTGCTCTACCAGGTCGAAACAGAATTTTAGCATAATTCTTTGATGAATCAAAATCATCAAAGTATGGCGGTTTATTTACAATTCCCAGTTGATCTGACATCAGTTACCTCAAATCTTGATTAGAATAGAAACCCGTTCTGTCTGCAATCTGCTTCTTGTCTTTGGCTCTGTATTTTCTATGTAGACAACTTCACCCGATAAAGGTTCGAATGCGGGTGGATCAATAGATACAATTGTTCCAGACCCATCATTTTCACTAATTGATCCGTCTGGCAGTAGCCTGTCAAAAGAAAGTGCACCAGATGCACCTATGGTGATAAGATTTTCAAGCCCAACTACTCCTGTTAGTTCAACATAATGGGAAACACCACCACCACTTGCTGATCTTACTGAGAAAATTCTTGAATTGAATTTATCAGAACTGATACCAGAAAGGTATCCCCATCCTCCCTTGTATGTTGACAAAGAATTAGAGAAAGATCCAGATATTCCAACAGTGGTTGTCAGTTTGTACACCTGATTTGTTGCATTTGAAGCAATGTAAGGAACAGAAGAAACAACAACAGCAGTATCTTTAGACAAACGCTTGAATTCTGTTCCAGGAACTCCATGAGAGTATACAGAAATATTCTCTCCGTTAGTTCCAGAAGCCTGTGTTATCAGGTTGCCATTGAGATTGCTCAATAACAGTCTCCAGTCTCTTCCTGTATTTCTTACATTTTCTATCTTTCCGACAGATTTTGATGTTTCTCCGAAGATATAGTTTCCATTAACAATTGTTGAAACATCGGCTGTTCCAGACACAGAACGAATAACAACCTCTTGAAATCTTTTATTTTCTGTTCCTGCAATCTGACTTGAATTCCAAAGTCTAGGATTTTTAATTATTGCAATTTGGCGGAACTTTCCATCTGCAAGGTGCAAAGTGGAAGCAGTTTCTCCTCCGTTTATATCAACACAAAGTTGTAGATATGTTGGATTGAGTTCTGCAATGGCATCATAGCCATGACCTCCTGGTGGAGAAACATTTGCATGACCACCGAATCCTGATAATACACCAGTGGGAGTAGGGTCAGAAAGAAAGGCAACAGTGTAGTCTTTTCCTGGCTTTGTTACGATATATTTGTCTAAACCAAAATTCTTTGGATACTCTGTGAGTTTAAGATAACCATCAGCACCTGTGCCATCTCCTAATATTTTTATCGTTGGAGCAATCTGATATTGTGATCCTGCGGGTATATTTCTTGGTAGTGGCTCTGTAAATGTGAGAACTCCGCCAGAAGAACTCCATGTGTATCCATTTATCTTTCTATAAATGCCAGCGGCAGGACCATCTGTGATTGTGATGGTAAAATCTCTATAGGCATTTGTTGCTTGAGAGACAAGAGATGCAGCACCTATTGTCATACTTGTAGCACCAGATAACCCTGATATTGTCTTGTAGTTGATGCTCTTTGCAGAAGAGATAGATAATCTTGAACCTGTTCCAGTGAGAGCGGTGAGTTGCTCAATGAATACACTATCCACCGTTCCTGCTACTGCATTCTCTTGAACTTCAAACTGTAGAATTCTTTCTCCAAGAGAATAGTTTCCACCTGGTCTGCTTATTGGAATATAGTTTGTTTCATCTGTAAATTCAGTAACCAGTCGTCTTTCATAATCAGGAACAGTAAACATATACTTCCAAGTGTAACCATCTGGTTTCTTGAACGGATTTGCGGTGTCCTTTATATCTGGTTCAAATAAAGAAGGAAGACCGGTTTCTTCTGTGTTTTTGCCATTTTCTAGGCATTTGTATACACTACCATCAGTTGTGTAGACATAATACAAGTATCTTTCGTCAAAAATATTGATGTTAGAAGCATATTTTGCGTACCGAGTCCCTCTTGTCCAGCGAACAAGAGGAAGCATGAGCCGTATATCGTTTGCTCCTATTCTCTTTGCAAAATAAGAATCTCTGTTTGTCTCATTATATGAGTCAACGCTGTCTATTGGATATGGAACTGTTTCTCCACCAAGAGAAAGAATAACACCGTCATCTCCGATCCAGGGATAACTTCTACCAAGAACCACGAAATACGACTGTGCTGGATCAAGCACATCCTCATATAGAGAACTTGCTATTCCACGCCTAATTACTTCTTTGACTGTTGATTCTGCTGTTGCCATGATTTTTTTCTCTGTTTATTTTTATTTATTCTAGCACTTATGGTACATCTAAATTTGGTCCATCTATTCCTAATAATGGAAGATATGGTGTTGTGTAGGCATTAAGATAAATAGCAAAACTGTTTGCTCTTGGAAAACGATCTATGAATCTTTGTTGTCCTGCTGGAACAAAATTTTCTGGATAAATTTGCAAAGCATCGTGCGGTAACATAAATTCTGGAATTGTTTTATTGATTCCTGTATCTCCAGGTTGGTTAAATTTATCTATCAGATTTCTTGCAGCAAAAATATGCAAATGTTCCAAAGCACTCATGTGTGTTGGACCACCAACCAAAGCAATCCTTCTATCCCCATCACCTCCTGTTACTGCATACGCATCTAAATCCGAGTATCTTGCAGGAGATCTGTTGATGTTATATCTTGCAGTTTTTGGTCCATGTTCACCCCAACGATAATTTCTCATAAATTTTACTTTTCCAAGTTCACTGTACTTGTGCTTTGTTGTGTCTGGATAGTAAGACCAGTCCTCACCTGACATAATGTTCATTCCCAGATATGGAGAGGGTATAGTTCTTCCGCTTGAGATTACTGTTTTTTTATGGGGTTGTGCTTCACAGTAGAGTCTGCTTAAACCAACTTGATCTTTCAACCAAACAAAAAATTCCCACCATCCTTGTTGTGCATCATATGACAGCAAATCGGTTGAAATAAATTGTCCAGGAACTTCTCCAGGACAAGTAGACAGTGCATCTAATCCAATAATCATCTGACAATCAATAATAGGCTGTATAGAGTCTTTCAATCTTTGCATAGCACCTTGATAGTTTTGAGCAAAAAGTCTATTCCATCTAGGGTATTGATTTTCCACTTCTGCCGAAAATCTAGAAATTGTTCCATTGTAAGTTATAACTTTTATTGGACTTAACGGATCAAACCATTGTGTTAGGTGTTGCCATTGTTGATTTGATAGTTCTCCTTGCTTTCCTGTTATTAGTGCTTTCCATACTTTTACAAAATCGGCAGTTAACCATATCATTGGATATCCCCAAGTAATATCCAAATCTGTCCATCCATCTCTTGCACATAAGAAAGAATCAGCCTGATATGATAAGTTTTCGTAATTTTGATATGATGGATTTACAGATGGTATTACTGGTCTGCCAAAGGGAGAGTGTAGTTCAAAATTTCTTGCCCCCCACTCGTACCATCCACGAACTGACCAGGGATGGACTTGTCCAGATCCAGCAGGATTGTATCCTAGAAAAGCAGCACCTTCACCGTTTACAAAATCAAACCAAGTAAATGCTGCGCTTTCTCCACCAAATGCACAGGCACGATAATATGGAGCAGCACTAACAACATCTCCATCAAAATTATAGGCTACCCAAACTCTTTTTAAGATAGAATCTTCTGATTGTTGTTCGGAGGATCTAAACAATTCAAAAGTTGTAGGTTCTTCTCCCACAACTGGAACTTGTTTATTTTTGATTGTATTAAATTTTGTCTTGTCTAGATTCAAGATCTTTGTATTTGATGTTATTGTGCTTAGTTCATCTACTATTGGTTGAGATAGTGGAGAAGACGATGGGGGAATAGGATTAGCATTGTATTCATATACTACAGTGTTTTGTTGAGGATTTTTTACTGTAAAATTTGGAATAACAGTATCGTTTTTTCCAACGATAGTTTTGTTCTGAAAACCAAGAAAAGCCTTTGCCATTAGACATCTCCTATTATCGGGACAGGCATACGAAGAACTTCAATAAGTTTTATTGATTCAAATGCAGTTGCTGATGGAACCGTATTCATTCCTCTCACCGCAGGGTGTGCCATAGCAATCCATACAGTTATTCCTTCTACTTGACTTTGTGATGGATTTGGTAGTGTTGTTAGCGAAGGAGCAAATTGTCCTGTTTGGTATATTGCGGGCTGACCTCCTAGACTTGGAAGAGATCTTTGTCCAGAAGTAGGTGGTATGAGAGATTGTGGTGCTTCGTCGTTCCATACATTGAAAACACTACCCCATGTTTTTCTTGGATTCGGATCACCCGATCCTTCATATGGATTCCAGCCAGAAAGTATAACCCCACCTGTGTTTGATTGTAGTGTGAATCTTGCATAAGAACCAATGCTTGTATTTTCATAACCGAGAATTCTTGTTGCATACTGAGTTGGTCTTATTGTGTAGATGTTCTGATGTAACGAATTAAACAGAACAAATCCCGATGGATGTATGACATTTTTTATAGCATCAATGTATTCATCAAGAGAACGCTTAGATTTCACAACATAAGAGTATTGTTGATACTCAAAACTATCTTGTATCTTTGATACTTTACTCAACAGATTCTTGTTATCTGCATATTCTTGAATGGGTTCTGAAAGAACTCCAAGAAGAACAGATAACTGTCCTCCTGTTCCGAATGGACTGTCAAATACTGTCAGATCAGATCCACTGTATTCTATAGGATTAGAGAGAAGAACAACTCTCTTTATCTTTCCTATTTCATCGGTTTCCGAAATAAATCCTTTGATATAGCCACTTCCTGTGTTTCCAATGCTAAAGAATTCTCCAACAGAATAACCAGATCCACCATTGATTATGTTTACTCCAACAGCACTTGACACTGTATACAGTTGGTGTGCTGTGTTTCCTTGTGTTAAAATAAGAGGACTGTAATCGGATTCGATGAAAGTTCCAGTTGGATTTGTTACACGAAGAACATAATATTCTTTGCCATTTTGTGATGTTTCATATACATCATCTATTGTTGCAGTTGCTGTTAATTCTGTTAATCCTTCATATTGATTTATCTGTATACCATGAAGAGATGAAGCATCAAATCCACGACCTATGTTTGAGTAGTCCTTGAGAACATGGATCTTGTGGTAATCTTTGTAATTTCCAGATGAAAGCGAAAAGATGTAGTCACGAGGATATTCTACTACACTGTCAGAATCAGCAACAAGTTTGAACAGTAGGCGTATGGATTTCTCACAGCCTTTCATCTTATAGAATTCACGAATGTTCTTTATCAGGGTTCTTTCATCGAATGGATTTCCATTTGATATTGCCATCTTCTTTGGAAAACTATCCAAGAAAGAGTTTTTGAAATATTGCAAAAACTCATCTGTTGTTGTGTCTACATCAAAATACTTGTTTCCATTTTGCAGAAACTCCACAGGATTGCCTTTTTGGTCAAGCCACTCATAGTAAGCCTCAAGAAACTCCACAAAAAGAGGATATTCATCCAAAATGAAATTTGGAATAGATTGTTGTACAATCTTGGACACACCCGTATGTCTGGTGGTGTCCATAGGTCTGTCTAGAGGAGTTGTTGCGGGATCAATGTAAGGCATAAATCAATCAGAATCTTCCTATGGTTGGTAGTACAACAGGAATTGCGTTTGGAAGAGGTGGTGGTGGTGGAAGAGTCGGAACATAGAAAGGTGATGGAGAACGAATGGCTTGTCCATCGGATACTACGACTGGTCCATCTGGTAGAAGACCTTGTGCAGAAAGAGTGTCAGTGAAATCCTGTGTTCCAGATCGCATGATTCTTTCTGACTCATCTTTAGTAAAGGTATTCATTGAAATGCTTGCACGGTCAATAGTGAGAATTTTGTTTTTCATTGCAAAGATATCATCGGAAGCAGGCTGTATTCTTATCTTGATATGGTCAAGATTGCCAAAATCAATTGGTTTGAATTCAAACAAAGTAACAGTACCCGTGTTGTAATCTATCTTTCCAGCATTTTTTGATATCGTTCTCTTTGATCCACCCTCACCACTGACAATATTGATATTTCCATATCCATCATCTTCAATATAAGATGATTTTACTTCTCCAACACTATTCTTATAGCCAAACAGAGAAGATCTAACCGCTCCTTTGTGTCCATCATAAGGATGAAAGACTCTGTTGTAGAACTTTAGATCAACAAATGCAGGATATCTTGTGCTTGGTCTTATTCTTTGCTCTGCAAGAGTCTTTATTGATGTTCCTAATATGGAACTATCAACCTCGTCTAGAATCTTGTTTAGTTTGGAAAGATAGAGAGGTGTATCGAATTTCTCAAGAGTCGTGTCAAAATATGCAACTATTGCTTCTCTTTGAAGGGCTGATATTTCGTTTCTTGATAGAGTGGTTTTCGCTGGATTGTAGTTTGTCGTTACTGTGAGAATTGCGTAGATATATTGAGGATCTACTGCTTCTGGAATGACTCCAACTACTGCCTTTTCTTTGAGTGCCGCTAGTATTGTCTGT
>Ga0129333_10005141_pt1 | contig 12256 bp, 10 predicted proteins | sample CPB6_08_DNA_FD_94474 | JGI IMG/M metagenome (GOLD analysis project Ga0129333, IMG submission 94474) | Freshwater to marine salinity gradient microbial communities from Chesapeake Bay, USA - CPBay_Sum_0.6_0.8_DNA | ecosystem: Environmental > Aquatic > Marine > Coastal | place: USA: Chesapeake... | reverse complement strand
TAGATCTGCTGCTCAAGCAGCTTTTGATGCCTTAGACAAAGCCAGTCAAGATCGTCAACGTAAATTCTTTGATGAACAACTAGCTGGTATTGAAAGCAATCGAGCAGCCCGTAAAGCAGCCAGCGATGAAGAAATTGCCAACATAGAACGTAGAAACGCTGCTATTAGACAAGGACAAAGTCAAGTAAGTTTTGTAGATCAAATTGCACAAAGCATAGAACAACGTAGACTAGCTTTAGATAAAGAAACTGCTGGAGTTAACACAAGAATTGAATTAGAACAACGTCTAATTGAAATACAAGCAGTAAGAAGTGCGTTAAGTAAAGAAATTGCTACCTTATCAGCAGAAGATCAAACTAGAGCACAGGCAGCATTGGTAGCAATCAGTAGAGATACCAGTTTGTTAACTGCCAACTATGCAGATTTTGGATCAACACTTAAAGACAACATTACCAAATACGGTCAAGCAATGGGCGTCAGCAGTGAAGGTATTGGTAGATTGATTAATCAAACACAAGGATTAACAAAAACTATACAACAAGTAGGACCAACTGCTGTCTATGCTGGACAAGAATTAGAACGTCAAGCAAGATCATTTGAGCAAGGATGGAATAAGGCATTGGTTAACTTCCGCAATGAAGCTAGTAACGCAGCAAGTCAAGCAGAAAAAGTATTTGGCACATTAACCAAAGGTTTAGAAGATGCATTTGTCAACTTTGCCAAGACAGGTAAACTGAGCTTTAAGGATCTATTAGCCAGCATAGCAGAAGATATATTACGCAGTAATATCAAGCAATTGCTATCTAATTTATTTTCACCAAGTCAAGGTGGCGGTGGCGGCATTATGGATGCTATCTTTGGAGGCTTCCGCAATCTATTAGGCTTTGCCAATGGTGGTATTATTCCTACAAATAATCCTGTGGTAGTAGGAGAACGCGGTCCAGAATTGCTGGTAGGTGCTAGAGGCAATCGTGTTATACCAAACGATCAATTAGGCGGAGGCACAGTGGTTAACTATAACATCAATGCTGTAGATGCTGCTAGCTTTAAGAGTCTAGTAGCTAGAGATCCTGCATTCATACATGCGGTAGCCAGTCAAGGTGGCAAGATGCTGCCATCAAGGAGATAAACAATGAGTTTTCAGTGGATTGTAAACAAAGCAGAAACCCTTAGCATCAACCGCAAGGCAGTGGTAGCACAGACTACAACACGCAGCGGTGTAGTTAGAAGTGTCAGTAGAGGCACACCCCCAAAGCGTTTTGAGATTAAGTTACCAGATGGACTTAGCTACAGCGTGATACGTGATGACATTTCAGCAGCTGAAGTGTTAGGACGTCATACTTCAGCAACTATACAAATTGCCTATGCACTATTTCCCTGGTATTATGGCAACGTGGCTCCTGCCAGTGATGAAAATTATACTGTGATTTGCACACAATTTCCAGAATGGACCATATTCCAAAGAGACCTTGTCAGCTGGAGTGGACCTTTTGTGTTTGTAGAGGTATAATATGCCAGATATCTCAACCTTTAGTTCTGTAGAAAGTCATTTATTTGTTCGCATACAAATAGATGACTATAGAACAACCAGCGGAGGTGCTTATTCATCTACTGTGCTACGTTTCAGTGACTTTAGAAATACAGCAACTATCAATGGTGAATCATATGCGCCCCTAGGTAAACTTATGGCTATAACCAGCACTGCCAAAGAGCTACGTCCGTCAGCAGGTGAACTAACAATTACCATGGTAGGTATACCAAATACTGCACTTGGCGAAGTTCTTTACAGCCGAATCAAAGGCAGTCCTGTAGAAATATATAGAGACTTTTTTAGTCCTACAACTGGCACAAGACTAGCAGTTGATTATGCACCTTTTGGACGCTTTAAAGGTTATGTTACCAACTACACTATACAAGAAGAATATGATGTAGATGCCAGAGACAGCTCAATAACCATAGCACTAACCTGCGCTAGTGTGGTAGAAACATTGAGTAATAAAATTGTAGGACGTAGAACAAACCCCAGCAGTCAAAAGAGTTTTTATCCTACAGATCTAAGCATGGATCGTGTGCCTACACTTAAAGATGCTGTATTTGATTTTGGAGTGCCTAAATGAGTTTTTTCTCCAGCTTACTAGATATTGGTTCTAGTGCCCTAAAGTATCTAGGAGGCAGTGGCGTTGGTCCTGCATTGGCTAGAACTGCGGTTACTGCATTTGCACTAAATCAAGTCACTAAAAGTATCAACAAAAAGAATGATGCTACTGCTCAGACAACTGGCAATCGCATACAACTAGATCCAGATACTGAAAATGCCGTGCCTGTGCTATATGGTGATGCATTTGTCAAACCTATGATTACAGATGCATGGCTTGACAGCGACAACAAGACTATGTATTTTGCCCTAACGCTATGCGAAAAGACTGGCAATTTACTGTCAACTGGTTCGCCTAGTGTGATCAGTTTTGAGCGTGTCTACTACAATGATTTGCAAGTGACATTTAGAGCAGATGGTTATACTGTAGCCAGTTTTAGTGATGAAGATGGTAACACAACTACGGATCCTGATGGACTTATAGAAATATATCCCTTTAGTGGCGGAAGTCAATTTCCTGTAAACTTTACAACACAAGTCAGTGGTAATAGTCAATCAGCAGATCAACTTATGCCAAATTGGAGTGCTGTTTATACCATGACAGATTTGGTATTTGCCATAGTTAAGATACAATACAATAAAGAAAAAAATGTAACCAGTTTAGGTAATTTGGTTTTTAAATTATCTAACACAATGACACTACCTGGTGATTGCCTATATGATTATATGACTAACACCAGATATGGAGCAGGTATTGATCCTGGGGAGATATTGACATAATGCGTAGCCTAAGTCAACTAAACACGCGAGGACAGACCTCACTGCCATATACAGATAATCGACCTGCTGGTGTTATCTATGATAGAGCTAATCCAACTAACATGACTGCTGAAGTAGTCACTGCTGGCAGCTTTAGTCTAATACCTGGTATAGAAGTTTTAGATATCAGCCAACCTGATGCACTTAATTTTGTCTATGTTATAGATATCAGTCAAATATACCCTGCTAGTTTTGCCATAGCAGCTTATACCGTTGGCACTACCATGTATGTATTAAATTCTGCTGGTGTAATCAAGGCAGGTGCTACAATTACAGGAACTGGTGGAGAATCAAATCAAATTGCAGCTAATACTACTGTTGTAAATCAAGTTACTCCATTAATAAGTGGAGAAACTTTAGGTGGTGTAGGACGTTATACTATTTCAATTAGTCAAGACATAGAAGATGCAGACATACTTGCTGCCAGCATAACAGATACAGGAACCGTTACAGTTATAAACAGTTATAGCGGAACAGACACATTTGAGTGTAATACTGTTTGTTTCTTAACTCCAAACATGCCTATACAATTTACAGGCTCAGTATTTGGATTTACAACAACTCCTATCAATTTAACTATAACCAGCAGTGATGGTTCTGCAAATAAATTATCTACTAGTAATACGTCAACTTTAACTAGCAATATGCCTATAATGTTTTCAGGCACACTATTTGGAGGCGTTGTAGCTAATACAGTTTATTATGTAAAAGATATTACAAGCGCAACTCAGTTTACAATAAGTCAAACTTCTGGTGGCAGCGAATTTGATTTATCTGGCGGCAGTGGATCAATGACTCTAAGACAGTCATATTTTGTAAAAACTGTTAGTTCAAGTGAGTTTAGTATTAGTGACACTCCTGGAGGTGCAGTTGTTCAATTAACAGAATCTAGTGGATCAATGACAGCCAGTGGACCATTTGGTGCTTTATGTTTAGTAGTTACCAGCTCTGGTGGCGGAATTACACCTGGATCATATCTTGGAGCTTCAGGCTTGCCAGCAGGTGTTCAGGTTGTGGCAGAAATCGCAGGCGGCACAAATTCAGCAGGCACTTACAGTTTGTCTGGACCAGCTGTGGCTTTAGGTAGCAGACAGATGTATACTGCTCTCAATTTTAGTAATACAAATCCTCGTGGCAGCGTTACTTGGGCAACTACACCAGCAGGTGTTACTGTGTCACAGACGTTAGGTGTTTATACTGTCAGTCTTGACACAGCAGCACAATGGGCAGTGATGCGTAATCCTACTGTAACTTTGCCTGCTAACTGGGCAGATGATTTTACTATTTCAAGTTATGTAGACACAGACATAGCTGCTAGTAAAAACTGGACTACTACTGTAGATGTAACTTTTGGTGCTAACATAACCAGCACAGCAACTATATTTGCTAGATTAACTGGCACACAAAACTTTAATGCCGCAATTAGTAGTCTAGCAGCTCAAGCTGTTAGTTATAGAAGATATAGAGCTACTGGTGCTAGCATCACTGCCAGTGCTAGTATTTCTCCGTCAGGAATCAAACGTGTAGGAGTTAGTGCTGCAATATCTAGCATCAGCACCTTAGTTACCAGTGCGAGTGTAAATCGTCCTAGTGCTGCTGCTATTAGTGCTGTCAGCACTCTAAATGCTCCTAGATTAGGTATGATGAAAGGGCAGGCGGCAATTACATCAACAGCCAGTATGGTTACAAATGCACAAATCTTTAGAGGTATATTTTTAAATGGTAATGGACAGGCTGCTGTAGCCAGTGCTATTCCTAGTGACTATATAATTTCTACAAATACAGTTAATCATAGTGCTCAATCTGTAATTTATGGATATGATCCGCAATCTACTTACTTTACAAATCAAACACGATTTGGTTATGCCAGCGGTTCAACAGCAATTATCAAAACATATCCTAATACTACAGAAGCTACATTAACAGCCGATTCTGGAACTGTTAATTCAATAGTATCAGGCAACAGTGATTTTAGCAGTTTTACCTTTGTCAGCAGCACTGGAGGTAATAGTTATGATTTATATGTCTATGATAGATCTGGAACAACTTGGTCCAGAAATGTAAAATTTAGCAGCATTACTAGCACTATTGATTTAGATTTAGATATGAGTAGAGATGGACAATGGATTGCATTTGCAGTCAATGATGATTTAAGTCCTCCATATAATTCTGCAAAAATTTATGTTTATCAAAAGTCTGGAGGTTCTTGGAGTTTATATTCTACCATCAATCTAACTACTGCTGGATCATTGCAGGGTCAAATTAGAATCAGTGACAACGGAGATTACGTATTTTGGAATAAAGCTTCTGCTGTAGAAATTTATGTTAAGTCTGGAGGCAGCTACAGTTTACAACAATCATATACAGTTAGCTCAACTGGTAAACTGGCTGTAACTAGTGCTGGTGATTATTTTATTGTGGCTCAAGATTCTACAGAAAAAGGTGTTGTTGTGCCTAGAACATTAGGTGAAAGTGCAAGTTTAGCTGTGGCAATTACTACTACTGGAAATACAAATGTGACTGTAGATGATATAACTGGTTTTACTTCTAGCGGATTTATACAAATTGGTAATGAAGTTTTAAGCTACAGTGGTATAACACCAGCTAGCAATAGATTTGATGGTGTTGTTAGAGCTCGTGGTGAAGCTGTTGCTGCTACATATTCTATAAGCACAACCGTAAGACAAGTTTTAGATCCTTGGACAGATCTACGCACAACTAGAGGTCAATTGTTAATTGTAAAACGCACAGGATCTAGTTGGGCACTGGAACAACAGTTAGGCATAGAAGGAAATACAATTTTAGGATTTGGTGAGGCAATTTATTGCTTAGGCACATTGGCAAATGTTCAAGTGTTAATAAGTCAACTACCTCGTCCATTAATTAGTTATAACAGAATTTAAGGATTAAGCAATGCCTTCATATATTGACAGTTTTAGAATTAATGGATTGATTGATCCAAAAAACAATGTCTTAGACAATATCAATAAACTAGCCGATGCTGCACTTATTTGGGTTCAGTATGATGCTACTACAGGCAAGTGGGGTGCCAGTTTCAATGATACAGATACCAGCGTATACAGTTTTGATGATGACAACATTCTTGGCGGTATTACAGTCAGCGGCACAGGCTTGGGTGAAAACTATAACAAAGTCAGTGTGGAATATCCGCACAAAGATATTAGAGATCAAACTGATTTTGTGGATGTCAGCATACCATTGGTAGATCGCTTTGACAACGAAATTGACAACACGCTAAACCTAAAATTAGATTTAGTCAACAATCCAGTTCAGGCACAGTATATTGCTACTGTAGAGCTTAAATCCAGCAGACTAGATAAAATTATAGAATTTAGAACTGACTATACTGGCATTGCTTTTATAGCTGGCGTAGTCATAGATGTTACCAGCAGTCAGTATGGTTTTAGCAGTAAACTATTCCGCGTAACCAAAGTAGAAGAAATAGACAATGATGATGGCAGCATAGAATTTCAAATCACTGCTATAGAATATGATCCTAATGTCTATTCTACTGCGGGTTTAGTCTATGAAACTAGAACCAGAGCCAGTGGTATCAAACCAAAGATTACCAACACAGAAATTAAAGAAATGGATGACAGATCTACTGGAACAGATCTGTTGCGTCTATTAGGTTTAAATTTAGCTACAGGTTTATTCAATAGTGCTCTAACTAAAAATGCTACAACAGGCAAAGTTACTCAAACAGTAACTCCAACTTCAGCGGATAGAGATGCTACACTCAGTAAGGTTAAAAAGCCTGCTGTTACCATAACTGGTCCTAGTGAAATATGTGAAGGGCAAACACTAACTCTAACATTGGATTTGTGTGCTGCTAGCTGTCTATTTGATCCTATTAGTTATAACTATACTATTACAGGTGTTACAGCTCCAGATATTACGCCTTTTGCTTTAACTGGCACAGTCAACGTTCCAGGCACTATGAGCATACCTATTGCTGATGATGCTACTGTAGAAGGCGAAACACTAACAGTAACCATAGGCAGTGTTTCAAAAGCAGTGGTTATTAGAGACCGTTTAGGTTATACTTACGTTACAGATGCTAGCCCAACAACTGTTACAGAAGGCAGTTCTAGCACAGTTACACTGACAACAACTAACGTAGCAGATGGCACCGTTGTTCCTTACACAATTACAGGCGCTGGAACTAGCCGTGTTTCTACAGCACTAACTGGTAATGTTACTGTAAATTCAAACACAGCTACCTTAGTTGTTAACACTACAGATGACGCTGTTTATCAAGGCAATCAAAGTGTTACTGTTACATTTAATCCCAGTCAAGCAGATTTTTGTGGTGAACTAGATAAAACTGCTGCAATTACTATCAATGACAATGATTCACCGCCAACTACTTGTGAATATGTCAGTGTGCCTGTAGTTTGGTGCGGTCAATACAATGGTGCAGACAATCAATTAGAAGCTGTAACAGTTAGAAAATATGCTTTGTTACCTGTAGCTCAAGCAGGTGAAGCTACAGTCAACGTGCCATTAACTGTTACAGTTACCAAAGGCAATCCGTCTACTATTACAGTAGCTACAACAACCCCAGTAGCCAGTGCTAACAATCTAGGTGGCATACCGTTCAATGTTATACATACTTTTAACACAGTTCAACCTAGCGGATTAATTACAGGAAGTCACTATGTCGTCTATGGATACTAATCAAGATAACTGCTGCCCTGGAGAAGAAATTCTGCCAGTAGTAGAAATGGAACGAGTTGAGTCAGCAGAAGAATTTTATCTTAACAAAACTCAACGCAGTCAAGATAGATTAGACATTTGTCGCAGTTGTCCAGAATTGATAGGACCTCTTAACAATTGCCGTCAATGTGGCTGCTTTATGAACATAAAAGTTAGAATTTATGAATCTAGATGTCCTCTAGACAAGTGGTAAATCTTTTTTTGTCTTTTTTTGCCTTTTTTTAATGATTTTTTGCGTTTGACTTAAATACAAGTGCGATTCGCGAAATCCATATTGACATAAACCTTAAGGAGAAAAATATGTCCGCAGCAAGTAATTACTTAGAAAATAAACTGTTGGATCACGTTCTAACAGCAACATCATACTCAGCACCTGGCACACGCTATTTGGCTTTGTTTAACAACACCAGCGGTAACGCAGCTACTAACCTAGAAGCTGGCACATTAACTGATGAAACATCTACATCAGGCACAGCTTATAGCCGTCAAACTGTGACTTTTGCAGCAGCAGCCAGTGGCACTTCCGCTACCAATGCTACTGTGACTTTCTCAGCAGCTACAGCCAACTGGGGCACTATTACTCACGTGGCAGTTATGGACGGTGGCACAGCAGGCGCTGGCAACGTGCTTTTCTGGGGTGCAGTAACAACTCCAAAAACAATCGAAACTGGTGATACTTTCCAAGTATCCAGCGGTAACTTAACAATTAGCTTGGCCTAATTTTAGCAGGGTATGAGACACGGACTCCTCATACCCTCTTTTTATAACACAACAGTGGAGCGTGTCACATGGCAACAATCGTAACTAGGGCTAGTAAAGGTTCAGCGTTAACCTGGACTGAAGCCGACAATAATATAACAAATTTAAACAACGCTAAATTAGAAAACGTTGTAGAAGACACTACTCCCCAACTAGGCGGAAATTTAGATGTCAATGGCAATTCAATTGTTTCAGCAGCCAACGGTAATATCTCTATTACTCCTAACGGCACTGGATCAGTTGTTATTGATGGAAATACATTTCCTCAAACACAGGGAGCTCAAGGACAAATCTTAGTAGCAGATGGCGGAGGTTTGTTAGAGTGGGCCAATCAAGAAAAACTAACCGCATATGTTTACAATGCGGATTCAGTGACAATCAACAAGGGCGAACCAGTTTATGTGTTTTCAGCCCAAGGCGATCAGATTTCAGTCAAACGTGCCCTAAACACGGGTGACGCAACTTCAGCACAAACACTGGGTTTGGCGGCAGAGAATATTGCTGCAACAGCCAGTGGTGTGGTTATTTGTCAAGGTGTGTTAACCAACGTGGACACATCAACATATACAGCTGGACAGGCACTTTATTTGGGTGCAACAGCAGGATCTAAAACAACTACCAAACCCAGTGAACCCAATCACTTGGTTTATCTAGGTTTTGTAGAAAAAGTCAATGCCAGTTCAGGACGCATCTATGTGCGTGTTCAAAACGGTTATGAACTAGCAGAAATACATGATGTCAATATCAACAATGCTGTGGCTATCGCAGACAATCACTATTTGCGTTATAACCTAGCTAATGATCGTTGGCAAAATTCAGCGTTGGACATCATCAATGATACAACACCCCAGTTAGGTGGAAACTTAGATGTCAACGGAAACTCAATTGTATCAGCCAGCAATGGCAACATCAATATTGTGCCTAACGGAACTGGCAATATTAACCTAACTCCTGCAACTGGCAAAGTCACTATCAGTGCAGTTAGTTTTCCTACAGGCACTGGCACTAACGGACAAGTCCTAACCAGCGACGGTGCGGGTAATTCAAGTTGGAGCACTCCAGCAGTTGTTTATCCTGTTATCTCTGATGATACTACAACAAACTCAACTCACTATCTAGTATTTGATGATGTGACATCTGGCAATGCTTCTACAGTCAAAGTATCGTCAACCAAGTTAACATTCAATCCTTCAACTGGTGCGCTAACAGCTACCAGCTTTGTGGGTCCATTAACCGGTAATGCTACTACAGCATCAACAGCAACTACAGCTACCAATGCTAACAATATCAATATTGCTTCAACAGATGGTAATACTTCAGACACTACAATGAGCGTAGTTTTAGTAGGTGCTCAGGCAACTGGCAATCAACAACCTCATATTGATGCTGGATTGACTTACAATGCGTCAACTAACGCTCTAACAGCTACTCAATTTGTAGGCGGTCTTGATGGTATAGTTGGATCAGTGACTCCAGCTGCTGGCACATTTACTACTTTAACTGCCAACACTTCAGCTAGCCTTAAGGCTATCAATGAAGGTGCTCTTTATGACTTAGGCACAACTGGCGGAACTATTGCACCAAACGTGGCTAATGGTAATGTGCAAAAGATTACACTAAACGCAGCTTTGACTATCAATGCGTTTACTAGTCCTGTTGCTGGACAGTCATTGACATTGATTATCTATGGTGGCACAGCCTATACGTCAATTACTTCTACTATGAAGTTTGCTGGTGGTATCAAAACACTAACAGGCACAGCAGGTTGTATTGACATATTAAGTGTCTACTATGATGGCACAAACTATTTTGCCTCTCTGGGTAAAGGATTTGCATAATGCCTATTGGTGCTTTTAAACTAAACAGTATTGCCAAATATTTGGCACCTACAGCATTAAGACCAAAAACTATTACTGCTAATGGTAATGCACAAGTATCTACTGCACAAAGTAAATTTGGTGGTGCTAGTGCTTTGTTTGACGGAACTAGTGATTGGCTTCAAAGTGATTCTTATTCTGATTTAAATCTTGGAACAGGAAATTTTACAATAGAATGTTGGATTTATCTAGCTAACACAACTGGAGCAAAATATATTATAGCTAGTCAGGATGATACTAGTTATAGTTGGGCTATATATCAAAATGGTGCTAATTTATTGTATTATCTCAGTAGCACATCAGCTAGTTGGAATATTGCCAGCGGATTAACAATGAAATCTGGCTTATCTGCAAATACCTGGTATCATATAGCTTTAGTAAGAAATGGTAATACATTTACTCCTTATGTAGATGGAGTAGCCGGAACTACAGCAACTAGTAGTGCAGCATTATATGATAAAAGATATTTTACCATAGGCGGATTAAAAGAAGGTAGTTCAGCATGGATGAACGGTTATATTGATGAAGTAAGAATTAGTTCAACTGCAAGATATACTGCGGCTTTTACACCTGCAATAAGTCCTTTTACCAGTGATGCAAATACAATTTTCTTAATGCATGCCAACGGTGCAAATGCTAGCACAACCTTTACTGATGATGACGTTACCTGGAATAATAACAACAAATATTCTAATCCTATGTTTATCAGCGGAACTAACATCTATCAAAGCACAGCTCAAAGTAAATTTGGTTCAGCTAGTTTATTTGCAGATAGCAATAATAATGCTGGTCAATTTTGGGAAACAGTGGTTACTGCCGGCGATTTTGGTTCAGGAAACTGGACCATAGAAGGATTTTATAGATTAGGACAAACAGATTCTAGTGGTGTTTATAGATGTCTAATTGGTAGTTATGCCGCAGATACTAATAGTATGGCTATAAATTTACGTAGTTTTGGTTCAGGAACTTATGTTATAGAATATTATTGGCAGGGCGAAAATTGGAATGGTAATGCTAATGGGGCTAGTGGTTTAATATCGGCTAATACTTGGTATCACTGGGCTATAGTTAGAGATGGTGCGAATATCTATATCTATGGCAATGGCACTAGAAATTCAAACAGAGCAACTGCTAAGAGTAACCTATTTGGCACAGCTGGTAAAGTTAGAATATTTGGCACAGCTGGTGGAACTTTTATGTCTAACAGTTATCAAGATAGTATTAGAATAAGTAATTCAGCTAGGTATACAGGAGCTACTTTAACAGTGCCAACAACAGCATTTTCAACTGATGCTAATACAAAATTGTTGTTAAATTTTAATGGTGCTAACAACAGTCAAATTACTACGGATGACGCATAATGTTGATTTATATTCAAACAAGTCACAGTGAACAAGTCAGTCAAGATACAGATTTGATTAATCTGTATCAAAATTTTCTTGCTGTGTTTAACAGCGAAGATGATCCTACTCCTGCGGCACAATTATTAGATCAAAAGATTGTAGAATTATATGGTGTAGGATCAAGATTTGTAGGCGCAGAACAATAAGGACAAAACTATGGCTAGAGAAGCAACGGATCAACTGTATGTAGAATTGGGATATGTTTATCCCGAAGAATACTACGTCTATATTGCAGAAGCTCAGGCTGCTGTTTCTAGTGCTGCTACATTTACCTGTGTAGCTAATGGCGGTGCTATCATCAACGCTGATGCTAGCCTAACTGTGACAGCAAGCCAAACTACACAAGCTAATGTGGTAGTAGGTGCTGCTGTAGCAATGACAGTTTCTACTACAGTTACCGCAACAATTAGTCACATACATGGTGCAGATTTGTTTGCCTTTAGTGATGCACAATTAGCTGCTCAAGTTTCTGTTATTAGAGATAATAATGTTGCAGTATCTACTCAATTCTCGGCTACATCAGACGCAGCCAGAATTAGATATATTACTGCGGATGCCAACAG
>Ga0129333_10005140_pt1 | contig 12257 bp, 11 predicted proteins | sample CPB6_08_DNA_FD_94474 | JGI IMG/M metagenome (GOLD analysis project Ga0129333, IMG submission 94474) | Freshwater to marine salinity gradient microbial communities from Chesapeake Bay, USA - CPBay_Sum_0.6_0.8_DNA | ecosystem: Environmental > Aquatic > Marine > Coastal | place: USA: Chesapeake... | reverse complement strand
GGGCGCGTGATCACCGCGCCTGAGGCGCGACGCACCGGCCTCGGCCGCGTTCTGATGGCGCAGGGCCTGCTACGCTGCATGCAGGTGTGGCCGGGGCGCGCCGTGCGCATCAGCGCGCAGGCACGGCTCGAGCGCTTCTACCGCGACTTCGGGTTTGTTGCGCAAGGCGCGCCGTACATGGAAGATGGCATTCCCCACCTCGAGATGCTGAGGGCCCCGACATGATCACCACCACCGACCCCGGCGCACCGATGGCGCCCGTCGGCGAAGAGTTCCGCGACGACCTGCGCGCTCCCGGCTGGGCCAATGCGCAGGCGCGCCGCGTGCTCAGTGCGGACGAACTGGCGCCGCTGACCCGGCTGTCGGCAGGGCGCTCCGTGCTGGCCATCGGGCAGACCGCCGCACTCATCGCGCTGGGCATGGGGGTCAGCATGCAGGGCTGGGCCGCGCTGAGCGCTGACGCTGCGGGCACGGCGCTGGGCGCGCGCCTGCTCGGTGCCGTCGTCCTGCTGGCGGGCCTGGTGCTCATTGGCGTGGCGCAGCACGGCATGTTCATCCTGTCGCACGATGCGGCGCATTACCGGCTGTTTGCGCAGCGCAGCCTGAACGACGCGCTGGGCCGCCTGATCGGTATGGCCAGCGGCGTGTCGATGTGCACCTACCGCGTCACGCACCGGTTGCACCACAACAACCTGTACGGGCCGGAAGACCCGGACACCGCCATCCACGGCGGCTACCCGCGCGGTGTGGGCTACCTGTGGCGCAAGCTCGCGGGTGACCTGGCGGGCCTGAACGCGTGGAAGACCTACGCCTACTTCTTCGGTGCGCCCGCCCTGAACGAAGACACGCAGCGCGCCATTCGGCCGCTGGACGACACCTCGCCGCAGCTGCGCGCCGATGCGCGGCAGGACCGCATGCTGGTGGTGGCGTTTCACCTGGCTGCGCCGGTGGTGGCCTTTGCATTCGGCGGCGCCACGGGCGTGCTGGCCTGGTTCGGCCTGTGGTTGTTGCCGATGGTGACGGTGCTGCAGCCCATCCTGCGCCTGCGTGCCATCTGCGAACACGGCGCGGTGACGGACCTGGGCTCGCCGCTGACGGCCGCACGCAGCAACCGCACCTGGGGCAGCGCGGGCAACTGGCTGGCGCGCTTCTTCCTGTTCCCGCACCATGTGAACTACCACCTTGAGCACCACCTGTACCCGGCCGTACCGCACTACCGGCTGCCGGCGCTGCACCGCGCGCTACAGGCCAAGGGCGCGCTGGATGGCGCCGAGGTGCGCGACGTGGCCGACACCCTGAAGCTCATCTTTGCCCCAAGGAGGCCCCGTGGCTGACGCTGCACCCGATGCCGATGCATTGATCCTGCACCACTACGGCACCTCGCCGTTCTCCGAGAAGGTGCGCCTGGTGATGGGCTTCAAGGGCCTGACGTGGAAGTCTGTGACGGTGCCGTCCATCATGCCCAAGCCCGATGTGCTGGCGCTCACCGGCGGTTACCGCAAGACGCCGTTCCTGCAGGTCGGCGCCGACATCTACTGCGACACCGCGCTGATCTGCGAGGTGCTGGAACACCGCCAGCCCGAGCCCACCCTGTACCCGCATGCGGTGCGTGGCGCGGCACGGGTGCTGGCGCAGTGGGCCGACCACCAGCTGTTCTGGGCCGCAATGGCCTACAACCTGCAGCCGCGCGGCGCCGCCGCGATGTTTGCCAACCAGCCGCCGGAGGTGGCCAAGGCCTTCGCCGCCGACCGCGGGGCCATGACCACCGGCATGACCCGGCTTCGCCCCGGTGACGCGACGGCGGCCTACCGCAGCTACCTGCGGCGCCTGTCCACCATGGTGGAAGACCAGCCCTTCTTGCTGGGCAGTGCGCCCTGCGTCGCTGACTTCGCGGCCTACCACCCCCTGTGGTTCAGCCGGGTGCGCCTGCCGGTGATGGGTGACATCCTGAACGCGACGCCGGGGGTGCTGGCGTGGATGGACCGCATGGCGGCATTCGGGCACGGCCGCAGTGATGCGCTGACCTCGGCCGAAGCCATCGATGTCGCGCGCAGCAGCCGGCCCGCGCCCCTGGACGGCGAGGCCTTTCAGGATGACCACGGCATCCCCCTCGGCACGCGCGTGACGATCACCGCCGAAAGCTTTGGCCCCGAGCCAACCGAAGGCGAACTCGTGGCCGCCACCCGCACCCGCTACACCCTGCGCCGCACGGATGAGCGCGCGGGCATGCTGCATGTGCATTTCCCCCGCATCGGATTTGTTTTGAAGAAGGCAGACGCATGATTCAGGATTTCAAGGGCAAGACCGCCGTCCTCACCGGCGCAGGCTCTGGCTTCGGGCTGGAGTGCGCGCGCATCGGTGCGCGCCTTGGCATGAACCTGGTGCTGGTCGATGTGCAGCAGGACGCGCTCGACCGCGCCGCGGCAGAGATGACAGCCGCGGGCGCGCAGGTGCTGGCCAGGCAGGTGGACGTATCCAAGGGCGAGCAGATCGAGGCGCTTTCGCGCGAGACGCAGCAGCGCTTTGGCGCGCCGCACTTCATCTTCAACAACGCAGGCGTCGGCGCCGGCGGCCTGGTGTGGGAGAACACGGTGGCCGACTGGGAATGGCTGCTCGGCGTGAACCTGTGGGGCGTGATCCACGGCGTGCGCTGCTTCACGCCGATGATGCTCGAGGCCGCAAAGAAGGACCCGGCGTACCGCGGCCACATCGTCAACACCGCCAGCATGGCGGGCCTGCTGACGCCACCCAACATGGGCATCTACAACGTCACCAAGCACGGCGTGGTGTCGCTCACCGAAACGCTTTATCAGGACCTGAAGCTCGTCACCGACCAGGTCAGTGCCAGCGTGCTGTGCCCGTACTTCGTGCCAACCGGCATCAGTCAGAGCCACCGCAACCGCCCGGGCGACCTGCCGGCCGACAAGCCCACCAAGAGCCAGCTGATCGGCCAGGCGATGAGCGACAAGGCCGTCAGCTCGGGCAAGGTCACTGCCGCCGAGGTGGCGCAAAAGGTGTTTGACGCGATCCGCGCCGACCAGTTCTACATCTACAGCCACCCGCAGGCGCTGGGCAATGTGCAGCAGCGCATGGAAGCGATCGTGATGCAGAAGAACCCGCCCGACCCGTTTGCCGCGCGGCCCGAGATCGGCGCGCAACTGAAGGCGCAGCTGCGCGAAGGTTGACGCCGCACGTTGTGCTTTCGGCCCCGGTGGCACCCGGGGCGCGCACGCCCCTGTGGCACACTCGCGCGCTTTCATTTTCCGCTGTCGTTGTTGATCGGGTGCAATCGTTGCGCCCGAGCGTTTGCGCATGCCATCCATCCTGAGTCAGATCGCCGCCGAGCTCCGCGTCCACGAGCGTCAGGTGCAGGCCGCCGTCGAGCTGCTCGACGGGGGCTCCACCGTTCCCTTCATTGCCCGCTACCGCAAGGAGGCCACCGGCGGCCTCGACGATGTGCAGCTGCGCGAGCTTGAATACCGGCTGGGCTACCTGCGCGAGCTCGAAGACCGCCGCGCGGCCGTCCTGAAGAGCATCGACGAGCAGGGCAAGCTCACGCAGGAGTTGCAGGCGGCCATTGCAGCCGCTGCCACCAAGCAAGACCTGGAAGACCTGTACCTGCCGTACAAACCCAGGCGCCGCACCAAGGGCCAGATCGCGCGCGAGGCGGGCCTGGAGCCGCTGGCCGACCTGCTGTGGGCCGATCCCGACCGCGTACCGGCCGATGAAGCACAGGCCTATGTGAAAGCCGAAAAGGGCGAGGGTGGCGAAGACTTCACCACCGTGCCTGCGGTGCTCGACGGCGTGCGCGACATCCTGTCGGAGCGCTGGGCCGAGGATGTGGCGCTGGTGCAGGACATCCGTGAGTGGCTGTGGTCTGAAGGTGTGCTGCGCAGCCGCCTGCTGCCGGGCAAGGATGCCAGCCATCCGGACACCGCGAAATTCCGCGATTACTTCGAATACGACGAGCCGATCGCACGGGTACCGTCGCACCGTGCACTGGCCGTGTTTCGCGGTCGTGCGCTTGAGTTGCTGGATGTGAAGCTGGCCCTGCCGGTGGAGCCCGAGCCTGGCACCCCGTCCATCGCGGAGGGCCGCATCGCGCTGCAGCTGGGCTGGCATCACCAGAACCGTGCGGCAGACGACCTGCTGCGCAAGTGCGTGGCCTGGACCTGGCGCGTCAAGCTCAGCCTCTCCAGCGAGCGTGACTTGTTCACCCGTCTGCGCGAATCGGCCGAGGCGGTGGCGATCAAGGTGTTTGGCGACAACCTGCGCGACCTGCTGCTGGCAGCACCCGCCGGCCCGCGCGTGGTGATGGGGCTGGACCCGGGCATTCGCACCGGCGTGAAGGTGGCGGTGGTGGACGCGACCGGCAAGCTGGTGGACACCGCCACCGTCTATCCGCACGAGCCGCGCCGCGACTGGGATGGTTCGCTTCATTCCCTGGGCCGTCTGTGCGAAAAGCACGGCGTGAACCTGATCGCGATCGGCAACGGCACCGCGAGCCGCGAGACTGACCAGTTGGCTGCCGACCTGATCAAGCAGCTGGCGCGCACCGGCGGACATGCGACGGTCGACAAGGTGGTTGTCAGCGAGGCGGGCGCCTCGGTCTACAGCGCCAGCGAATTTGCCAGCGCCGAGCTGCCCGACATCGATGTGAGCCTGCGCGGTGCGGTCAGCATCGCGCGGCGCGTGCAGGACCCGCTGGCGGAGCTGGTGAAGATCGAGCCCAAGGCGATTGGCGTGGGTCAGTACCAGCACGACGTGAACCAGAGCGAGCTGGCGCGGCAGCTGGATGCCGTGGTGGAGGACTGCGTGAACGCGGTCGGGGTGGACCTCAACACCGCCAGCGTGCCGCTGCTGTCGCGCGTGTCCGGGCTCAGCAGCTCGGTGGCGCGCTCGGTGGTGCGCTGGCGCGATGCGAATGGTGCCTTCCGCACCCGCAAGCAGCTGCTGGAGGTAACCGGCCTGGGCCCCAAGGCCTTTGAGCAAAGCGCTGGCTTCCTCCGCATTCGCGAAGGCGACGACCCTTTGGATGTGACCGGCGTGCACCCCGAGACCTACCCGCTGGTGCAGAAGATGCTGGAGCGCACCGGCAAGACGGTGCGCGAGCTGATGGGTCGCGCCGAGCTGCTGCGCAGCCTCAAGCCCGAGGCCTATGCCGACGAACGATTTGGCGTGGTGACGGTGCGCGACATCCTGGCCGAGCTCGAGAAGCCGGGCCGTGATCCGCGCCCGGACTTCAAGGTGGCGCGTTTCAACGAGGGCATCAGCGACATCGCCGACCTCAAGCCGGGCATGCTGCTCGAGGGCACGGTCAGCAACGTCGCAGCCTTTGGCGCCTTCGTGGACATCGGTGTGCACCAGGACGGCCTGATCCATGTGAGCCAGCTGAGCGCCCGGTTCGTGCAGGATGCCCACGAGGTGGTGAAGACCGGCGACATCGTCAAGGTACGGGTGCTGGAGGTGGACCTGCCGCGCAAGCGCATCAGCCTGAGCATGAAGCCAGCGGGGCAGGGCGGCGGCGCGGCGCGCGAGGACACGTCCCACCGCCATGAGAGTGGCGGCGGTCGTGGCGTAGCGTCACGCGGCAGCTGGAGTGGTGGAACGGGCCGCATCCACGTCGGCAATGCAGCTGCCGGGCCGACTGCGATGGCCGATGCCTTCGCAAGGCTGAAGCGCGACTGACACGAGGCAAGGCGGTCATGCAAGCCCTTCGCATCTACGCCGGACCTGTGGCGCTTCGCCAGATCCAGCGCAACGGGCTGCAGCCGGCCGACGTGCGGGTCATTCCAGCCGCAGCGGGCGGCCCGAAGGGGCTGATCCTCGGCGCGATCGACCGCTTCGTCTTTGGCGAGTGGCTGGCCGGCAGCACGCACCGTGTCGATCTGGTCGGCGCATCGATCGGCGCGTGGCGCATGGCCACCGCCTGCCTGAACGACCCCGTGGCCGCACTGCACCGGCTCGAGCACGACTATATCCACCAGCACTACGAGGTGCCGCCGGGACGCAAGCGGCCCAGTGCCGACCAGGTGAGCGCCGCGTTCGGTGCCGGGCTGGATCAGTTCTACGGAGGCCGCGTGCGCGAGGTGCTGTCGCATCCGCGCTGGCGGCTGCATGTGATGACGTCCCATGGCCGCGGGCTGCTGGCGCGCGAACACCCGGTGGGCACGCCGCTGGGCTACCTGGGCGCGTTCACCAGCAACCTGGTGCACCGGCGTGTGCTCGACGCGTGGCTGGAGCGGGTGGTGTTCTCGGCCCAGGGCGCGTCAGCGCCCCTGGCGCCACCGGTGCCCTTGCCGTTCGGCACGCATGACTACGCCACGCGGCAGGTCGCGCTGACCGAGGCGAACTTTCGCCCGGCGGTGCAAGCCAGTTGCTCGATTCCCTTTGTGCTGCGCGCAGTGCACGACATTCCTGGCGCGCCGCGCGGCGCCTACTGGGACGGTGGCATCACCGACTACCACCTCCACCTCGACTACCAGCCGGGCGAAGGCGGCATCGTGCTGTATCCGCATTTCCAGAAAGCGGTGGTGCCAGGCTGGCTCGACAAGGCGCTGAAGTGGCGACACCGCGCCACGCCCTTTCTGGACCGCATGGTGGTGCTGGCGCCCCGTGCCGAATGGGTGGCCACGCTGCCCAACGGCAAGCTGCCCGACCGCACCGACTTCACCCGCTACGGCAACGATCTGGCGTCACGCGTGAAAGTGTGGACGGCTGCAGCATCGGCCGCGCAGCAGCTGGCCGACGAATTTGCGCAGTGGCTGCGCAAGCCCGATCCATCGCAGGTGGAGACGCTGTAATAGCACGCGGCTGCGGCGTCGGCGCGAAAGCCGTGTCGCGCTGCTGTGCGCTGCGTCAGAGGTCGTCACGCAGCGCGTAGGGCAGGGTGTCGATGCGCAACTCGGCGCCCGACGCCGACCCCAAGCGAAGGTTGCGGCCATCGGCCGCCGCCACGCTCAGGCAGGCGATCGCATCAAAGCCACCGCGCGTCGCATCCGGTGTTGCTGCAACCAGTGCCACCTCGCCCACCGGTTGCTCCGCGTCCGCGGCATCGAACACCTCGGTGCCCGCTGGCAGTGCCACAGAATCAGCGGCAGGAATGTGCACCCGGTAGGCGCGCCGCTTGAGCGTGCCGCGAAACTGGCTGCGCGCCACCACCTCCTGGCCGGGGTAGCAGCCCTTCTGGAAGTTCACGCCGCCCACCGATTCATAGTTGAGCATTTGCGGCACGAAGGCGTCGACCACCGGCTGGGTCACGCGCGCGACGCCGCTGCGCACCTCGCCCCACAGCCACAGGGGCTCGGGCAGTTCCTGTTGGGTGCCCACTCCAGCCAGCGACTCGCCAGCGGGCTGGATCCGCATCGCACGAGGCACGCCGTCGGCCGGGTACAGCCGCACCGCATGCCCAAGCTGCGCAGCCGCATCGCCACCCGGCAGCGCGGCCAGGGTCCAGGGTGCGGCGTCCGCTTGCCCTGCCGCGCCGGCCAGCGCTGCCACCGCATCGCCCGTCAGGCCCCAAACCGCCAGGTCGGCCGATGCATCACTGAGCTTGACCTTGGCACGCAGCACAAACATCGACAAGCGCTTGAGCGTGGGCGCCAGCAGGTCTGCGCTGCACACCAGCACGATGTCATCTGCCGCACGCTTGAACCCGACAAAGCTGGCGAGCATGCGGCCCTTGGGCGAGCACAGCGCAGCCAGCCGCGCTTGCGTGGGCCCGAGCAATGCAAAGTCGTTGGTGAGCTGGCCGTGCAGGAACTTCGCAGCCTCTTCCCCCTGCGCGCGAATCACACCCAGATGCGAGAGGCGGCACACGCCGCCTGGCAGCGGGTGCGTGGTTGGTGAGGGCAGGGTCTCGGACAGCATGCGTCAATTATCATGGCCCGCGCATGCCCCGCTGGACCCGACTGGCTCTTCTTTCCCTGCTGACGATGCTGCTTGCGGCGGCCGCCGGCATGGGCTGGTGGCTGAACCGGCCGCTGGATCTGGCCACCACGCCGCTGGAACTGGTGATCGAGCCCGGCACGCTGCCGCGCGGTGTGGCCGACGCGGCGGTGGCTGCCGGCGTGCGCACCCGCAGCGAATGGCTCTACCAGTGGTTTCGCTGGTCGGGACAGGCGCGCGACATCAAGGCGGGCAACTATGAGATCGAGGCTGGCACCACGCCGGTGTCGCTGCTGCGCAAGCTCGCGCGCGGAGAAGAGTCATTGCAGGCGGTGACGCTGGTCGAAGGCTGGTCGCTGCGCCAGGTGCGCGCCGCGCTGCGCCGCGAGCCGCACCTCAAGCCCGACACCCAGGCCCTGGACGATGCGCAGCTGATGGCCGCCCTCGGGCGCCCGGGCAGGGCCGCCGAAGGCCGCTTCTTTCCGGATACCTACACCTACGGCAAGGGCGCATCGGATCTGGCCGTACTCAAGCGCGCGATGCATGCGATGGACCGCGAACTGGCCCGCGCCTGGGAACGCCGCGAGCCCCGCAGCGTGCTGCGCAGCGCAGAAGAAGCACTGATCCTGGCAAGCATCGTCGAGAAGGAAACCGGCAAACCCGCAGACCGCACGCTGATCTCTGGCGTGTTCCACAACCGGCTGCGCATCGGCATGCCGCTGCAGACCGACCCGACGGTGATCTACGGCATGGGCGAGCGGTTTGACGGCAACCTGCGCCGGCGCGACCTGCAAACCGACACGCCGTGGAACACCTACACCCGCAACGGGCTGCCGCCCACGCCGATCGCGATGCCCGGCCGCGCGGCGCTGCTGGCCGCAGTGCAGCCCGCCGAATCGAAGGCGCTGTATTTCGTGGCGCGCGGCGACGGCAGCTCGCACTTCAGCGAAACGCTGGACGAACACAACCGCGCGGTCGATCGGTATCAGCGTGCGCCGGCCCGGCAGCGCGCCGCCCCGGCAGCGCAGGGCGGCGGCTCCTGAACGCCTGGACGCCCACACGCCCTATCATTGACCGCATGGTTCCAGGCCTCTTCATCAGCTTCGAAGGCATCGACGGTGCCGGCAAGTCCAGCCACATCGAGGCGGTGGCTGGCCTGTTCCGCGCGCAAGGCCGCGAAGTGGTGGTCACGCGCGAGCCGGGCGGCACCGAACTGGCCGAGAAGCTGCGTGCACTGATCCTGAACGACGCGATGGACCCGCTGACCGAGTCGCTGCTGGTGTTTGCGGCGCGGCGCGATCATGTGCAGCGGGTAATCGAGCCGGCGCTCTCGCGCGGCGCGGTGGTGCTGTGTGACCGCTTCACCGACGCCACCTTCGCCTACCAGGGCGGCGGTCGCGGATTCGACCTGCTGGTGCTGGCCACGCTGGAGCAGTGGGTGCAGGGCCGGGGGCAACCGGCCGGCGCCCTGTGCGAGCCGCACATGACCCTGTGGTTCGATCTCGACCCCGGCATCGCGGCGCAGCGCCTGGCAGGCGCGCGCGTGCCCGACCGCTTCGAATCGCAGCCCGCGGCGTTCTTTGCCGCGGTGCGCGAGGGCTATGCCGCGCGGGCGCAGGCCGCACCGCAGCGCTTTGTGCGACTGGACGCCGCGCAGGAACGCCACAAGGTCTGGCAGCAGATCACCAGCGCGCTGGTGCGTCGCGGCTGGCTGGCGATCATGGTCTCTGCCACCGGTGGCGGCAATGCCATCCGCGCGGGCAGCTGAGCCGTATCGCCTCTTGGGTCCTCACTCCACTCCTGACCCCACACCTGGCTTCGCGCATGCCCGCAGACGCTGAACCTTCCGCGCCGATGTCGCCAGTGCCGCAGACCCCGCCGATGCCGTGGGTGGCGCGCCAGCGCGAGTCACTGGCCGCGAAGCCCGGCCATGCCTGGCTGCTGCAAGGCGCCGCGGGGCTGGGCCAGTACGAACTGGCGATCGAACTTGCCGCAAGCTGGTTGTGCGAAGCGCCGGGGACAAAGCCGTGTGGCCAGTGCCCGAGCTGCCATGGCATTGCGGTGCGCACCCACGCCGACCTGTGCGTGCTGATGCCGGAGGTCACGCTGATCGAGCGCGGCTGGCCGCTCGATGAGAAAGCGCAGAAAGATATCGACGAGAAAGACCGCAAGCCCAGCCGCGAAATCCGTGTGGAGGCGGTGCGCGAGGCGCTGGAGTTTGCGCAGCGCACCAGCGGGCGAGGGCAGGGCAAGGTGATCGTGGTCTATCCGGCCGAGCGGCTCAACACGGTGTCGGCCAACGCGCTGCTCAAGACGCTGGAAGAGCCGCCCGGCGGCGCACAGGGCACACGCTTCATTCTGGCCAGCGAGGCGGCGCATCTGCTGTTGCCCACGCTGCGCAGTCGCTGCCTGACGCACACGATGGCCTGGCCCGATGCCTCCGAGGCGCTGGCGTGGCTGGGCGCGCACGGCATGCCTGCTGCCGAAGCCGCGACCCTGCTGCGTGCAGCGGGCGGGCGGCCGCAAGCCGCGCTGGATCTGGCCGCCATGGGCTGCAACGCGCAGGCATGGAAGCAGCTGCCGCAAGCGCTGGCGCGTGGAGAGGTTGCCGCGCTGGGCGGCTGGCCCGCCGCTCGCGCGCTCGATGCGATGCAGAAGCTGTGCCACGACCTGATGGCGCGCCAGGCGGGTGCGCCGCCGCGCTTCTTCGAAGCCGCCGACCTGCCGCCGCTCAGCCAGCGTGCGCCGCTGTCGGCCTGGTCGGCTGAACTGCAAGCCGCAGCGCGTGCGGTGGAGCACCCGGTGCAGGCTGGCCTGCAACTCGAGGCCTGGGTGTCGCGTGCACGCCGCGTGCTGCGGCCGCCAACCCGCACTGGCGCTGTGTAGTTGGCTTACACTCGAATGCACATGCCCGCATCGCACACCGCCACCCAAAGGCCCAGCGTCATCCAGCTCGCCATCAAGGAGCGTGCGGCCCTGTACGCAGCCTATATCCCGGCGTTCAGCACCGGCGGCCTGTTCATCCCGACCACCCGCGACTACAAGATCGGCGACGACGTGTATGTGCTGCTGACGCTGCCCGACGATGCCACGCGGCATCCGGTGGCAGGCAAGGTGGTCTGGATCACGCCGCAGCGCAGCACCGGCAACCGCTCGCAGGGCGTGGGCATCCAGTTCCCGTCCGACGACAAGTCGCGCCAGCTCAAGGTCAAGATCGAGCAGTCGCTCGGTGGCCTGTTGGCAGCTGACCGCCCCACCCAGACGCTCTGAGCGCCGCTGCAGCGGCGCGGCGTGCGCATGCCCCCGCAGCCCTGATGCGGGCCCGCTCAAGGCATCATTGCGGCCATGTTCGTTGATTCCCATTGTCACTTGAGCTTTCCCGGGCTGGCCGAGCGGCTGCCCGAGGTACTGTCTGCGATGCGCGACGCGCAGGTCGACCGCGCCCTGTGCATCTGCACCACGATGGAAGAATTTGCCGAGGTGCACCGCCTAGCCCTCGACCATCCGCACCTGTGGGCCACGGTGGGCGTGCACCCGGACACCGAAGGCCTGACCGAGCCCGCCGTCGGCGACCTGATCGCGCGTGCCGCCTTGCCCAGGGTGGTGGCCATCGGCGAAACCGGCCTGGACTACTACCAGATGGACGAGCGCAAGGGCGGGCGTAGCGTGGCCGACATGGAGTGGCAGCGCGAGCGCTTTCGCACGCACATCCGCGCGGCGCGTGCCTGCGGCAAGCCGCTGGTGATCCATACCCGGGCGGCCTCTGCCGACACGCTGGCCATCCTGCGCGAGGAGGGCGAGGACGGGGGGCAGGGCAGTGCGGGCGGGGTGTTCCACTGCTTCACCGAAACGGCCGAGGTGGCCCGCGCCGCGCTCGACCTCGGGTTTTTCATCTCCTTTTCCGGCATCCTGACCTTCCGCAACGCGGCTGACTTGCGCGACGTGGCGGCCTGGGTGCCGCTGGAGCGGCTCCTGATCGAGACCGACAGCCCGTACCTGGCGCCGGTGCCGTACCGCGGCAAGACCAACATGCCGGCCTATGTGCCGCATGTGGCGCGCCAGATCGCCGAGCTGCGCGGCATGGCACTCGAGGCGGTGGCCGAGGTCACCAGCCGCAATTTCGAGCGGCTGTTCGGCATCCCGAAGCAGGGGGGCTCGACATGAGAAATTACTTTAAATATTGGACTTTATGCATTGTCAGCATTGGTGTTTTTTCTGCCAAAGCGGGGTCCTATGAGGACTTTTTCGCCGCCATCCGCAAGGATGACGCCCAGGCCATCACCAGCCTGATCCAGCGCGGTTTCGAGCCCAATACGCCCGACCCGGACGGGCTCCATCCGCTGATGCTGGCGGTGCAGCTCGACTCCCTG
>Ga0129333_10005139_pt1 | contig 12258 bp, 17 predicted proteins | sample CPB6_08_DNA_FD_94474 | JGI IMG/M metagenome (GOLD analysis project Ga0129333, IMG submission 94474) | Freshwater to marine salinity gradient microbial communities from Chesapeake Bay, USA - CPBay_Sum_0.6_0.8_DNA | ecosystem: Environmental > Aquatic > Marine > Coastal | place: USA: Chesapeake... | reverse complement strand
CATGGGGTAAAATTGGATTAACGACTCACGTAACCGGAACGCTTCCTGTAGCCAATGGCGGAACGGGTCAGGCTTCTGCTCTTACGCAATATGGTGTGGTTTACGGCTCAACTACATCTGCTATGGCAACGACCGCTGCGGGAACCTCAGGTCAGGTTCTGATTGCCAATACTGGCGGCGCTCCAACTTGGTCTTCAACAATTCCTTCTGGCGCGGGTGTTCAATCATTCTCAGCAGGAACAACAGGACTGACGCCGTCAACCGCCACAACCGGAGCAGTAACGCTCGCTGGAACCCTGACAGCAGCAAATGGCGGGACGGGCCAATCATCTTACACTATTGGTGATCTGCTTTACGCTTCCTCATCTTCTGCGCTTTCCAAATTGGCAGATGTTGCGACGGGATCAGTTCTTGTTTCCGGTGGAGTTGGCGTTGCTCCTGCATGGTCTAATTCACCTACGCTTACGACATCATTAACCGTCCCAACCATATATGGTGGATCAAGCGCCAATTCATCACTTGCATTACAATCTACAAATGCTGTCGGAACGAGCGATTCAATCAGATTTTTGGTTGGAAGCAACGGTTCCACAACTGCGATGTATATTAATACATCTGGGAATGTCGGTATTGGTACAAGTTCGCCTGCAACCTTATTAAACGTAGCAGGTTCATCAACAACTGCGATTTCTCGTATTCAAAACACAGGTGGTGGTGCTACTACGTTTGATGGTTCTGGTGCTGGTTTAGAGTTACTTGCCAATGGCATGAACACCACCAGTAAGTATACGCCAGCAATTAAATTTGGTTCAACTGACAACAATTTCACGACAACAAACCCAAAGTTTGGCGCAGCAATTATTGCAGAGGCAGTTCAAACATATTCCACTGATACTACTGGCGGTATGAATTTAGAGTTTTTTACATCTCCAGCAACACCCGGAACTGGTAGTGGGTTGGTGGAGCGCATGCGTATCACTTCTTCTGGCGACGTAGGGATTGGCACTACTGCTCCAGATGCACAAGTTCATGTTTTTGGTTCTGGGCAGCAAACAGCAGATTTAACAGATGCTGGAGTTCGCGGTGGTATGCTCCGCGTTTCTGACAATAGTTCTGCGGCGGGCGCTGGTGGTGCAATTCTATTTGCTAGCGTCCAAGGCGACACGGCTAATAGTGTTGGTTTTGCGGCCATCAAAGGTTTGTTGACTAATGGAAACACAAATACAGTTGGCGATTTAGCGTTTTCTACAAGAAATGCTGTAACCGATGCTGCAATAACCGAACGTATGCGTATTACCTCTGGTGGCAACGTCGGGATTGGGACGAGTACGCCTACTGCAAAACTTGACGTTTCTACAAGCATCAATCTTGGCGTAAATTACCTAAATGTTGGATATGACGCTGGCGGCGGCACTGGTTGGGTGAGCGGGTATAATTCTACCTATTCAACTTCAAACGTCAGAAACGTAGTTACTGGTGCGCTTTCTAGTATTTTTTATGGCGGTTCTGGTATTCAGTTTTTCACTAATACTAGCCAAACGGCTGGCACAGCCGCCTCTGAGCGCATGCGTATTGACACCAGCGGCAACGTAGGGATTGGGACGAGTTCGCCAAGTCAAAAACTTCAAGTTACTGGAACCGCTTATTTTCCCGGCACATCATCTGCCTTAGCAATGATTACTGCAAATATTGCAGAAACTACAACTGTGACTGCAACTGCCGCCACTGGAACAATTAACTATGATGTAACAACTCAGTCTGTCCTCTATTACACATCAAACGCCACTGCCAACTTCACAATTAACGTGCGCGGTAGCAGTGGCACATCTTTGAATACTTTGATGTCAACAGGTCAGACAATCACAATTGCGTTTTTAAATACCAATGGCGCTACCGCATATTATGCGTCAGCATTTACTATTGACGGCGTTTCCGTGACTCCTAAATATCAAGGAGGCACAGCATTTTCATCGGGTAATGCTAGCAGTGTTGATGCATACACATACACGATTACTAAAACAGCAAGTGCTACATATACTGTTTTAGCATCACAAACGCAGTTTAAGTGAGGTAATAAATGCCAACTATTATTACTCGCGGAGCAGCATCTGCACGTGGATTTGGTTTCGCTGGTCGCGTTCTTGCGACTGGTTCAACTAATTACGGTTCAGCCGGAACATTTACATTTGTTGCTCCGGCAAATGTCTATAGCGTTGGCGTTAATGCCATTGGCGGCGGCGGAGGTGGCGGCGGCGGCGATGTTTCTACTTACACATACGGCATGTGCAGTTGCACCGGATATAACCCTCGCGGCGGCGGCGGCGGTGGCGCCGGAGGAAATGGCATAAAAAGTGTCCCAACTACTCCTGCGTCAAGTTACACTGTTGTAGTTGGCGGTGGAGGGGGCGCTGGCGCATTTAAGGCTTCAGGATCAAATGGAGGCCAAAGTTATTTTTCATCAGCGGCAACAGTAGCCGGAAATGGTGGTAGCGGAGGAAATGCTGGTCCTACAGGTGGAAGTGGCGGCACGTATGTTGGAACTTCTGGCAGTAACGGTGGTACTGGCAGTAATGGGGTTGCTTTTTCATTCAGTTCAGGTGGCGGCGGCGGTATTGCAAGCGGCGGATCGGGTGGCACAAGCGCAGCTTCTCCAATTGGAAACGGTGGAGGCGGTGGACAAACAACGACAAACTCCCAATCTCAGCCAGCTAGCGCGGGCACGGCTGGCCGCGTATTTTTAAATTATAATGGATGAACCATGAAATTGTTTATTCAAATAAAAGATGGTCAACCTTATGAGCATCCAATCATGGATTGGAATATGAAGGATGCTTTTCCTGATGTAAACCTTTATGATTTGCCACCTCAATTTGCAAATTTTGAAAGAGTAGAATGTGATATTGAGGTCGGAGTTTATGAAATTGCGGAAGTTTCTTACCAATGGGTAGGGAATGTTGTGAAAGATGTTTGGTCAAAAAGACCTATGACACTTGAAGAGAGAACAGAAAAAGATATGGAACTCATATCTTTATCAAGAAGTTTTGCGGAAAGTTCATTCCGTGACACAAATTTAAATGGGACTGTTCCAGATGTTATCATTTAAAGAAATTAAAATTGGTGATCTCATCGGGATCATGTATGATTTTGAATTTGCGGGAGATATTTTGCCGAAACACAATCATAATGAATATGATGTTCATATAACGATTGTTGCTCGTGGTAAATTAAAAGCATATTCTCATGATTGGGAAAAAGAAATTCCAGCGGGTGGTTTAATTGATTTTAGGCCCGGCGAACCTCATGAGTTATTAGCCCTAGAGAACAATACAAGGATTTTTAATTTCTTGAAAAAAATGAAGCCAGAAATAGATTATTTAGATGGAACTAATTTAGTTGGAGATACGGTTGTTACAGGCAATTGAGAAATTAACAAAAATTAAATCTCCATTTTTTGTGCCGGAGATAAAACTTCATTGCGTTGTTCCGCAAGAAGAACAATACCCGTTTGTCCCTAATGAATTTAACTGCATGTATGGCTACCCAACTTGGGCGGGAATTGCCCTTGCCAGATTCATTTTAGATAATGCAAATGCATTTAAGGGTCTTCGTATAACTGATATTGGTTGCGGATCAGGAATTGCAACAATTGCCGCTTGCATGGTGGGCGCAGAAGTAACTGCAATAGACAGAGATGTTTCCTCTATTTATTTCACTGATGAAAACTGTAAATTAAATGGAGTTTCCCCAAATATTGTCTGGGGCAGTTTTAAAGATATTGATAGCCAATATGTCATGATGTCTTCGCTTTTTTACACTGGCGCAAATCATGAAAATATCCGTCAATTGATAGCATCTAAAAATATCATTATTGGCGGCTACATGCCACAATCTTTTGACGAATTACCCAAAATTAAGGTAAATACACCAAAAGAGATGTATGTTTTCTCAAACTACATAAGAGGCAGATCGTCATGAGCCATTCCGCTGACCACATAGATTCTGGAATTAAACATTTCATGGATTGGCTTTCTCTTTCTACCGTTGTCACCACGTTAATGGGATGGCTTCCCGCCTTGGGTGCTATTTTGCCAATTGTTTGGTATACTATCCGCATTTATGAAACAGACACTGTTAAATCTTTGTTGAGTAGGTTGAGGGGTAAAAAAGATGACGACAACAAGTAATCTTTCTCTTAACCAACCCGCATATAATTCTACGGCGTGGGATGTTCCTCTCAACGCCAACGAAACAATTCTGGACAATCAGTTTAGCGCGACCACAACGATTGCTCTTACCAATTCCAACGTGACATTGACTGGACCCAACACGACCGGAACTGGTCAAACTCAGGCCATGAGGTTTCGGTTTACTGGTGCAATTTCTGCTAACATCACCGTTTACATACCGTCCGGGATTAGTGGTTCGTGGATTGTCACCAATTCAACCACAGGCGCTTACACTGTAACAATGGCGTCTGCTGGCGGCGGTACAACTATTGCTACATCTCAGGGCGACACAATCTTTATTTACTCTGACGGCACAAATGTCGCCGCCGCTGATAGTGGCCTTTTAGATTCTTTGACTAGTTTGTCTCTTAGCGGAACGCTTTCGGTTACTGGAGCGTCAACATTCAACGGCGCATCAACATTCAATGCCAAATCAACATTTAATGGCTCATCGTCATCCCTCGCTACAGTTTTAAAGAACGCGGCAGAACCAGCTACTATTTCTGCTACAGCCGCCACGGGGACAATTAATTTTGATATTTTGACGCAATCAATTCTTTATTACACGACAAACGCGTCTGGAAATTTTACAATTAACGTCCGTGGCAATGGATCAAACACATTCAATTCAATCACATCTACAGGACAGGTAATAACCCTAGTTTTTCTCAATACTAACGGCTCCACCGCGTATTATGGCAGTGCGTTCCAAATTGACAGCGCAGCTATCACACCAAAATGGCAAGGAAACGTCGTGCCTTCTGGCGGTAATGCCAATTCAATTGATGTTTATACATATACTATTTTGAAGACAGGCTCTGCGGCTTACACAGTGTTAGCATCACAAACTCAATTTGTGTAAGGACATGAGATGAAATTCACATGGACCTTCCCGCAGTTTATTGTAAATCCAGAAGAAGGGCCGCTTCAAAATGTTGTTGTCGGCATTAACTGGGTTTGCACTGGAACAGATGGATCAGCAACTTCATCTGCTTCGGGAACGGTTAAATTAGGCTCTCCAAATCCGGCTCAATTTACTCCATACGCTGATATTACTCAAGAAATGGCATATCAATGGGTTGCCGGAGGTATAAGCATGTCTGGAGTAGAGGCTCAGATAGCGAAACAAATTGCGGCGCTTTCTAAGCCAACAATTCAACCGCAAAACCCACCGTTCTAAGGGAAGAAAACATGGAAAATTTAGAAATTAATTTGGCAGTCACCGTCGCAGACGCTCAAATTATTTTGAACGCTCTTGGTAAATTGCCATTAGAAACGTCCGTATCTGTATGGATGAAAATTAAAAATCAGGCAGAAATGCAAATAGCAACCGCTAATCAGGCAGTAATGTTAAATGCAGAGGCTACTCCTGATGAGTAGAAAGTAGAATGGAAAATAAGATGGCATCGGAACCAATTGTTTACGCATCCGCCAAGATTTTTAGTGGCATTGGTGGAATGACCGGAGGGTTTTCCCTCATGGCATTCATTAAGCCAAAAGGCGTTTGGGATGCCGCTATTCACGGAAGCGTTTCAACATTTGCTGGTGTCGTATTTTCTGGACCTGTTTTAAAATATTTTGAAATTGCCCCAAATGATTGGGAATTTCAAATGATGGCTGGGTTCATCATTGGATTTGTTGCATGGTTTGTTATGTCGGCAGTCGCCAACTTTTTTAAACAGAACGAAGGTAAAGACATACTGGCGGTTGCCCAACAAACAAGATCAAGGTTGGGCAATTCTTCATCTGCAAAGTCATCACCCAAGAAAAGAGGCAAAAAATGATTGCCAATTTCTTGTATGAATATCACGACATTCTTTTTATCGTGCAATTTTTGGCAGACATTGTTCTCTTTGTTGGCGTTGTTTATGCAATGTTGTCTCATAAGCTGCCAAAATATCACGAAAAACCACTTTATTTTGTCGGATTTTTTGCTCTTCTGTCGGGCTTTACAATCATAGCGACATGGGTAGAAGGCCCAATAGCGGGCATGTCTTACTCTAAAATTGGCGTCATTCCAGATACAGGCATGAATGTTTGTCTTGCTTTGGTGGCGGCGCAACTTCTTTGGAGAGAGTTTAAAGAGAAGTCTAATAAGATCGTTACTCGGCCTACGCGGGTTGCTTTGGCCAAAAGATCATCAACCGCAAAATCGCCAGTTAAAAAGCGGAGGAAATAGTGGACATTCTTAAAACGTTTGGACCGTTGATTGGTTCCGTAGCGCCTACCATTGCAACCGCATTAGGCGGTCCAGTCGCGGGCATGGCTGTAAAGGCCATATCTAACGCTCTCTTTGGGCATGGTGATGCTAGCCAAGATGAAATTCAGGATGCTCTTGCCAATCCCACGGCTGACCAATTGGCGGCGTTGAAAAAGATTGATGCCGATTTCAAAGTCCAAATGAAATCTTTGGACATTGATTTGGAACGGATTGCCGCGTCAGACCGTGATTCGGCTCGTAACATGGCAATTATGACCCATGATTGGACGCCCCGCATCCTTGCTTTTGTCATTGTGTCTGCATGGGTGATTATGCAATGGAATTTATTTAATGGGATAATTCCAGACAGTATGCGTGAATTAATTTCTCGTATGCTAGGTAATTTGGATGGAGCATTAATGCTTGTTCTTTCTTATTATTTTGGCTCTGCCCACAAGCATACGGAGCCCAAATGAAAGACAATTTTGAACAGTGCCTTGCTCTCGTCCTCAAGCACGAGGGAGGGTACGTGAACAACCCAAAAGACCCCGGAGGCCGCACAAATTTGGGGGTCACCCAAAAGGTTTGGGAAGAATGGGTGGGTCATTCGGTGGATGAGGCCGCAATGAGGGCTTTGATGCCCCAAGATGTCGCCCCTCTTTACAAGAAAAACTATTGGGACAAGATTAAAGGCGATGATCTTCCGGCAGGGGTAGATTATGCCTGTTTTGACTTGGCCGTAAACTCTGGGGTGGGCCGTGCAGCCAAAACCTTACAGAAAGCGGTGGGTGTTAATGCGGATGGAGCCATCGGGCCAGCTACTTTGGCTGCTGTTGCATCACAAAACCCTAGAGACCTTGCGACGGAAATATGCGAAATCCGTCTGAATTTTTTGCAAAGTTTGCCGACTTGGGATACATTCGGACGCGGTTGGGGGCGTCGGGTTTCAGAAGTAGAAGAGACGGCCTTCAAGATGGTTGGATAGGCGGTAATTTATGGCTGGCTTAACTTACTCCACTTACGTCCAGCAGATTGCCACAATGGCCGTGGTATCGGCCACGGACCCTAATTTTACGATCATCATACCATCCATGATTGATTACGCAGAATTGCGTATTCAACGCGATTTAGACTTTCTTTCAACGCAGATTAGCAATTCAAGCTATGCGTTTACGTCGGGCAACAATATTCTGACCATACCGACGTCATCTTTCATAACTTTGCAGACATTTGAAGTCATCAACGGCTTGGGAGTCAGTACGCCGCTTTTGTCGGTAGCCAAAGAATACATTCAAAATGTCTACGGCTCCGGCGGTGCCAATGGGTTGCCTCAATATTTTGCGGTCTATGGGGGCGATAGCGCCACTACGGGCACGACAAGCCAAAACATCATCGTCGGACCAACTCCTGATTCGGCTTACTCGTTGAGACTGACAGGCACGGTTCGGTCGGCCTCGTTGTCGGCCACCAATACAACCACATTCATCAGCGTCTATCTGCCCGATCTCTTAATTATGGCTAGCATGATTTACATCAGTGCTTACCAGAGAAACTTTGGCCGTCAGAATGACGACCCTCAAATGGCCCAAAGCTATGAGAGCCAATATCAGGCTTTGAAGGCGGGCGCGCTTGTTGAAGAAAACCGCAAGAAGTTTGAAGCGGCGGCTTGGACATCTTATTCGCCTGCTCCTACCGCCACGCCGATGAGGGGGTAATTCATGCCCCATAATATGATCAGACTGAGGCCGGGTGTTAATGTTACATCCACGACGGTTCTCAATGATGGACAAGATTACACAACCTCCAATCTAATTCGGTTTTTGCCGGATAGGGATGGCGAAGGACTTGTTCAAAAGATGGGCGGATGGGTAAATTATTTTGGCTCTGCGATTTCTTCAACAATACGCGCCTTAAAGGGATGGGCAGATTTAAATTCCAATAATCATTTAGGAGTAGGCGCTGAATCTTCTCTTAATGTTCTTACAAGCGGAACATTAATTAATATTACGCCGCAAATACAAACAACAAATTCAGCACCAAATTTTTCAACAACTTCCGGCTCAAACATTGTTACTATCGTTGACGCTTCAACGACTGCTTCAACATTAAATTATGTAAATTTTGTTACGCCTGTTTCAGTTGGTGGAATTATTCTAACAGGGCCGTATTCAATTTATACGGCGGCTGGAACAACTTATTCTATTCAAGCCACATCAAATGCAACAAGCACCGTCTCAAATGGGGGCGCTTCATATGCATTTACTACTTCCAACGGATTATCCACGATTACCTGTACTTTTAATGATCATGGATATTCTGTAGGTGATCAAATTTATGTTGGTGTATCAACAACTATTGGTGGTGTAACCATTTTTGGCGTTTATACAATCTTGACTGTACCTACAGCAAATTCTTTTACTTTTGCGGCAACAAATACAGCAACATCAACCGCTGGGCCTACCGCAATTAATAGCGGAAATATCCGCGCTGATTATTATATTGCAATTGGGCCTCAACCTACTAGCACGGGCTTTGGTGTTGGAGGATTTGGTACTGGCGGATTTGGCGTTGGTACATTACAGCCATCGGTGCCGGGAACGCCAATAACAGCAACTAATTGGACGCTTGATAACTTTGGTCAAAATTTAGTTGCTTGCCCCACGGGAGGCGCAATTTATTATTGGCAACCAGACGGACAATTACAAAATGCACAAATTGTTGGGGGCAATGGACCAACTGTAAATACCGGAATTTTTGTAGCAATGCCCCAAAGACAAATTGTGGCTTTTGGTTCTAGTTTTACTTTAGCATCAGACCCTCTTTTAGTTCGTTGGTGTGACGTTGAAAATTTTACGGTTTGGAATGGAACGGTAACAAATCAAGCGGGTTCGTATCGTATACCAACTGGATCAAAAATTGTGACGGGCATACAAGGCCCACAACAGGGTTTGCTTTGGACTGACTTAGATATTTGGGCCATGCAATATGTTGGGCCTCCTTTTGTCTATGGATTTAACAAAATTGGGTCTAATTGTGGAGCAATTGCGCTTCATTCTGTTGGTCAAATTAATAATGACATCTATTGGATGTCGCAAAAACAATTTTTCCGTTTATCAAATGGTGGCGTTCAATCTGTTCCTTGTTCTGTTTGGGATGCTGTATTTCAAAATCTTAAAAGCGGAAACGATGTCAATGGATTGCCCTACACAGATAGAATTTGTTGTGCAGTTAACAGTCAATTTAACGAAGTGATGTGGTTCTACCCTTCCGCTAATGGTGATGGAGAGAACGATAGTTATGTAAAATACAACACAGTGATGAATGTTTGGGATTACGGAACTCTTGGCCGTACTGCTTGGATTGACCAGTCTGTCCTTGGCCCTCCGATTGGATCGGGATCGGATAACTGGCTTTACCAACATGAAATTGGAAATGATGCATATGTTGGCAATCAAGCAACCGCCATGCAATCAAGTGCTGCTAGTGGTTATTATGTCATTGCTGAAGGCGATAATCTTCTTTTCATTGATCAAGTATGGCCCGACATGAAGTGGGGTGGATATGACGGAACGCAAAATGCTACAGTCAACTTGACATTTAATTTTTCCGCGTATCCCGGCGATACTCCGCAAACAATTACATATCAAATGACAGAACAAACGCAGTATTTAACTCCACGTGTCCGCGCGCGTTTGGTGCAGATGCAGCTTTCATCAAACGATGTGGGCACGTTCTGGCGTCTTGGCGGTATCAGGTTCCGCGTTCAACCAGATGGTAAGTTCTAATGGCAAGCCTAGATGACATTCTCACTACCCAGAAGAACGGCGTGATTGCGATCAATAATCTTGATCAAGATATTAAAAGCCTTCTTCAACAAATCACGATCATTGCAGCACACTCGTTTCCCGGCACTGTTTCAGAAACTGTTGCCCCTAGTACGACGACACAAATATATGTGGGTGAGGCTGATTTGTTTTCGGTCTCCATCCCAATCCATTCAGGCTCTGCACAAATTTACATATACGATTCAGCAACGACCGCAGGCATATCAAATGCCAATTTAATCTACGCAAGCCTCCCGTCAAATGCGGCAACCTTTACGCCATACCAAGACGTTCGCCTTCCTGTTACTAATGGCATCGTTTTGAAGACGGATGCTGGTATGTATGCGTGTGTCGCATATACAAAAGATATATATTAACGAGGAATTTATGCCACTTCATCAAGGACACTCTCAGAAGACGATCAGAACCAACATCCGCGAAATGATTCATGCGGGCCATCCGCACGATCAGGCAATCGCGGCGGCATTGAACGTCGCTCGCAAAAGCAAGAAAGCTGATGGTGGGATTGCGGAACCGTTGCGGTCGGACCACGTTATTGATTCGGCTGCAAAGGATTCCAGATCGCATGTCGGACCAATCCACGCGCCTGTAGCGGGTCGCACAGACCATCTAAATATGCATGTTCCTGCCGGAAGCTATGTAATTCCGGCAGACATTGTGTCAGCCTTTGGCGAGGGCAATACTGAGGCGGGCCATAAAGTATTTGACGATCTCTGCCATGACCACAGGGCGACGAAAGAAGCGGGTGGCGCGCTTGACGACGGCGACACTAATCTCGCGCCTATTGTGGCTGCGGGAGGTGAGTATGTCATTCCTCCTTCTGTTGTTCGCTCTCTTGGCGGCGGTGATATTGATTGGGGGCATAATCTCCTTGATGATTTTGTTGTTATGGCTCGTAAAGACCTGATTAAAACTTTGAGTAAACTACCCGGTCCAAAAAAGGATTAAGACATGCTTCAGATGGGAGAGAAGAAGCGCGTCCGTCTATCCAAATCGGCACGGAAAGCCCGTGGTCCGATAAAGATAGTAGACACGCCTTGTAGAGTAAGGGTTGCTACGCCTGATGATTTGTTTGGCATTTTGGCATTGGGCCGAATTGTCCACGGCGAAAATGGCCTTTTTGACTTCAACGAGGTCAAGGTGGCTGAAGCAATCTGGCCTGCTTTGGTGCAGGCAAATGGCATCGTTGGTGTCATTGGCGAGAGAGACAAACTTGAGGGCCTAGTGATTCTAACGGTGGCTTCTTATTGGTATTCAAACACTCAATTTTTGGAAGAAAAGTGCGTTTTTGTGCATCCTGATTTTAGACATGCGAAAGATAGCCGCGTCCAGAAATTACTAGAATTTGCTAAAAAATGTTCGGCTGATTTGAATCTGCCGCTGATGATTGGCGTCTTATCAAATACCCGCACTTCTGCTAAAGTATCTTTATATGAGAGACATTTTGGCTCTCCGGCGGGCGCATTTTTCCTTTACGGTGCAAAAACTGGCACTGAAGGTGTGAATTAAGAGGTTTCCATGGGTTCCAAGGGCGCAACAACGACTACTTCATCCGCTCCGCCGCAAGCCGTTCAGGATATGTATAAATACCTGACTGAGCAGGGCAAAGCCCTTCAGCAGAAGCCCTATGAACCCTACACGGGCCAAATGGTCGCTGATATGAATCAATATCAGCAAACTGGCTTGAATCAGGCGCAACAATACGCCAATTACGCACAGCCATACCTTGAAAAGTCTGCTCAAATGACACAGGATGTCTACAGCGGATATACACCGCAAGGTTTTGCTTCAGGCGTTCAAGGTTACATGTCGCCATATTTGCAGAACGCAATGGGCGCGACTGCCGCGCAAATGCAAAACATCAATGAGCAACAGCAATCAAAAATTCTTGGAAATGCTGTTCAAGCGGGTGCTTTTGGAGGTGATCGCGGCAAAATTGCCCAAGCGGCGTTAGCAAATCAGCAAAATCTGGCATCTGGTCAAGTTT
>Ga0129333_10005138_pt1 | contig 12259 bp, 11 predicted proteins | sample CPB6_08_DNA_FD_94474 | JGI IMG/M metagenome (GOLD analysis project Ga0129333, IMG submission 94474) | Freshwater to marine salinity gradient microbial communities from Chesapeake Bay, USA - CPBay_Sum_0.6_0.8_DNA | ecosystem: Environmental > Aquatic > Marine > Coastal | place: USA: Chesapeake... | reverse complement strand
GGCATCTGCGCGAGAAAGAACCGCGTGTCGAAACGTCGAACCTCGCCCTTCGGCGTGATCCAGTGACTGACATAGCGGATCGCGTCGGTGGCGAGGCGCAGTGATTCGCGGTCACACAGTTCGTGCAGACCGAGACTGCCGTCGTGGATGTGGTGGCGGTATTCGCCGAACCGCTCGGCAACATCGGGATCATCGAAACGAACGGGCTCGCCGGTAGCGGCGTGGCGCGCCAAAAGCACACCGGCCTCTTCGAAACACTCCCTGATGGCAGCAACCCAGTAGGCGAGCCCGCCTGCGGGAAGCTGGAGCAGGCGACTGGCCTCGGCGTCGGTGAGACCGTCGCACAGGTGTTCGATGTGATCACCGCCGTCGACGTCGTCGACCTTGCCGCCGGGAAACACGTACATGCCCCCCGCGAACACCGCGTTCAACGTGCGACGCAGCATGAACACTTCGATGTCGTGCGTGGTGTCGTCGTCGCGAACAAGCATCACCGTTGCCGCGGGCTTCACCGGAACGTCGTCGTGGATGTCGCGGTCGTTCGAGGCACGGTGCTTCACGGTTCGATCTCCTTCGGCGGCTCACCCGCACGGGTGTTGTCGTAGGTGCCGCGCACGTCGTACACGCGACCATCGTTCACGATCCGACCGTTGTAGGTGGCCACGACTTTCAACTTTCGGCCGTTGCGCCGCTTCAGACCGCTGCGCAACAAGAGTCGGAACGGCGGTAGCAGCAAAAGAAGACCGACGACGTCGGTGACAAAACCCGGAACGACGAGCATGAGCCCGGCGAGGAGAAGGCACACCCCGTCGAGAATCTCGTTCGACGGCATGTTTCCCGCCATCACCTGCTCTTGCATTCGCTTCAGCACACGCAAGCCCTCACGTTTGACGAGGACGGCACCGAGCGCCGATACAAGGAGAAGGAGCGCGATCGTGGGAAAGACACCGAGCCAGCCGCCCACCTTGATGAGCGCGTAAATCTCGGCAAGCGGTAGAGCCACGAAGATGAGGAAGAAGACGACCACCGCAACGCAGGCTAGCCACCGTTCGCGGCGCCCATTAGGTTGGCGCGCGTGAACGAGCGCCCGCCGTCCGTCGACACCCTTGCCCGCGTCGTTGCGGTGGATTCGACGCTGCCGTTTGCTCTCGTCGTCCGCTGTGCACGCCTCGCCGTGGCGAGCTCGGGAAACTACGAAGCCGTGGCGCGCGACCTCGTGCGCGGGATTGAACGATCCCTCGTCCAACCGGTTGTCAATGCCACGGGCGTGCTGCTCCACACGAACCTTGGGCGTGCACCGCTCGGCGCCGAGTTCTTCGGCTTCGAAGGAGTCGCCCGTGCAACCTCTCTCGAATTCGACCTCTCCGAGGGCTCCCGCGGATCGCGTCAAACTGCCGTCGCAACCTTGGTGGCCGAACTCACCGGTGCCGAGGATGCGGTCATCGTGAACAACAACGCCGCCGCGGTTCTGTTGGTTCTCGCTGCTTTGGCGGCAGGACGCGACGTCGCCGTGTCACGGGGCGAAAGTGTCGAAATCGGTGGTGGGTTTCGCATTCCCGAGGTTCTCGAGCAATCCGGTGCGCGACTCGTCGACGTTGGCACCACGAACAAAACCCGGGCGTCCGACTTCGAACGGGCGATCGCCAAGCGTGGCAATGACATCGCAGTCATTCTCCGGGTACATCCGTCGAACTTCCACATCGAGGGCTTCACCCAACAGCCCGGTCTCGACGAAATTTCGAACCTCGGTGTTTCGGTTGTTTCCGACATCGGGTCCGGACTCCTCGATGCACGGTGCCCATGGATCGAAGGCCCGCCACCGCAGTGGCTGCACGGCGAGCCCGCCGCCCGCCAGGTGCTTGCCGATGGGGCATCGATCGTCACTTTCAGCGGCGACAAACTGATGGGCGGACCCCAGTGCGGAATCATCGCCGGGCGTGCCGACCTCGTTGCGAAGTGCCGTGCCCATCCGCTGATGCGTGCGTTGAGACCGGGCGGTCAGACGCTCATCGCGCTGCAGCGCATTCTTCTTGCATTTGCCGCAAAGACCGCGTGCACCGACATCCCCTTTTGGTTGATGGCGACGTCGTCTCTCGACTCGCTTCGGCTGCGCGCCGAGAACGTACTCGGATCCGTTGCGCCGTCACTCGGCGCACACATCCTCGAGACCGTTGCACTGCCGGGCGCCGGTAGCACCCCGGGGGCCACCATCCCCTCGGTCGCCATCGCTGTCAACGGCGACCACACGGCGCGACTGCGCGCCTTGTCCGTTCCGGTCATCGCCCGTCGCGACGGAAACACAACCCTCCTCGATATGCGGTCGGTTGCCACTGCCGACGACTCACTGATTGTCGATTCCCTCAATTCACTTGCCACGACATGACCGTCGTTGCGACAGCGGGACACGTCGATCACGGCAAGACATCGCTCGTTCTCGCGCTGACGGGAGTTGACACCGACCGACTCGAAGAGGAGAAACGTCGAGGTCTCACGATCGACCTCGGATTCGCGCACGTCGACGATCTCTCTTTCATCGACGTCCCCGGTCACGTGAAGTTTCTGCGCAACATGCTCGCCGGTGTCGGCGGTATCGACGCATGTCTCTTCGTTGTTGATGCCCGAGAAGGGTGGATGCCCCAGAGCGAGGAGCACTTCGAGATTCTTCGCGTTCTGGGCGTTCTCCAAGGTGTTGTCGCGATCACCAAATGTGACCTTGTCGATTCCGACACTATCGATGAGGTCGAAGCACTGATTCGTCATCGCATCTCGGGTTCGTTTCTCGACGGAGCGCCGATCATTCGCACGAGCATTCGCGACAAAGAATCCATCACGATGTTGCACAACGCACTTGCAGAACTTCCGCCGCGGTCGGCGAGCGGCGGATCGCGTGCGCGGCTCTGGATCGACCGAGCCTTTGCGGCTCCGGGGGCCGGCACAATCGTCACGGGAACACTGCTCGATGCACCGCTCGCGAAGGGCGACGAGGTCGAACTGGTGCCCGGGGGCCGACGGGCCCGAATTCGTGGCTTGCAGTCCCGCGGACTCGACATCGACGTCGGGCGCCCGGGTTCACGACTCGCCGTCAACCTGACGGGCATCGCGCACGGCGACATCGAACGTGGCCATCAAGTGGTTCACCCCGACCAGTGGTGGTACGCCGCGACATTCGATGCGGAGCTCCGCGTTCTTCCGGGTTTGCGTCACGCCCTTTCGCGTCGGGGGAACTTCATCCTCTATGTCGGCACGGAGGAGCTACCCGTCACCATTCGATTGATACGCAAGGAAGAGATCGCACCGGGCGAATCGGGGACGGCACGAATCTTCCTACCGCGCCCGCTCGCGCTCGCGCCCCACGATCGATTCATTCTTCGCGAAACCGGACGCGACGAGACCGTTGCGGGAGGGGTGGTCCTCGAGGTCGATCCTGCGTCGCGAATCTCCCGCGCGGAACCGACGACCGAGGCTGCTGATTTGATCGATCGCCGCGGCATGGTGGGAACCCGCGAGGTGTTCCTGCGCACGGGTGAGATTCACGAGCCCACCGTCGACGACGTGATCTTCAGTGCCGCGAAGTTGTCGGCTGCCCACGGTGAACTGGTCGACTTGGTGCGCGGATCGGGCGACAAGGGCGTGGACGTCTCCGGATTGTCCGAGGCCTTGCGACATGCTGCACGCATGCTGCGCCCCGAGGTTGCCGTCGTCGAAAATGGCCGCCTCTACGTTCCCGATCGTGCTCCGTCGACCCAAGTGCGCAGTCCCCTTCTCGACGCATTCGACGCGTCGCTTTTCGCCCCGCCCGATGCCGTCGCATTCGATCGTGACGAACTACGGCGACTCACGCAGGCAGGGCGTTTGGTCAATCTCGACGGCATCCATTTCTCGATCTCTGCAATCGATGCTGCGCACGAGGTGGCGCGACGCCTCCTCGAGGCAAAACCGGGTGGCTTCAGTGCAAGTGAGTTTCGCGAGGCGCTGGGCACGTCGCGCAAGTATGCGATTCCCCTCATTGAAGCTCTCGACGCACGTGGTGTGACTCGTCGTCGCGGCGACGTACGAATCGCGGGACCACGCATCGGTTGACGCACTCGGTGGGTGGTATTCGCCTTGCGGTGGAAAAGTTACGGCTGTGAACGCAGAGCGCGACGCTCGACTTCGTTCATGCCACCCCAGATACCGTGCACTTCACCGGTCTTCAGCGCGTGCGCAAGACACTGTTCGGTGACGGGGCATGCAGCACACACCTTCTTGGCGCGAGCCTCGCGGTAGTCGCGTTCATCCTTGGTTTCAACGCGCACAGGGGGAAAGAAGGCCTCGGCGAGCGCGCCCTTACACCTCGCCTGGCGTTGCCAAGCAAGGCTTGAACGGCCTTGTTCTTCTTCGCGGCGTAGCGCCACTGTCCCCTCCAATATGTAAAGCCCACCTTACGGCAGAGGGTGCACGGGGACAAGGGCCTTTCTTCCCGCTGTCGGCAGGCCGAAAGTCCCTACTTTCGGGCTTTTAGTGGCGCTCGCGGTAGTCCTTGGCCGCCCCCTCGAGGGGCTCGACTTCGAGGGTGACCCCGTCGATGGCGACCACGTTGACCGCATCGCCCTGTCGGATGGGCGTCGCACGGTTCGTCCTGGCCCGCCACGAGGCCTCGTGCACGCGCACCGTTCCCTCGGGGGCAATGTCGTCGACGGCGATTCCCTTGGTGCCCACCATCCAGTCGCGACCGATCGTCGGCGTACCGAATCTGGTGCGTGTCATCGACGGCATTCCCACGATGAACGTGAGGGCGGCGCCGCCGATTCCGACGAGCAATGTGATCCACGACGGGCGAAGCGTCGCACCATCGACATCACGGAAGAGGAACAAGGAACCGAACGAATACACAACGAGGCCGAGCCCCGTCCAAAATCTCGGCACCCCCACCTGCACATCAACCGCGAAAGCGATCATTGCCACCAGAATCGCTGCCAGGGCAACACCCCGAATCGGAAGCTCGGCGAGACCAAAACACGCAAGCACCGAACACACCGCGCCGACGAGACCCGCGATACCGATTCCCGCGGTGAAGAACTCGAAGATGAGAAGCGACAAACCGATCACAAGAAGTAGGTACGTGACGGGGGAGCTCGCCACCGTGTGGAAAAGGCGCGGCAACAGACCCAATTTGAAGAAGCGCACGGTTGTCGCCTCGCGCACAACCTGGCCCGATCCGTCGAGCGACTCCGCAACGGTGTCAAGAACCGTGTTTTCGGAATTTGGACCAGCGATGTTCAAGCCGTCGAGTGCGAACACCATGTTCTTCAAGACGGGTACACCCTCATCGTTGCCGGCGAATTTGAGGGCACCGGTCTTGCGCGCATCGGAAAAACCGAGCGTGTCGGTTTGCAGCAAGTCGCTGCTTGCGCCGAAGTCGAACGTCACGCCATCGGCCTGCACCGGTGTGCCCATCTTGCCGATGCGTGAACCGGGGGCCATCGCGGTGACGTCGGCCGCGGCGAGCAACTGCGCGGCCATCCCGTAGAGGCGCGAGCCCGAGGGTCCCACCCAAATTGCAACGGGAACCTGCGATGCTGCGACGTTCTCGAGCAGCTCGGCCATCCGATCGCGGGAGATCACTGCGCCACGGGTGTTCACCTGCAAGATGAGCGCCTGCGAACCCGCCGCGGCGGACCGCGTGATCGCCTTTTCGATCGCGTCCGCTTGGATTTCGTCGAGAAGACCGCTGACTTCCTGGACATCAACGGGTGTCAGTTCGGCAGCCGCCGCAACCGCAGCCTCGTTGCCGCTGCCCTCGGCAGCCCCCGCCGCACTCGACAAACCGAAGAATGCGCAACCTGCCAGCGCGACTGCCAAGATGAGTTTTCGCATTCCAGTCCTTTCGCCAGATCCATTCGGAGGTTGAGTGGACCCAAGACGGTTCATGTCCGCATCACGTGTCTTCATTGTTGCGGGAAAAGGCGGTGTTGGGAAATCCACCGTCGCCGCGGCTCTCGTGACGGCCGCCCGTCGAATCGGCCTCACCGCACTGCTGGTGGAAACCGATGGAAAGCCACTGATGCTTGGCGGAACGGTGGATGCGGGCCTCTCGGCACAGACAATCACCCCCGCAGATGCACTCGCCGAGTACCTCGATCGATCGGGGTTGGGACGAATTTCACGTCGTCTCATTTCGTCGGGAATCGTCGACGTCGTTGCTTCGGCATCACCCGGCATCGACCACCTCTTGGTCCTCGGCAAGGTCAAGCAGCTTGAACGCAGCAAGGCCGCCGACGTGATCGTGGTTGATGGTCCCGCCGCGGGTCACGCTCTCACCATGCTTCGCACCCCGCGGGCCCTCGCCGAATCGGTTGTCGTTGGACCGATCAGACAACAAGCGAACGATGTGCTCTCGATGCTGAATGACGAACGGCGGTGCCAGGTCGTTCTGGTCACCATTCCCGAACCGACACCGGTCAACGAAGCCGTCGAAACTGCATTCGCACTCGAAGAAGACATCGGCGTACGTCTCGCACCGATCGTTGTCAACCGGGTTGATGATCACGAAAACATTCCGATTCCGGATTCCGTCAGCAGCACATCGGGTCTCGTGCGCGCCGCTCGATTCCGCAATACGCGCATTGACGGCCACGCGCGCTGCATCGCGGACCTTGAACATCGACTTCCGTTGGCACAGTTGCGACTTCCTCTCGACACCACGGCAACGATCGACGAGCACGCAACACAACTTCTCGCCGCAATCGAGAGATTGCCCGAACCCCCGGATGCGCCGTGACGTCGGGCGTTCTCGACTCGGTCCTCACCACCGCCCGAGTGGTTGTCGTTGCAGGAAGTGGCGGCGTCGGCAAGACAACCGTCTCGGCAGCAATCGCCGCACAAGCAGCACTCGACGGGCGTCGCGTCGCTGTTGTCACGATCGATCCGGCCAAACGTCTCGCCGACGCACTCGGGTTCGGAGCGGGTCAACCCATCGGCAATGATCCCGTGCGAATTCCCCTCGATGGTGCACGCGGTGAACTGTGGGCGCTCATGCTCGATACTCGCTCGACTTTCGACGCTCTTGTCGATCGCTACAGCCCCAGCACCGATCAGGCCGAGCGCATTCGCTCGAACCTCTTCTACAGAAACATCTCAGGGGCGCTGTCGGGCACGCAGGAATACATGGCCGCCGAAAAGCTCTACGAACTCCACGGGGACGAACGGTTCGACCTGGTTGTCGTCGACACGCCACCCACCCGCCAGGCGCTCGACTTTCTCAGCGCACCGGCGCGCCTGCGTCGCTTCATCGACCATCCGCTCTACCGAATCGTGATCGCACCATCATCACTCGGGCTTCGTGCGGTGAATGCGGTGAGCCAGCCCGTCCTGCGCACCATCGCACGCGTTGTCGGTGCACAGGCCCTCGACGATGCACTCGCCTTCTTCCGTGCATTCCAGGGGCTCGACGCTGGTTTTCGCGAACGAGCCCACGACGTCGACCGGGTGCTGCACGAGGCGACGACGAAGTACGTGGTCGTCACAAGTGCCCAGGCCGAGCCGGTGGCCGAAGCCGGTTTCTTCATCAGCGAACTCGAGTCACAAGGCGTCGGAACCTCGCTCGTCGTCGCGAACCGTCTGATGCCGGACTTCGGCTCTGCCGACGATGTTTCGTACGACAGTCCCGACCCGTTACGTGAAAACCTCCGTGAATTGACTGCCGAACGTCACGCCGAGGAATCGGTCCTGTTGCCGCTGCGCACCCGTCTGGCGCAGACTCCGTGGATATCGGTCGAGTTGGTCGCCGAGTTGCTCGACGAGCGGCACGACACGCTTGCCGCGATTCGCAGGCTTGGGTCGGTTCTGGGGACCTCGGACTAGAGTCGCGTCGTGCACATTCTGGTTGCCACCGACGCCCAATGGGTTCTCGACGAAGTGGTCGCGGCCCTCGGTTCTCCCGAAACCTCCTTCACCGTCTGCACGAACGGCCGTGACGTCACCGACGCGGTCAGTGCGCGCACACCCGACCTTGCTGTCCTCGACTCGCAAATCGGATCCATGGGGGGCATGGCCGTCACGATGAACCTTCGTCTCGACGAAACGGGTGGTCGCTTGCCGCACATTCCGGTTCTCATGCTGCTCGACCGCGACGCCGATGCACAGATGGCCAAGCGCAGCGGTTGCGAGGCCTACCTCGTGAAACCGCTCGACGCGCTGCGTCTGCAACGCGCCGCGAAAGAAATCGCCCGATAGGCTCACCCCCGCATCACACGGGGTGTGGCGCAGCTTGGTAGCGCGCGTCGTTCGGGACGACGAGGCCGCAGGTTCAAATCCTGTCACCCCGACCATATTCCCGTCGCTCCCACGGAGCCGACGAGTTACACCAGTAACTCGGCGATTTGGATTGCGTTCAGTGCGGCACCTTTGCGCAGGTTGTCGTTCGAGACGAACAGCGCAAGACCGCGGTTGCCGTCGACCGATCGATCTTGACGGATGCGACCGACGAAGCTGGGGTCCGCACCCGCGGCCAGCAGAGGATTCGGAATGTCGACGACGGTCACGCCCGGCGCGTCGGAAAGGATCGCGGTCGCCTCGGCAACGGTGATGTCGCGCGAGAACTCGGCGTTGATCGACAACGAGTGACCGGTGAACACGGGAACACGCACGCAGGTTCCCGAAACGCGCAAATCGGGAATGCCGAGGATCTTGCGGCTCTCGTTGCGCAGTTTGATTTCCTCGTCGGTCTCGAAATCGCCGTTGTCGACCATCGAACCCGCAAACGGGACCACATTGAATGCAATGGGGCGGGCGAACTTCTTCGGTTGCGGGTACGTCACCGCATCACCGTTATAGGTGAGCTCGCGCGCCCCGCCGATGACCGCAGCCGCCTGCGTGTCGAGTTCTTCGACCCCGGCGAGTCCGCCTCCGCTGACTGCTTGGTAGGTGCTGGCCACCAGACGAACGAGTCCGGCTTTCCGATGCAACGGCATGAGCACCGGCATCGCCGCCATGGTGGTGCAGTTTGGATTGGCAATGATGCCCTTCGGTGCGTTGCGCACTTCTTCGGGATTGACCTCGGAAACGACGAGGGGGACCTCGGGGTCCATGCGCCACGCCGACGAATTGTCGATGACGATTGCTCCGGCCGCGGCGAATCGCGGTGCGAGTTCACGTGACGACGTTGCTCCGGCAGAAAAAAGCGCGACATCAAGACCGGAGAGGTCGGCAGTGGCCGCGTCTTCGACGGTGATGTCGGTGTCTTTCCACTTCAGTTTCGAACCCGCAGACCGGGCCGACGCGAAGTACCGCATTTGCGTGACGGGGAAGTTTCGCTCTTCGAGAAGGGTGCGCATGACGCCACCCACCTGCCCGGTTGCTCCAACGACTCCTACGCGCATGGGCGGCAGGTTAGCGCCGTGGTCTCTACGAAAGCCTGAGAATTAGCCACCAGTGGCTCTTGTTGGCCCGTGGCAGAGGTCTCTCTTCGGGCCGCGCCCCACCAACGGTGGCGGGCGATGACGCGAGCAGGTTTCGCCGCGACGGATTGCGGAACACCAACACCTCGCGGCACGCGCGACCGCTCTGCGAGACGAGAGACAGCACTTCGTCGACTGCGACACGATTGGCCTGCCACCCGAGACGTGTCGCCCACCGCTGACGTGCGATGCGTGGACCCACCAGTTTCGTCTTCCACAGCGCACGAACCAGCGTGCCGGCGGGTTGAAGCACCACGTCTGCGGGCACCCAGGTGCGGTAATTCAGCATCACCGTGCCACCCGGCTTCACGATACGCAGCGCTTCGGAGGTCAGTTGCAGCGCGTCGTCGTGTGCGCAGTGTTGAAGGGTGATGTAGGAAAAGACGGCGTCGACCGACTCGGACGGAACACCGATCGAATGGCCGTCTGCGACATGGATCGTGCGCAGCTTTTCGGGCTCACCGTGACGTGCAACCGTCTCGCGACACCGTTCAAGAAAAGCCGCGTCGACGTCGGCGGCGATCACCGATGCAAACCGCTTGGTGAAACGTGACGTCATTCGCCCGATGCCCGACCCGATCTCGAGGATCGACAGACTGTTCGTATCGAGTTCGTTCATGCCGAACACCCGCATGTAGGCGTTGACTTCCTTGTTTCCCGACATGACGAAATCGCCAAGGGTCAAGTCGTCGCCGGTTTCGTTGTTGAAGACCCAACCCGTCTCGCGCACCACCGCATCGGCATTGGAGTGTTCATCGGCAACGCCGCCAGCGACGCGCCACGGAACGAGCTGCGCACGCCGACGGACCATTGGTTCAGTATTGCCGACCGGCTTGCGTCGGGGCTTACTTCCGTTCGGGCAGTGGTGCCGAGTAGGCCTGACCGCTGTCGAGACCGAACGCGGTGTGGAGAGCACGCAGCGCCGTTTCGGTGCTGGACGCGTCGACCACGACGGACACGCGGATCGTGCTGGTGGAGATCATTTCGATGTTGACGCCGGCGGCGGCAAGGACCCGGAACATCTTCGCTGCAATGCCCGGGCTCGTGCGCATGCCCGCACCAACAAGCGAAATCTTGGCAACGGATTCAACGTGCGTCACGTCGTTGGCTCCGATTTCCTTGGCCACACCGTTCACGATTTCGAGTGCCTTTTTCAGATCGGACTTCGGTGCGGTGAACGAAATGTCGGTGCGTCCCTCTTTCGAGGTGTTCTGCACGATCATGTCGACGTTGATGTTGGCGGCGGCAAGCGGCTCGAAGAGAGCCGCCGAGATTCCGGGCTTGTCGGCGACTCCAACGACCGTGATCTTTGATTCGCCGGTGTCCTGTACGACACCCGAAATGATTGGCTCTTCCATCGCTGTCTCCTTCGACGAAATTTGTGCGCTGCGGTCGAGTACCCATGTTCCCGTCTCCCATGTGAAGCTCGACCTCACATGCAGTGGAACGTTGTGGTTGCGTGCGAACTCAACCGACCTGAGCGCGAGAACCTTGCTTCCGGCTCCGGCCATCTCGAGCATCTCTTCGAAGTCGAGCTGCTGGAGTTTGCGGGCTTGTGGAACGATGCGCGGATCGGCCGTGAACACACCCGTGACGTCGGTGTATATCTCGCAGACGTCGGCGTTCAGCGCCGCGGCGAGAGCGACGGCGGTGGTGTCGGACCCACCGCGACCAAGGGTCGTGATTTCACGGTCGGTACTGACACCCTGGAATCCGGCGACAACCGCAACCTTGCCCGCCGAGAGAGCCTCGCGCAGGCGGTCACCCTTTACCTCGAGAATCTTGGCCTTGGTATGAACGGTGTCGGTGATGATGCCGACCTGACTGCCGGTGAACGACACGGCGTCGATACCGATGTCGGCAAGGGCCATGCACACCAGGGCCATCGAAATGCGCTCACCGGTGGTGAGAAGCATGTCGAGTTCACGACCCGGATGGGTGGACGAAACCTGGTTGGCGAGTGAAATGAGATTGTCGGTGGTTTTGCCCATCGCCGAAACCACGACGACGACATCGTTGCCGTGGCGCTTGGTATAGGCCACGTGCTCGGCCACCGCCTTGATGCGCTCGGGATCGGCCACCGACGTTCCGCCGAATTTTTGGACCACTATTGCCACAGATGCAAAACGCTATCGGGGCACGGCTAACCTGCGGAACCCGTGGGCACCGAAAAGCGCGAACGCCAAAAGACCAACCGCCAGCAACGTCTCACCGAGCTCGCCGCTCAACAGCGTCGGGCGAAGGTGAAAAAGCGCGGGCTTCAATTCGGCATCGGAATTCCGGCCGTCATCCTTGCCTTGTTCCTCATCGTGAACGTGTTTGCGGGCGACGACTCGGGCCCAAGCGACGAACAACTCGTTGAAGAGGTCACCGACCTACTCGGTGGCTCAACTGTGCCCGAGGACGCAACCGCCGACTCGACAGCGCCGACAATTCCCGCCAGCACGGTTCCCGGCAAGACGATTTCCGGCGACACACCGTGCCCCAAGACCGACGGCACCGAAGAGCGCGTCACGACGTTCGAAAAGGCACCGCCGATGTGTATCGATACGGCAAAGTCGTACACCGCAACCTTCGACACGTCCGAGGGCAAGATCGAAGTCGCACTCGACACCGCGAAGACTCCGAAGACGGTCAACAACTTCGTCGTGCTCGCTCGCTACAAGTACTACGACGGCACCACCATCTTCCGCACCGACCAGTCGATCGACATCATCCAGGGTGGCGGGCTCACCAACACCGCCGACCCGGGCTACACCATCGAAGACGAGGGCAGCGGCTACAAGTACGTCGAGGGCGACCTCGCGATGGCGCGCACCATG
>Ga0129333_10005136_pt1 | contig 12262 bp, 13 predicted proteins | sample CPB6_08_DNA_FD_94474 | JGI IMG/M metagenome (GOLD analysis project Ga0129333, IMG submission 94474) | Freshwater to marine salinity gradient microbial communities from Chesapeake Bay, USA - CPBay_Sum_0.6_0.8_DNA | ecosystem: Environmental > Aquatic > Marine > Coastal | place: USA: Chesapeake... | reverse complement strand
TTTTCCTCCCGGCTACATTCCTGAATGGGCTTGTACGGGAATATCAAAGAAAAAAACAGGTGAAAAAATGAAGTTCCCTTGGGTTGATGATGTTGTTAAGTACATTCAGGATAATCCAAACCAAGTGGAGTTATTCCCGAAAAACAAAGGATGTCAATCTGTTTATGCTATTTGCGAGAGGGCTTAACCCCCACCAACCTCCGGTTTAACCCGAAAAAAACCCGTATCTTTGAAATATGAAAAACGCCATAAAAAAGCACGATTACAAATTGGAAATTTACAATGGCCGGATTAAGGTTTATGTGGATGGCTTTGTGATGTTCTCCTTTAACCAAATTGACTTTGCCGGATATTACGCATATAAGGATGACACAAAATTGTATGGGCTCGATATATACCTTAACCGGGAAAAGGCGGGTTCACAGGTTATGGAGATTTACTTTAAGACCAAGGAGAACTGGTTAGGAATTCTGAAACTCCTTGACGAAAACCTGTAATTTCTGCTTATCTTTGCCTGTCTTACTTACGGTTTTACTATATGCACCCGGTCATTCTCCCCGTTTGTCCGGGTGTTTTTTTATTTGACGGGAAACTCCTATCTTTGCGTATCCATAATTTGAAAAAACATGGCAAAGAAAAAACCAGTAGAGGAAACCCCGGTAGAAACCACCGGAACATCCGAGAAAACCATAGTTCAGATTTCTGTGGTTAAGGGTGGCAAGACTTTTCTGCACACTTTTGAGATTGACAGCGATGATGAAATCGAAAGCAAACTCAACAAAGTTCGCCGGCGGGTAAAATTCTGGGGAGGCTTCCTTGTCCGTGTTCTTGTTAATGGCAACAAGGCCAACGAGAAGATGGTAGAGGCTATTGAGAAGGTTCTCAGCAAAATCTAAAAACACCATATATGGGAGAAGTGACGCAAAAGGAGCCAAAGATTACGCTCCGCACTCAAAACTTTGAGGTTGCCATTGACGAAAACACCGGCAGAAAATTAAAAGTAAGCGTTGACCCTGAAAGAAAGAAATTCATTATTCACGGAGTCCAGGGGCTTCTGAAAGAATTAGACAACAAAACCTATTCTTCAGAGAATATAGACCAGGACATCCGGGATACCGAAGGACTTTTTAAGCACACAATGGCTTTGCTTTATTCTGCCCGGAATCACGGTAGAGTAAGCATAGATGACTGAGGATAAGCGAACAGGTTCAGGGATTGACAAGGAGGCTTACAGGAAAAGCCTATTGTCAGGATTTGCCGATGCCCACGAGATACTCGAGGAAGCCGGCTTAGCCGAGGAAGTATTGCCCACCGGGGTAATTGCTGAACTTGAAAATACCGGATTGGTTTCCAAGGACGAGGAGTATGTAGGGGATTCCTATGTGCTTCCGGAGAAGCCACGGGAAAGCCATGTAAAAATCCGGAATAAGAAGTTACAGAAACGCATTGAAAGCCGGATAGGGAAAACCCACGCTAAAAACCTATTTGAGCAGGTTGCAGACACCGATATTGAGGTTTTAAGGGGAAACATTAAGGACACCCCGTTTATCGCTGTAACGCCACAGAGAAAGCAACAGGAGGCTGAAAATGTAGAATACCTGTATGCCGGGGGTGAAATTACCCGGGAACATTGGATTCCTTACCGGGGGAACAACAAGTTTGAATTAGAGGCAGGGTTTGTTAAGTGGGTGGATTCTTGGTTCCCACGGGGATTTAGCCATGCTATCAACTACAATAAATTCAATCTGTATTGCCAGCAGGCTGATGATTGGTTTAACAAGGGCTACGATATAAGCAATTGTTTCACGGAAGAGGAGCAGGTAGATTTCGTTAAGGCCGAGAAAAACAGGTTTAAGGAAAACAGCCTGTACTATGTGTATAAGCACGGCAGGCTAAAGGATGGTAGTTTTGATGGAGGCAGGAGGAGAATAGAGCCCTATAAGGCTCAGAAGTTGCTTTTGTACCTATTGGACTGCGAGTTATCCTATGCTATTGGGAAGATGAGGCAGTTGGGGATTACGAGTATTTTGGGGATGGGTGCTGCCTGTAAGACTATGTACCGGCAGGAGTGGTTTACCAAGTACATTTGCGAGAATGACGAGAAAACCCGGGATGTGTTTGAGGATAAGATTAAGTACCCGATTTCCCAAACTCCGATTTACCTGACCCCGAGTTCCTATTCGGATCAGGAAAGGCAGTTGAAATTCGGGAGAAAGGATGTCAAGGGGAGAACGGAGGGTAGCAATTCCAAGATTACGGTGGTGCCTCCAAGTCCTACTGCGGTGAACTCCGGTAGTCCACAGTTGGTACTGATAGATGAGATTGGGAATATCCCGGTACTTACCAAAATGGTGAACGAGGCAAGACCTACGATGTTTTGGCTTAATCCCGAAACCGGGAAGATTGAGATGAAACGGCAGTTGGTTATGTGGGGAACAGGGGGAGAGATGAAAACAGATAGTTTTGAAACAGAGTTCCGGTCAGCAATGACAAATTGGAAAAACCGGAACTTTGAATACGGGGTAATTCCGGTGTTTTTGGATGCTTTCTGTAAACCTGGGGTAGAGGGGAAGTTCTATGAAAGCGAGAAACGAAATGCTTACAGCAAGACCGGGGCAGACCGGGAGAAAACCATTGCTCAGTTCCACGCTGCCTATCCGGTGCACATAGACGATATGTTCATCCGGAGCATAGAAACGCTGATTCCTATTGCTACCTGTAATGAGCACCTGAAGCGGATATGGAGTTTGCCGGATAACCAAAGGGCTGTTTATGGCAGGTTTGAGCCTGTGTTTGACTACAATGCACCGACAAGCGATGTCGGAGGCAATGATTGGCCGTATAAGATTGTGGGAACATTCTTTGTTCCTATGAGTGAGGAGGAGGGGGAAAGGCCGGTAATTATGTTCTCCGATGTGGAAAGGAATTGGAGGAACCGGTATTTTCAGGGAACTGACCCAATTAACACGGAATCCGGACATTCCAGGTTTGCCTCTGCGATATGGGATAACGAGTGGAAAACGGTTTCCTGTCAGGTGAATTTCCGGGTAACTAACTTCATTGAGTGCTACCAGCAGTCTTTGTTAATGGGGCTTTACTATGACCCACATAGTTTCCACGGTGTTCCGGAATTGATTGAGTACAACATTGGTCAGGACTATATCAGTTTCCGGGAAAGAAAGGGATTTGACAAGAATTTGATTTACAACAAGCAGTTGAATCCTATGATGCATGTGGATGGTTCCCGGATAGGGATTAGCAACAAGGCACATACAAAGGGTAGGATTGTCGGGAAGATGAAGGAGTTGTATATGCTTCACGGAGAAAGCATTTACATAGAGGAAACCTTTGAGCAGTTGAAAACCTTTGTTCAGAAATCCACTACTACCGGGGTAAAGTGGCAGGCGGAGGATTTGCGGAAGCACTATGATGATGTGCTTTTCAGTCAGACTTATGCTTTTATGGCTTCCAAGGTGTACGAGGAAATGGGTAAATTTCCGATACAGGAGGATGAATACAGGGTAAGCAGGAAGATGAAATCCCGGTTGGAACGGGATGCTTATGGGAATTTAAGGCGAGTAATTTATTAAACCACAAATATATGTCAGTAGAAAAAAAGAACATTTTTCTCCCGGGTGGAGAAACCAAAGAGGTTAAACCTGAATTGCCCGAGGGCGTTGCAAGGGTTGATACCCTGAGTATTGTCCGGACAATCCACGAGGATGGCTCAATGAATTTGGGATTAAAGGTGGACAGCACCGATGAACGGGTATTGCAGTTTATCAACTCCTTTGAGTTGGCTGGATTATTGGCTTCGGCACAGACCATAGTTCTGAATACCGGCCTTGCTAAAGGATGAGAAAATAGACCCAAGGGATGTTGATATTATTCTCCACAGCCGGGAGATTAAGAACCTGATTCTTAACCGGATAAAGGAGAATAATATCAATCCCCTGCGTTTATGCAATGGTGCTAAGATTGCTTTCCCTGATTTTCAGCGATATATGAACTCCGGGATAGGGAATGTTAGGACTATAAGCCACTATGATGTAAAGAAGATAATGAGGCTTTTGGGGCTTAGGCTCCGGATTCAGGTGGTTGTTGAGGAGGATGATAAGATAAACAGGTTATTGAGGGCAGATGTAAAATACCGTGAAAGCGACCTTGCAGAACAAACCGACATTGAGGCTTCCCGAGAATTCGGCAAAATTACGGGAGTTGAGTTTAGCACACCTGGAAATCCTAAAAAGGATGGCTATGTTAGTTCCGGAGATTACCTCGGTGGAAATGAAAAAAAGTTGTCCAAAGGAAATCAGGTATCTGATGGCGGAGTTACAGGCGATACAGGAGTTGACGGCAGAATACAGGAAATGCGTAAGGGAAATATGGCTACAAGATATGAAATATAGACCTTCGGATTCCGGGGATAAGTATTTGAAGTTAAGGCAAAAAGATAGGAATAACCAATAAAATTTGTATAGTTTCCTATACATTTGTAACTTTGGGTGTTCAACTTAAACATTTTCAGTCATGAATGAGCAAAATTTCAGTCTAATCGGGTTGCTTAACACCAATCCTTCCGTTGCCGCAGATTGCGATCTGACGGACGGTCAATTAACAATTTTGGACAGCACTGTAACCGCTGGCAGTCTTCCTTGGGGAGGTTCTGTTAAGTGGGTTGATGTTGTCCGCAACGAGGTATTAGCCGCAAGCACAGGGGCTTACTTGGTACAGGAGTTCAACACAGCCGCTGTTGTTCCTACTGCCAACACAGCCTATCAGGTGACAATCACTCCTGACCCTGCTTCCGGTCTTAATGCCCAGACATTTATTTACCGTACAGGTGCTGTTGCCCCTGCTATTGGTGCTTTGGTTACTGCTTTAGCGGCTCAGATTACAGCCGATTCTCAGGGAACCTATTTGGCTGTAAACGCCCCTGTACCAAACTTAAACGACCTGCGTATTCAGGGTGTATTGGGTAATCTGAATGAGAAAGTTTATGGTTTCACCATGACTATCAACCTCAGTGTTACTCAAAGTACAGTTACTGCTTTGGCTCAACCACAGGGTACTCCTGCTATCATCAACAAAGAAGCCGGTATTCCTTTGGCTAACATTACTGCTGCTGCCTACAACACTTACAAAGTGTATTGGACAGAGAAAGTACAGTTGGCTTCCGGAACTTTCGAGGTTGTTGAGAAAGTTGGCGTTGTCTATGTAGATAACACTGCCGATGTTCTGTTTGCCGGTGCTTGGAATAACACATTTGGTGGCCTCGGTGTTGCTGCTGACTACTTAGGTCGTCCGTAATCAAAACAATGGCTGAAAAGGTTGAACTGCCTCCACAGGAAGAATTGGGTATTATCCCCGAATCCTACAAGATGGAGAACCCTAATGGGGATTTGGGGGCAAAACCTAAAAAGCCTGATGTAATTGAAGGTCAGGATGTACTATTTCCTCCGAAACACGATTCGCAGGGAAGGTATATCCTGACCGATTTACGGAAAGAATACCCGGAACTTGCAGGAATAGAGGAGTTTAAGCCTCTAAGTATATGGCAAATGTATTTCGTTTGGCTGTATGCTTCTTCGGGTTCCCCCTATAATCAGAATGAAACTACCATTCCGGAGAAGCGTAGGCTTTGTGCTTCAAGGTCTATGTATGTTAGTAAGCATACTCTTAGGACTGGTGTAAAAGAGGATGATTACCTCAACTATGTTAGCGGTGTTTTCCCAGAGGAGGTGAATATCGCTATTAGGCGTATGGAAATGTTCAGCCCCAACGCCCGATTAAAAGCGAAATTAATGGCTGAAAAAATTCTTGAGGACTTCATGGAGTTTCTAAGCAGGGATAAAAATGAGATTCAGGACACAGACGAGAGGAAAAAGCATGTGGATATGTGCGTCAAGATATTGGAGGAAATGCCGAAGTTGATTAAGAATGTTGAAGAAGGTTATGGCGTTAGGACTACAATTCGTAGAAGTGATGCTGAAAATAATAAAGGTATGACCCTGCTTGATAGGGTTTATGAAATAGAAGCCAGAGAATAATGGAAGCCTCAAGTACATTTACACGACCTAACCGTATTACCGGGATAAACGGTAAGAAAGACAAAGAGTATGACTACCAATGGGCTCAATATATCCTTGGTCGTGTATTTGATTGGAGGCTTAATTTCTTCCGGTACAAGACCGAAGTAAATTGGCAGTTTGTAATTGCCAACTCCCAAATGAAATGGCAGTGGATGTTCGAGGAAGATGTAGATACATTCCTTAATGATGATTCAGGACAGCCTACTGGTCGTGTTCGTTGGCAGGATAACATTATGGCTCCCGTTCTCCGGCAGTATGTAGGGAACGCTATCCGTACTTCCTTTGAATACCGTGCTACCCCATTATCTGAAAGCATCAAGTCCCAACGGGATATGAAGATGAATGAGATGATGGCTTTATCTGCTTTGGCTCAGGAAATGGGTGGGCAGTTCAAACAGATTCTTCAGGAGGAACTTCCTATCGGAGAAGGACCTGAAGATGCCCAAAGGCTGTTTGATGGCTATTATTTCGATTCTCTTACCCGGGATGTTAATAATCTGATTAAGGTTGTTGTTGACCGGAACGATATTAACGGGAAACTTAAAAAGTGGCTTACCAAGCAATTAGCGGTTTCCGGGCTTTGTGTTGCTTTCAACAAGGAACACTTTGGCCACCAGGTTTTTGAGGGCTTGCAAAGCCGGGATTTCTTTTGGGATATTAGTGCTATCCGGGATGACCTAAGTGATTCTATGTATATGGGTCACATTTCATTCCTTGACCCTACCTATATCTACGAGAGATACCCGGATTTAAGCGATGCAGACCGGGAGGAAATTGAGAAAATGTCAAACTTCCAAAATTACGGTGATGAGTTTATGAACACCGTATGGATGTCTGACAACACCGGAAGGGTTAAGGTTTACTACACTTTTTGGCGGGATATTGAGGAGTATGATTTCGGGGTGGTAATTGACGAGTTTGGTCAGGAAATTTTCGTAAAGATTGACGGTGAGATTTACAAGGATTCAGACCTTGTTAAGCCTACTACCGAAAAATACGATGCAATTCTAAACCAAGGACGCAAGGTTCGTGGGAATAAACTCAAGCGGAAACTGAATGTGGATGTAATCCGGTATTGTGTTTTTGTTTATCAGACTGAATCAGACCAGTTTGACGAAGACCAAATGCCTATCATTTTGGAATCCGGGGTTATGCCTTATCAGGAAACCAACAGCCTTGACCCAAGCAATGCCCGTTTCCCGTATGCTGTTCAGACCTTTGAATACTGGAATGGGCTTGTGGTAAGTCCCTTAGACCCTATGATTGACCCACAGCGGATTATCAACCGTTATTGGTCAGCACAGGAACACCAATTAAACCGTGCTACGCCTCCTGTTACCCTGATTGACCGGGGTATTATTGACGATGAGGAGGGAGAAGAAGGACTTCGCAGGAATATCCGGAACGGAGACCCCGTGCTTGTGAACGGGCGTTTTAGCCTGAATAATGCCGTGGCACAATTATCAGGAACAAGGCTTGATGGCTTCCAATATCTTAGCGGTGCTATTTCTCAGGTAAAATCTGCTGCTTTGGCAATTACCGGTGTTAATGAGCAAATGCTTGGAACCGGAAGTTTGGAGTTAGTCCGGAATACTCAGGCTATGATTAACCGGGGCACTCTGATTCAGGAGGACTTCTATTTCAGCCTTGCTGACTGTATGAGGCAAATTTATCAAAGCATTGCCAGCCGTGGGAGGAAGATATATGCTGACAGCCCCCATACACTGATAAATGCCGTAGGAGATGAGGGTGCTGAAAGGATTGAATTTACCAAGGAGGACAACCTTGCTGATTTCCGTATCACGGTACAGCGTAGTGAATCCGAACAAGACCTGATTAACCAAGGCAATATGATTGCAATGCAGTTGCTTCAAATGGGAATGTTGGATCAGGATACTCTTAGTAAGATTCTGAACTTGGCTACTCCGGCAGAGGTATATAGTGCCAGCCGGAAATTCCTGAAAATGCAACAGGAGATTGCCCGTCAACAGGAGGAGGCTATGGCTGTTGCAAGTCAGCAGGCTATGGCACAGCAACAGCAAGGTCAGGAGGAAATGAAGTTGATGCAGTTGGCACAAATGGAGGAAGCCAGTAATAATCAGGCTCAAAACCGGGATGCCAAATTGATGGAAACCTTGCTGAAGCAGGAGGGGGAATTACAGAGGGCACAGATGAAAGCACAGGGAGCAGTTCCAAACCAAGTATTGTAACACTTTAAACACTATAATTATGAAAATGGGTAAACCTTCAATGAAAAAGACTACTGCTAAAAAGGCTATGGGAATGGCTAAGAAAGCGGTAGCAAAGAAAGCAATGCCGGCTAAAAAAGGCATGGCTAAAAAAGGCGGTATGATGGGCAAAATGCCCATGTATTGATTTTTTTTGGTGATGACAAGTAACCCCTGGACTTGCCCTCTGGGGGTTATTTTTTTATGGATAGTGTCCATTTTTTTGTACGGAAAAAAAAATATACATAACTTTGTCTAAAATAATGGACAAAGTATGTCAGAAACTCAAGTAAAGTTAAGCCCGGAGCAGGAAGCCTCTATCCGGGAACAGATGCAGGAGAATCCCTTTGCTGAGGGGATGAGTCCTGAAGAATACGCTATTGCCTTTGGCGAAGAAACAACTGAACAGCCACAAAATGCAACCCCTGAAAACCAAGACGCCGGGGATTCCCAAGAATCCAATTCTGAAACGACAAGTACAGAAGAAGATAGTGGACTCGGCACCGAAACAGTTTCTTCCGACAACGAGGAAGCCCCGGAAGCCGGCGGTGACGAAGAAGAAGAAGTAAGTATTTTTCAGCCTAAGAAAGGTGCCAAGGTATCTTTCAAGGATGAAACCGAGGCTAAGAAGTATGTTTCGGAGAAACTTGGTATAGACATTAGCACTCCTGCCGGTTACGCAAAACTGGTGGAGAGTTTTAATAAACAACGGCAGAATGCTCAAAAGGCTACGGATTACGAGAAGAAACTCGAAGCGTTTACAAAAGCCTTAGAGGAAATGCCAGAGCCTATCATCAAAGCGATGGAGGCACACAACAATGGAGAGGATTGGAAAGCACCGTTGAAATCGGTTCCGGTTCTCAAAATTGATTTTAACAAGGACTTCGATAGTCAGGACAAGTGGGCTTTAATTGAGACCTATGTTCCGGATGAAATTACGAAGGACGAATTTGAGGATGACCCCGATGGTAGGGAAGTACAGCGATTGTTGCGAATTGCTGAAAAGGCTTTCCGATTGGATAAACAACAGAATGACAGGGAACTTGCTGAGGTACAGCGTGTCCGGACAGAGAACGATAAAAAGTTCAAGGATTCCGCACTCAGTTCAGTAGAAGCCGTCAAGTCTGACTTCCCCGGTATAGAGGACAAAGATGTTAAACGCATCGAAAAAGTCTTACTGGGTGGCGGATTAGGTTCTGAGTTTTTCAATCAGGATGGCACTTACAAGAAAGACGCAGCAAAGAAACTGGCACTTATCCAATATGCCCCGGCTGAGATAGACAGGCTTACAAAGCAGGTTTCTAAACTGAAAGCGAAGGTTAAGGAACTTAGTGACCAGTCTGCCGAAATCGTAAGCCGTGGCAGGAGTACAGTGCCGGATGAACGGAATTCTAAGAATAATCTTCAGAATCCCGAAATGGAACACATACCAGCGTGGCTTCGATAATGTTCAACTTTAAACACAAGTAAACCAAAATGGCAACTTACACGCCCCCTAGTAATCAGTTTAACAACAATTCAGCGAATCCGCTGGGTTCGTTTTGGAATGGCCCTAAGCAGGCTATCCTTGAGCGTCAGGTATTCAACAAAATCGTTGATTCTGCTCCGAAGCAGTTCTATGACCTGAAACTCCTTTTGGACAAAAGCCCTATCGTTAAAACCAGCGATGAGTTTGAATGGTTTGAGGCTCCCTATGACCGTTACGGTCTGTTGGTTGCAGCCCTTGCACCTACCGTTACTTGGCCTACTACTCAGAATGTTACTCTGAATAGCAACGCTAATGTTGTGGTAAACACCATCGTAACTTACCCGAACAACAAGCAGGGAACTATTACAAACATCGTAGGTAATGTGATTACCGTTACTCCCCAGGATAACGATACACTTCCTGCTTTGTCTGCCGGTGATACCCTGACTTATGCTTCTCCGATTGAGGGTGATTCCTCTACCACTATTTCTGACTACTACCGTGAAGAACTTCAGCGTCAGTACAACTACATTTACTTCCTGAGTGTAGGTATGCGTTATGGCTTCATTGAGTATGTGAAGTACAAATCCAACAACTACCTGCCCCAGTTCCTTGAGCACGAGCGTAATCGTATGCTTATGAACTTCCGGGTTTCTATGAGTAACCAGTTGTGGATGGGTCGTAAAGGTGGAATGACCTTGGCAAACGGTCAGAAAGTTAAGATGATGGGAGGTATCCTGAACTCTATGCTTTCTGCTGGTTCCCCTACCCTGAGCACTCCGATTTCTTCTTTCCGTGATGCAGTTGTTGATGCTGCCCTGAACACTGAAGGTGGTAACTACGGAGAAACCAAGTATCTGTTCGCTACCAACCGGAGAGTCCTTCAATTGTCCGAGCAGTTCAAATCTACCCTCACTCGTTACACTCCGAATGATATGGTGGCCAAATTGAATCTTTCTAAGATTGACATTGGTTCTTCCGAAATCGTTCTGGTACCGTACAAGCGTTTTGAGGATACCGCTTCTTTCCCTGTGGCTTGGCAGAATTACGCCTTCCTGCTCCAGAAAGAGAACATCAAGACCGTGAAATTCATGGGTTATACTTCTGCTTGGGATTTGAAACCCCGTAATGATGGAGGTCCTACCCTGAACAACTTCCACGAGTTCGGTATGGCTGATTCTTTGGGTCTTCAGTTTGAAGCTCCTCAGTATTCTGCCCTGATTACTATCCAGTAATTTTTGGGATTGGCTAAGAGTGGCAACGGGGGTTCGCCTCCGTTGCTACCTGCCAACCAAGTCTTAAACTTTGTTTTTCAAAAATCATGTCAAATAAGCACAACAACAATGGCAATTCCGGAAATAGCGGTAAGCCGGCTGAAAATCAGCAGAACGAAAGCAAGGAGCAAAAGGATTTCCAAAAGTCCATTGTTCCAATGATTACTATTCAGGATGTGAATGGTACTCCTGTAAGTATTAGCCTTGAAACCTGGCAAGCCTTACAGCAAAATATCAGCGAGAAGCACCGTAGTGTTCCCGAAAGCACTTCCCCTACCGTTGGTATTACCATGGTTGAATCACAGTACAGTCCGGAGGATCACCTTGAGGAGCCTGTTGTGTTTTTCTCTATGAGAACAAGTTTTACGGATTACGGGGCAAAAGACCACCGTACCGGAACTTACCACCTGCCACCCCTTATGCGTGAGATTTACACCAATGGGGTTAAAGAAATGCGTCCGGAGCCTATCCATTTCCGCTTTTCCCATGTTGGGGAGGTATTGGAAGGCCGGAATATCAGCAAGATTAAGTATTGTACCTACATTTGCCGGAACAAGAAAGTGCTTGATTACCTGTTGAACCACCCTTTATTGGGAGTTGAGTTCTTCCGGGTTACTGATAAAATTACTACTACCGATGGAATCAAAGCCCGTGCTTTGGCTGATGCCCATGTCGAAGTAAGTGCTATGGGGAATGATATTGTCCTCGAAAGACTTTCTGCGAAGAAGGCCACAATCAGCCAAGATATGCAGGCCAACCGGAATAACCTGACGAGCCTATTGGCTGAAGACCGCCTTACTGCTCAGGACAAGGCTATTTTGGATACCGCCAACCTTGTAGGAGGCAAAGGCAATATTGTTGATGTTCGTGAGGGATTTGCAACCGAAACTGACCGGAAGAAGATGGAGGCTATGAGTGCTGTTGCCAACCGGCAGGATATGTTTTCAAGACAATCTGACTAACAAATAAGAAGTGATACAGACACAGACCATAATAGACAGAATGAAGTCGGCCTTAGATGCCGAGGGAAGTGATTACTACAATTTCTCACGGGATTTCCAACCGGCAATCAATTATGCTATTGAGTGGGCTGTGTCTGTACTTACTCCGCTTATCGGGGAAAAGAAGTTCAGCGAGGAGTTATTCCGAGAGTTGACTTTTGCCCGGGTGTGGCAGACAAGTCAATATTCCCGAGTGAAT
>Ga0129333_10005135_pt1 | contig 12262 bp, 13 predicted proteins | sample CPB6_08_DNA_FD_94474 | JGI IMG/M metagenome (GOLD analysis project Ga0129333, IMG submission 94474) | Freshwater to marine salinity gradient microbial communities from Chesapeake Bay, USA - CPBay_Sum_0.6_0.8_DNA | ecosystem: Environmental > Aquatic > Marine > Coastal | place: USA: Chesapeake... | reverse complement strand
GCCCTTTAATTCACCAAAACCGACTTTGGGCGCTTGACGCGCGGGATCGCGAAACGCGAGCGCGGCCATGCGATTGCGAGCATCACGCGCAGCCGGATCATTCGCGGCTTTTACTTCTTCGTCGGCCTTTACGGCGGCCGTCTTGGCATCACGCGCGGCGCGCGAAACACTATCAACTTCGGTTTCAAGACGACCAATCAAATCCTTGAGTGTCTGACTTTTAGAAGCAAGCGCCTCTGCTTTCTTGGCCTGTTCTTCGACGCGACTTTCCGCGCCCGAGATTTCGCGCTGCCGTGCTTCGACCAAGAGAGCGATGTCTTGCCTGTCACGAACAAGACTTTGCACATCGCGCGCGAGCCCGTCACGTTCAGCTGCCGCCGAGGATCTTATCCTCTCAATCGCAGCGAGATCTTCCGCCAATTTATCTGTCTCGGCTTTTAGATCCGGAACAACGGAACCCAAGAGGATGGCACTTCGAACCGTATCGAGAACATGATCAGGATCGGCGATAAGTATCGGCGGCGGCATCGTTCCCACACGCTGAAGGGCAGCGAGAATATCAGTCGCAACCGCTTTGCGGCCTTCAAGCGACGCGCGGGCTTTAGCCTCAGAGTCTGACAATGTGACCAGGCGCTCTTCCACGGCGCCGATGCGCAATTCGGTTGCGCGAATACGATCAGTTGTTTCAATTAATCGTTGATTGAGACGCGCGCGATCATTGCGCAAGGTTTCAATTTCAGCTTGCAGACGAGAACGCTCTTCCGAGCCGCTTTGAAGCAATTGTTCGGTTTGTTGCAATTCAAGCTGACGCGTTGTTTTTTCAATCGCTGTATCGGAGGCAATGGCCGACGATGCGCACAAAGCGATAAGGGCTAAACTACAAAGAGCCCGATTGAACCCAACAAAAAAACTGTCACTGCGCATGATCGCACGATGTTCCGTCATGCTCGATGATAGGGATGACCGCTCATCAAGGTCATTGACCGATAAAGTTGTTCGGCAAGAATAATACGAGCCAATTGATGCGGCAATGTCACGGCCCCGAAGGCAATGACTGATTGTGCATCTTTTACGAGAGCCGGATCAATGCCATCAGCGCCCCCGATGACAAAAGACAAAGACCGCGTACCGGAATCACGAAGGGTTTCAATTTTCTTGGTCATGCCTTCGCTATCGATCGACTGACCTTTTGAATCGAGCGCGATGAAGGTTGTATCGGAAAGGCGTTGCCGGATCATCTGCGCTTCTTCGCTTTTACGATCTTGCGGGCGACCCGCGCGGCTTTCGGAAAATTCGACGACGTCAAAACCCGTTACAGCCAAGCTTCGACCCATATCCCGCGCCCGTGTCACATAACGGCTGACAAGCTCACGCTCAGGACCGTCTTTAAGGCGCCCAACTGCCAAAATTTCGATTTTCACGACACCATCATCAAGACGCGGAGCGTTCGACCGGGCGATCCGATCCCCACATTTTCTCGAGATTATAGAAGCTACGGACTTCTGGCCGGAAAATATGGACGATGACATCGCCGGCATCGATGAGGACCCAATCGCAATTCGGCATGCCTTCAACCCGTAGGCCCGTGTGACCTTCGGCTTTAAGCTTTTCGATCAGTTGATCGGCAATAGCGCTAACATGGCGGTTGGAGCGTCCAGACGTAACGACCATCGCATCAGCGAGAGCTGTTTTACCGGCGAGATCGATAGAGATCGTATCTTCGGCTTTGGCATCATCAAGGATGGCTAAAACCTCTTGAACCATAGCGCCCCGCGACGGCTCAGGAGATTTCGCGGCAGCGGACCGGCTTTTTCTTGCGCCGGCGGACAGAACAGGCTGTGTCAGTGGTCATTCCTCATGTTCAAGGGCCTTTATCAAGGCCAAATCAAATGTGCCTGAAACACCGGCAAAATTCAACATAATCCTAAAACCTTACAATTCAATGACGCTTACGGAGAGCGGTTGAAGAGAGGCTGGAGCGCGGTCCATGCAAGACGATCAAAGCCGGTGCAGACTTGTTCGGAAACACGGATGCTTTCGATTCCGATACACGATAGCGGTCATAAGCAAGGGCAGCCGGCGCGTGAAGCGCGCGATGTGTCGATCCTGGCCGATCAATAACCGCCACCGGGATCGACGCAAAAATGCTCCGCCACCGCGCCCATCGATGAAAGCTTTCTAGATTATCCGCACCCATGATCCAAACAAATCGTGCGGTCGATGATCTTCTCTTCAGATAAGCTATTAATTCATGTGTGTAAGTGCTGCCTAACCGCTCTTCAATAGCGATTACATGGATCTTAGGATGCGCAGCGATCGTTTTTGCCAAGGCAATCCGTTCTTCCGTAGATGGTAAGTCGGTTTTGTCCTTGAGCGGATTGCCGGGTGTAACGATCCACCAGATCGCATCGAGCTTCAAACGACGAAGCGCCGTTAGACTGACAAGACGATGCGCCGCATGCGCCGGATTGAATGAGCCTCCAAAAATGCCGATGCGTTGCTTCCGACCGTGCAGCGGTAACAATGGCATCAAGAATGTTGGAAGGTGATGATTCATCAAAGACTTTCAGAATGAGTAAATAAGTTGAGCCTCATGCCTTTAATGGGAGACCCAAATCATGACGTGCTTCGGCGAGAAGACGATCAGAGGCCTCCTCGATCTTCTCCTGCATTAACACAAAGAAATCTTGCCGATCTAAACCGGGCTCAATCACCGGCATAATATCGACAATGATCGTACCTTGTCTCAATTTCATCGAACGGCGTGGCCAATAGACACCTGAATTCAATGCGATCGGTAAACAGGGAACATTCAAGCCTGAGTAAATCTGCGCAATACCAAACCGATATGCAGGCGGTGCGCCGGGCGTGCGTCGAGTACCTTCAGGAAAGAGAAGTATCTGGCGACCCTTACCCGCACCAATTTCACGATGAGCGGCCTTTACAAGTTTCACTAATGTGCGCGCCCCGCCTTTACGATCAATCGGCACATTGCGCATCTTCGCTAAAAACCATCCAAATAAAGGGATGAAGGCCAATTCACGCTTTAGAATGAAACACGGATCTTCGAAAAGACTAAGAAGCGCAAATGTTTCCCAGATTGATTGATGTTTAGCAGCAATGAGAAGCGGGCCTTTAGGAATATTATTCAGTCCCCTAAATTCAACTGATATGCCGCCCACAACTCGACAAAGCCAAAGATAATAGCGGCTCCATGCGCGCGCCAAAGCAACTACGAAGGATCGAGGAAGAATGAGTACGATTAAGCCTACAAACATCCAGGCAATCAAATTAACATAAAGCGCAATCATCAAAAGTAATGATCGCATCGATACACCACCCTGTGTCTCGTCTTGATTTTGTAAAGGAATCGACACCGTCATTCTTTCCTAATTTGTTCTATTCGCAACGAGGGCGCGAATGTTAATTCTTAAAAGAGCTACAATATATTTTACGGGCTCAAGACCCATAGCATATAAATTACTCAGGCTACCATTGAGCACGTGTTGGCGAAGGGAAAGTCCCGCACGATAGGGATAAAGATCCATCATTGGTAAAATCGCACGAAATTCCAACATCGCACGGGGCAAATGAAACCCCGCAGTCACAACGGCCAGCGATGTGTAGTTTCGTTCCCGCGCCCATGCAGCAGCCTCTTCAGCATTGCCCCGCGTGTTGAGAGCCTGATGACCTAAATCAATGCAACATGCCGCATAAGGCGCAAGCGCGGGCGCGACGCGCACAAGGTCATCAAGATCAGCGCGGCCACCCACGCCGCTAATCAGAAGATGCTTCGTGGCTCCCGACGAGAGGAGTTGAGCAGCATCCGTCAAACGATCAGGGCCGCCGGTTAGAACGATGGCCGCATCAACGGATATGATTTGCGCTTGATCAAATCGCGTGAGTGCAAAAATATAATTAACCGCCCCGATTATAAAAATCAGGACAAAAGAGAATCCTAAAAATTTTATACTCCGAACTATAGTCTTCATTGACGTCATGGCTTCATCCGTCAAACCAATCGGCTTAAAGTTGAATGAACGGTGATGCGCGAGACAAAGCTTGCAAGCAGGGAGACGAACAAAGCGACCGCCAGAACAGCTACAACAATAGCGAAGCCGACCGAAGACAAAGGATCCAAAACGCCGAAGCCGAACATATCACGCAACCCGTCCGATCCGGCAATGATGAAGCGCAAGATGACAAGGACAATCAGCGCCAGACAGGCGCCCAATATGCCGCCGCGCAACCCAAGCCTAAAAAAATGTCTTTGGAAAACGCGCGCGATATAACGATCATCAGCACCCATGAAATAGAACACTTCAACAATCTCACGATTGCCAACCATCGCGCCTCGCGTTGCAAAAACAATAGCCAACGCCGTTGCCGTCATTACAAGAATAAGGCCAGCCGCCGACGCGATTACGAGTGAGTTGCCAAGAGTTGTTAAACGTCTGGTCCACGACCGATGATCATCAATAGCGGTGCCAGGAATATCACGCGCCAATTGTTTGCTGATCACCGGAATATCCGGCGGGGACTGAGGATCAATCTCGACAGCAATCAAGCGGGGGATTGAAAGGCCGCCCAATGATGAGGATTGCCCAAGCCATGGCTCAAGCATGCGCATCGTTTCCTCATAGGAATAGACACGAACCTTGGTGACACCTTGCGCCTGTTTCAAAAGATCAGCGGCGCGGTTCAAGTCCGTCTCAATATTGCGACCGGGCTGCGGACGAATTTGCACCGTGACTTCTGATGATAGCAGTGCCTGCCACCGTGCGGATGCTGTAGACCCGAACAAGACGAGGCCTGCCGTCAGAGCGGCAATAAATGTGAGAATGAAAATAACAGCGACAAGGGTTCGATCTGTTAAGGGATCGGGTGCGACTAGTGAGTCCGTTGAAAAACGATCAAGGAAGGATCGAAAGCGCGGTCGCTGATTGTGAAAATCGGCTGATGAGGACATAGTTTATCCTTCAACCTGAAGATGGTGATTATGGAGCACAAGCCGCCGACTACCTTTGATCTGGTCCATCAGGCCAATGTCATGCGTGGCAATTAAAATCGCAGTACCTGATCGGTTAAGTTCAACAAAAAGGCGTAAGAGTCGTCCCGCTAAAACAGGATCAAGATTTCCTGTCGGTTCATCGGCCAGCAATAGTTCAGGTTGTGAAACAAGGGCGCGGGCAATGGATGTCCGTTGCTTTTCACCTCCCGATAATACCGGTGGCTTGGCCTGCAGAAGGTCACCGAGTCCAATCCATTTCAATAACTCGATCACTTCGGCGCGATAACTCGATTCCATGCGCCCGCGAATTTTAAACGGCAAGGCAACATTCTCGTAAATGGTCAAATGATCAAGAAGACGGAAATCTTGAAACACGATACCCATCCGACGACGCAATGCCGTCAGGCCGTCTTTATCGAGTTGTGCGGTGTCTTGTCCGAAGACCGAAATCATCCCGCGCGTAGGCTTTAGCGATTGCAGGATCAAACGGAGAATCGTGGTTTTACCACTTCCCGAAGCGCCCGTCAGAAATTGGAAAGATTGGGGCAAAATCGAAAAACTAATGTCGGTCAAAGTTTCCGGCGCTGCGCCATAGCGCAACCCGACATTTTCGAACCGGACGAGTTCTCCGCCCCACCGATTGGGATGAACCTGCACGCGAGTCTTCAACCTTCCTTAAAGGTCATGAGGGCATGATCACGAGCCATAGCAGGAAATAGTTTTCGGAAGGAAGGGTATCTGATTCGTCATGCTGGTCGTTTGCCCAAATTGTGCGAGATCCTATTTTGTCCGATCGGATGAGGTGGGTCGAGCGGGACGCATGATGCGCTGCGGCGTATGCCGATCGACCTTTCAGGCTGGATCAGATCAAGAAGCCCCCTCCCTTCCGGCTGATTTCTTCCGTTCCGCTTTAAAATCGGACGACAAACAGCCCACCCGCGCTGCTCAAGGCGATTCCGCGCCTCGAAAGACACGATTGCGCTTCGGTGCCTATGCCGCCGGACTGGCGGGTTTGGCTGGAATAGTCGGGGTAATTGGCGGAATTGCTTATGATTTCGAGCGATTCAAGGCCGAGACGACTCACTGGATCGCTAACCTTCTGCCGGGCGTCACCACGCCCCGGCTTGCCTTCGACAATATTCGGACCCGATTTGAGGGTGAGGGTGCCGATCGGGCTTTGATTATCGAAGGCGTGATCCACTCGGACGCTTCGACGCCCCATAATCTTCCGGGTCTTAGTTTTGAAATAAGGTCTGGTGCGGGGGATGGTCCGTCCGGACAAAGCATTTTCCAGTGGATGATCCCCCCGCCAGCCCCCACAATCGACCGAGAAAGCCCCGTTCCGTTCCGGGCGAGACTTGCCTCTCCTCCCCGTGAGGGTAAAGACATCGTGATCCGCCTCGCTGGTGCCTAAAGTCACGGGAGGTGGCCGCTTTCGCCAAAAAGGCGGAAGGCTTTGCCTTGCCCCAGAGGGATCATGACCCAAGAACGAAATGTGTCCGTCCTGATTGACGAAACCAAGATTGCCACACGCAATTCCGAGATCGCCCAGGAAATCGCCAAGACAAATCCGAAAGGCCTTCTGGTCATCGCGATCCTCAAAGGATCTTTTATGTTTGCCGCAGACATGATGCGCGCATTGCATCATGCGGGACTCATGCCGCAAGTCGAATTCATGCATCTCTCGAGCTATCGCGATGCGACGGTTTCATCGGGACAAGTCGTCATCCTGAAAGACGTTGAAAGCGATGTGCGCGACCGCGATGTATTGCTGATCGATGATATTCTGGAATCAGGCCGCACGATTGCGTTTGCTAAAGATCTTCTCGCTGCACGCGGTGCGCGCGTGATGACTTGTTGTCTTTTAGAAAAGCCAGGCAAGCGCGCCGTATCGATCAAAGCGGATTATGTAGGCTTTGTGATCCCCGACAAATTTGTTGTCGGTTACGGCATGGATGTCGCTCATTCCTATCGACAATTGCCCTTTATTGGCGTGGTGGATTAATTTTCGACATCAACGTCGCGGTGATAGCGCGTTTTTTCGACCAATCCATCCATCCAACATGGCATCAAGCCATTGCCCTACATCGTGGTCATGCTGGAACCAACCATCACGATGTTCATGCGGCGCGCGTGCGCCTTTGTGATCCATGCGTTCAAACGCCCTTGTCGTCCATCGGCAAATCATGGCGTAAGTGACTTCAGGATGAAACTGGAGCGCGAGTGTTTTTTGCCCCATGCAAAAAGCCTGATGCAGAAACGCATCACCTTCTGCCAAAAGCTCAGCGCCTTTGGGCAAATCAAACCCTTCCCGATGCCAATGATAAACAGCGCGCGGCCATACAGCACCACATGAGCGCGCCCATATTTCGCCGGCTTTCGTTGGACGAAGAGGATAATAACCAATCTCCGTTTCTTCTTCCGGATGTTTGAACACGCGCGTTCCCAAAGCACGACATAAAAGCTGCGCCCCAAGGCATAGACCCAAAAAAGGCGTATCTGCTTTGAGTGTGCGCTCTATCAATTTGATTTCTTCACCGATAAACGGATCAGGATCATTGGCGCTCATAGGCCCGCCGAATATGACGACCCCCGCGTAATCTGAAAGGTCTTGAGGTAAGGGCTCGCCTAAAGGCGGCCTTCTTGTATCAAGAGTAAAGCCGCGTTGCCGCAATGCGTAGCCCACCCGCCCGGGCGTTGAATGTTCCTGATGAAGGACGATCAGAACCGGCTTGGACACGCGCAATCAACGATACTGTAAATGACAAGGAAGAGTGCCATGATCATCGACAAAGGTCGAGAGTGCGCTTTGTCTCATCCCCGCCCATACACATCTTCAAGGCGGACAATGTCATCTTCGCCTGTATAGGACCCGACTTGAACCTCAATCAGCTCCAGCGGCACTTTGCCCGGATTGGCAAGCCGATGCACTTCGCCGATCGGAATATAGGTGCTTTCATTCTCATGAAGTTGGGTGGTCTTATCGCCAATCGTGACCTCAGCTGTTCCTGACACGACGACCCAATGTTCGGAGCGATGAAAATGTTTCTGCAACGAGAGGCGACCGCCCGGTTTCACCGTGATACGCTTAACTTGAAACCGCGCGCCGATGTCGATGCGCTGATAGGCGCCCCACGGGCGATACATTTTCAAATGCTCGCTCGCCTCACGCTGGCTTTTGGCTTTGAGAGCCTCGACAAGGATTTTCACTTCGCCAGAATTTTCCTTACTTGTAACGAGCACCGCGTCACGCGTTGACACCACCACAACATTATCAAGTCCTGCAACAGTTGTGAGAATTTCGTCAGAGTGAACGAGGCTGTTTGTTGTATCGAGCAAAGCGACATTGCCGGTGGCGCGGTTGCCGCGTTCATCATGTTCGGACGCGTCCCATAACGCACCCCATGTGCCAATATCTGACCAATCAAAAGAAGCAGTCACCACCGCCGCATGGATGGTCTTTTGCATCACGGCATAATCGATGGAAATCTTCGGCGCATTGGCAAAAGCATCCGCATCCAACAACGTCGCGCCGAGATCATTTGTGGCGCGATCGAGTGCCGCGGCCGCACAGTCGCTGATTTGCGGCGCGTGCCGATCAAGCTCTTCAAGCATCGTCTCAGGCTTGAACATAAAATTACCGGAGTTCCACAGATAACCCTCGGCCACCAGATCGCGTGCCATGGAGGACTTTGGCTTCTCAAGGAAGATCGATATGTGACGCGCGTCGCCCTCAACCGTCTCGCCCGGCTTGATATAGCCATAGGCGGTTGAAGGGTGAGACGGCGTAACCCCGAAGGTTACAATCTTGCCGGCCTCTGCCGCAGGGCGTGCACGCTTCACACTCTCGCGAAATCCCGTAAAATCGGCGACCATGTGGTCGGCAGCAAGCACAAGGCCTATGGCGCCGTCATGATGACGCTTCAACCAATGCGCAGCGGCGGCAATCGCAGGGGCTGAATCGCGCGGGCTCGGTTCCATCAAAATATCGACCGCCACACCAACCGCCTCGGCCTGCTCTTCGGCTAGAAAGCGAAACTTCTCATTGGTCACAATCAAGGGCTTGCCAAAGAGCGCCTGATCATCAACGCGCTTCAAGGTCGTCTGAAAGGTCGAAAGCGTACCCAGAAGCGGTACGAATTGCTTCGGAAAACTGTCGCGCGACACCGGCCATAACCGCGTGCCAGAACCACCGCATAAAATTACAGGAATGATGGTCATGATGCGGCGGGCTCCCTTTTCGAACAGATTCTAACGGCAACGGGGTCGACAGGACGCATCACTAACCTGATCAATCGCCAATAGGTTCATGGGATTACTGCTTAGTCCCCGCTTCGGCAAACAAAAAATCCCCGCGCCGAGACGCGGGGATTGATTTGAGGCTCCGAAAAGCAAACGGGATTATTTCCGCTTGTTCTGCCGGTTCGCAATCAGATCGTCCACAACGGTCGGATCATTCAAGGTCGATGTATCGCCAAGATTGGAAAACTCGTCTTCGGCGATCTTACGCAAGATGCGGCGCATGATTTTACCCGAGCGCGTTTTCGGCAGTCCCGGTGCGAACTGGATCAAATCCGGCGAGGCGATGGGGCCGATTTCCTTACGCACCCAAGCGACGAGCTCTTTGCGCAACGCATCCGTTGCTTCCGTTCCGGCCATCAGGGTGACATATGCATAAATGCCTTGTCCCTTGATGTCGTGCGGATAACCGACAACAGCTGCCTCGGACACTTTCTCATGTGCAACAAGCGCGCTTTCAACTTCCGCTGTGCCCATACGGTGACCAGAGACGTTGATCACGTCATCAACGCGGCCGGTGATCCAGTAATAGCCATCGGCATCGCGACGGCAGCCGTCACCGGTGAAATATTTATTCGCGTAAGTGGCGAAATAAGTTTCCATGAAACGCTTGTGATCGCCATAGACCGTGCGCATCTGGCCGGGCCATGAGTCAGCAATCACGAGATTACCTTCGCACGCGCCTTCAATCACAACGCCATTCGCATCGACCACTTCAGGCTTTACACCGAAGAAGGGACGTGTCGCAGACCCGGGCTTCAATGCGGTTGCTCCCGGAAGCGGCGTGATGAGAATGCCGCCGGTTTCTGTTTGCCACCATGTGTCGACGATGGGACAACGATTGTCACCCACAACGCGATAATACCATTCCCATGCTTCAGGATTGATTGGTTCACCGACCGAACCCAACAAACGCAATGAGGCGCGTGATGTTTTCTTCACCGGCTCTTCGCCTGCACCCATGAGGGAACGAATAGCGGTGGGTGCCGTGTAGAAGATATTCACTTTATGTTTGTCAACGACATCCCAAAAGCGCGAGATCGACGGATAAGTCGGAATGCCTTCGAACATCAATGTCGTCGCGCCATTCGCGAGTGGTCCATAGACGATGTAGGAATGGCCGGTGACCCAACCCACATCGGCCGTGCACCAGTAGATATCACCATCGTGATAATCGAACACATATTGATGTGTCATCGAAGCATAAACGAGATAACCCGCCGTTGTATGCACAACGCCCTTGGGGGCGCCGGTTGAACCGGATGTGTACAAAATGAAAAGTGGCGCTTCCGCTTCCATCGGTTCGGGCTTGCATTGTGTCGCTGCTTTTGCCGCTTCTTCGTGATAATAATAATCACGGCCATCTTGCATATGCACAGCGCTGCCGGTGCGCTTCACAACGAGTTGTGATGTGACAACACCCGGAACACGTTTCAGTGCTTCGTCACAATTGGCTTTCAGCGGAACTTTCTTGCCGCCGCGCAAGCCTTCATCAGCCGTGATCAGTACTTTCGATTTGCAGCCTTCGATACGACCCGCAAGTGAATCGGGCGAGAAGCCGCCAAACACGATCGAATGCACAGCACCGATGCGGGCGCAGGCGAGCATCGCGTAAGCGGCTTCCGGAATCATCGGCAGATAGATCGTAACCGTGTCACCTTTGTGTACGCCATGTGCTTTGAGCACATTGGCGAAGCGGCACACTTCATCATGCAATTCCTGATAGGTGATATACTTTGATTCAGACGGATCATCGCCTTCCCAGATGATGGCGGTCTGGTTGGCGCGCTTGGGCAAATGGCGATCGATGCAATTCATCGACACATTGGTGATGCCATCTTCGAACCAGTTGATCGACACTGCACCGGGTGCGTAGCTCGTGTTCTTCACTTTGGTGAAGGGCTTTAACCAATCGATGCGCTTGCCGTGCTCGCCCCAGAACGCTTCCGGATCCTTGATCGAGGCGTCATACATCGCCTTATATTTTGCATCATCCACATAGGCGCGCTTGGCCCAGTCACCGGACACGGGATAGAGCTTGTCGGACATCGGACTTTCCTCTCCTGGCGTCGCGCTTGTTATTTGCTCAAGCGGACGGATCGCGTTTTTGAATGGCAGCGAGACCCGTTATCGGACCTTCGTACCCCTGTGCTTATTATGATCAGACCGGACGGCTGGACAAGAGTAGGCCGCGTCACACTTTGGTCGGTCAGACCAAAGGGGTGCCATCCGCGTGCTGGACGGCGTCTAAACTCCGCCCATTTTGCACAAAAGCGCCCATTCAGCGTCCGTCACGGGCTGAACCGAGAGGCGCATGGACGTGACAAGGGACATTTTGGCCAGTTTAGGCTCGGCCTTCACCTCGGCAAGTGACACAGGGCGCTTAAAGGGTTTCACGGCTTTGAGGTCCACAACAACCCATGGCTCGCCCGGCTCGGCGGTGGGGTCGGGATAGGCTTCTCGGATCACTTCGACAATGCCGACAATCTCCTTGCCCTCATTGGAGTGATAGAAAAAGCCCTGATCGCCCTTCTTCATCGCCATCAAATGCAGCTTGGCCAGATGATTGCGCACGCCATCCCAATGCGTGCCTTTGGCGCCCGCTTTCACCTGCTGATCCCATGACCATTTGAAGGGTTCGGATTTATAAAGCCAATGCGCCATTTTTATTTCTCTCTATCTTTTTTGGGACGGCGCGAAGGCGCCGGCGGGCCTTGCCCTTGCGCACGCAAACTGCGTGCGGACTTATTCCCCTTTAATTGGCCTGTTCATCAATTGATCAACCGCCGCATCAACCGACAATGCACCATCAAGAATAGCGGCCATCGCTGCGACAATCGGCATATCGACGCCGCGTGCTTTCGCCATTTGATCGAGAATGCGCGCTGTGAACACACCTTCTGCCAATTTGCCGCCACCCGCTTCTGATACGGATTTGCCGCGTCCAAGATC
>Ga0129333_10005134_pt1 | contig 12263 bp, 10 predicted proteins | sample CPB6_08_DNA_FD_94474 | JGI IMG/M metagenome (GOLD analysis project Ga0129333, IMG submission 94474) | Freshwater to marine salinity gradient microbial communities from Chesapeake Bay, USA - CPBay_Sum_0.6_0.8_DNA | ecosystem: Environmental > Aquatic > Marine > Coastal | place: USA: Chesapeake... | reverse complement strand
GTCATATTAGGATTTGCCTCCAAATCAGAAGGATTTAGAATGTAACAATTAATGTTTACACTGTCCCCTTTCTTTACAACGTCACCATGAGATGCTCGTGTTCCATTGTTTACATACAAAATAACATCACCCAAATTAACGTGCATATTATTCTGAATTGCTAGCTCCATATGGGCTTGTCTTGACATTAATGAACCCGCTTTAGTTTTTTGTGTACATCTAAATACATAATCATCAATTGTTTGTTTAACTTTAGCCTTCTGAGCAATCTTAAGAAGAGGTATTTGTTTTTCAAAAATCTTGGTCAAATATTCATAGTAATATTCTATAAAACCTTTACCATCACCGTCCAACAACATTTTGATTCCTTTATCAATAAACTCCTCAATATAACCAGGTAGTTTCTTTGATTTGATTGTGTTACCTGTCAATTTGATTTTACCCTTTTCTGTAATCAAAGCGTAGTTCTTACGAGCCAAGTTAATACATGCGGGCCAAACACCATCATTATCTAACGCCATTTCACCTCTCATGAATATGTCATTATATTCGGCAATATCCGCAGCCGCTCCTGTATACTCCTTACCTTCTTTTACTTTCCAATTGTTACCACGACCAATGTATTTACGATTTTCCACGCCTTCGGGAGCCGAAAAGTTCACACCATCCGTATCCATTACAAGGGGTTGATATCCACGAGCCATAAAGAATTTAATCATCTGACGAAGATATTGTCTACCCGTACAAGTAATCTGTTCACCCATGTACATATCACCCCAATGGAATACCTGCGGGGCTGACAACGCACCAAACATTGAGTTAATAAAGATTTTAATTGGTAATTGCTTGCGGTCGTATGATTTTGATTTCTTTGGGTCCGACTTTTCGTATTCCTCTGCGAGTTGTTTATACATAATACGAGAGTTACGGAAGAATCCCAAAAACCCTTTCATCGCACCTGTAATGTCACAGTCGGGGAATACATCGTGAACCAACTGAATAGATGGGTACAGAGAACTAAAGTCAAGTTTAAGAACTGACCTTGAATAACCAACTTTAATCAAACGAGAAAGACCTCCGACAAATGAAGTTTTTTGTTCCTTTTCAGGAACGGCAAGTCCATGTTTATAAGACCAAGCCAACATAATCATCTTCCACAAAGTTGCGGTACCCATTGTACTTACTCGCTCATAAGTTGTGGGAACTAACGAAGCCAAAAGAAACGAACCTTGGTTAAACTCATCATCTACAATAAGTGTTTCTTCTAAGTCATCATCAAGATACCTTTCAACAATATCACTACCTGTAGTTTTGATATATGTGTCAGAATGTTTTAAACAAGCAGAGTCAATCTTTGGGTCAATACCTACTTTTTTATATTTACCGTTTTTAATATTTAACCAATATTCCTCGTTATTGGCATACATAGAACCAATATCAGTGTGGTCTATATATACACGGTCCTCTGCTTCGGCATCCAAATAAGTAGTAATGTATTTCAATCCCGCCGATTTGATATTTGAATTGATTGCCTGAGCTCTACGAACCGCATGAATAATATCAATTACATTATATCCCCACATACCAACCTGATTATATTTTTCTACTTCGTTGGCAAGTTTAAGTAATTGCTCTGATTGTGATATTGTTTTTTCTGAATTAAGTGTTCTACTTATCTTTTTTATATCTAATCCAAGTGCCTTACATCTTTCAAATATCCAATACCAGTCAAAGTTTGCAGAATTGTATCCACCAATAATACTTGGTTTTAAATAATCTATGGTTTGAAAAAATTCAATTAAACCCTCCCTTTCTTGTTCTTCGGTGGCACATTCAATTACCTTTTTGAACCCTTTGTTTGTTTTCATTCCAATCATGAAGATACGACCGTCTTTGGGTTCTAACGAAGTCGTTTCTAAGTCATATACAAATCTTGTAATGTCATTGTATTCTTCATACCCTTTAAACAACCGTTTTTCTTTTTGAATCAAAAATTGTTCTACAGGTGGGAGTATTAATATTTTATCTCTTGTTTTTTCACCCCAAGGGTCCAATCCCCCATCACGGAAAAACTGTATCAAATGTCGATACCCTTTTAAACTTTTAACCATATAGGTTAATCCACGCTCTAATCGTGGATGTCCATCGGTTCTTAATTTGTCTATAACAATACCATGTTTGGACATTCCTTCTTTTTGTAATGCCCGTGAACTTTGATAAAAGTTACAGTCCTTTAAGTCACCAACCCAAGCAAAGGCAATAAAATTGTCTTTGATAATGGTTTTTCCCTTGTTTGGGATTTCCTTAATCTTGTAGATTGCGTCTGTTGTGTAATCGTATTCTACCGCTACGATGTGTTCTTCAGGGTCATTGCCCTCCAAAAATGATTTGATTTCTTCTGTTGATATCATATGTTCCTTTCCGAGTGGTACATTATCTTCCGTACAAAGACGGAGTTTACCTTCTCATTCAAACATAAATATAAGAAACAAAATCACATTAACAACATGGGTTCGTTGAAATAAATGAATCTTGAATATTGATAAATAACTCATCTCTGATTGGTAATATAATATTACCGTCATTTGTTCTTAGAATAAATTCCCCTTGGAATCTACCAGGTCTACTTGTTTCTCGTGTTGTAAATTGGAAATAGATATAATATTCAGGTGGGGTCTGTGGGTCCACAAATGTTTTTTCTACAATATATGCGGGTCTTGATGCAATTCTAGGTATACCTGTAGTGGTATCAACCATAGAAAAGGCAATAGTTGATGTTTCTAACAAATCCATAAAGTGACGGTAATCACTTCTACCATCTTTTACAACCTGCATTTTCAATACAGGAAGAGTCGCGTTTTTCTTGATAAAGAATTCCATTGGTATTATATAAATACCAATTAACTTTCTTTTCTTAAACTAGCGTCGTAAAAATCAAATCGATTGTGTTCTGTTGGCGTAATTAACAACAAACCAGGATTGATTTCACCTTTTTTTGTTTCTTGATAAATGTGACTCATCCATGTCTGTTCAAAAGGGTGTGCCCATGTTGTATCTAAAAACATTTTTTTATTTCCATGTTTAGTCACTACTTGAGGCCAATTACAATAATATATTTCACCTGTTGCATAAGGTATCCCATTGTGAGAAAGGATTTTAGTGAATTTTGTTTTTGGTGCATTTGGGTCTAAACCTCTAACAGGTAATGATGGTTTTTCAGGCCAAAACTCTTCCCTAACGGATTGGGGTACATTATACCAAGACCATTGGGTACCATTGTCCCCATAAAACTCGGTATAATTCATTTTAATAAAATCTAAATTCTCAAATTTGGCAATTTCTAAAGTGTTTAAATATAAGTTGTCAACTTTTCTATTAAAACCATTTTTACACGTGTCACCCTTTTTAGGGTAGAAAAACATGTCATCTTCAAAAAAGAAATAAAAATCAAACTCATTTTTTTGTGCGTGTTCTGCAATCCACTGTCTACCACCACATATACCCAAGTTATCTTTTTTAATATATTCAAACTCAAACTCTTCACAAATTTCTTTATATTTTTCTGATGTAGATAAATCAGTTGAGTTATCTAAAAGATATTTTTTTGGTTTATCTATAAAATGAGAGTCGTACTGAATCATTGATTCAATTAGGGTTTCAAATTGTTTTGGACTATTAAAGGTAATGACGTATAATGCAGTTTTATTTATATCTAAATCTCCATTTATAACTTTTTTACCTGTTGACTTAACCTCAACTGAGTCGTTCTTTAAGTCCTCACAAAACTTACTAATCAAACCGTTATCTTCTATTTCAGCATATTCAATTAAATTAGGATTTCTATACATCAAAATACTAAATAAAGATTCTTCAGTTCCCATTAACCCTTCGTTAATTGTTGAAAATAACAAATCATAATAAAGTCCATTTATTGTTGCAATATCGTTTTTCCTACCACCAAACAAACCTCCTCTACATACAAGTTTTACATCCGCTTCGGCATACCCGTTTATTTTAGGATATGGAAATCCATGTATTTCATTGTTCGCCTCATAAGGAAACGCCACAAATCCAAATCTATTAAACAACTTTGGTAACTTTTCATGAATTTTATCGTGTGTAAAATAACCCGGATGTACTGTATTTGTGATACCCGCATCAATCCAAAACAAATGTGTCGAGTCAAATTTATCCATTAGTCTCGCGTCATTTAACAAAAACACTTTTGACATTACAAGCGGATTGTACCATTCTAAAGACCCTTGTGTGGAATCTTTTAACCATGTTGCTTGGTTATACCAATCAGGGTTATTGCGTATTGATTGTATTTTATCAAAAGGTACTGTACTCCTAAACCACTCTTTATCTCGTAAAATAAACTGAGTATTTTCATGACCCCTCCTACTTTCAACAAATTCTTTTATGGTGTCATCCCCAAAAATAATTAAATTAAAGTCAGCATTTAATAACTCATCTAATTTATTTAAATAGTGGTCAAAAGAACGTGACCAACCTTGATTTAGTTGGTCTCTTTTAATATCCCACAACCCAGTAACAAATGTCAACTTATCCATTTAATTCTTCAAATATTTTATAAAAACTTTTGTTTATTTCAAAAAAATCCTCAGTACGATTTTTATGATTATCTTCGTGCCACCAAACGTCAAATTGTTTATTAACAAACAAATCTAAATGATTATAATACATCAACGTCATTATATTTTCTTCAAAATATAATTGTTTTTGGTCCAATGTTATATCCACGACATATTTTTCAAATATGTTAACGACCTCATCCCAATATTCTTTTTTACCACCAAATAGACCCCCAATAATATGTAATTGTCTATTATATTCTTTATACCACTTTGGGTCTACGGTTCCTGACCAATAATTTCTATCGTTCTCTTTTGCTAACAAAAAAAACTTATCACCGGTATAATCTATTAGATTTTGTAAAAATTTGTTGTTGAAAAGTGTTGATTCATAATATCGACCAACAGAATGATTATTTGTCAAGTATTTATCGGGGATTATACCACAATGGGATAAACCGGCGTCAATCCAATAGTAATAATCATAGGTTTTATCTTCATTCCACCACCAATGAAATTTTGAATATTGTATTTCTACACATCTGTCCGATTTTTTAGTTTCTTCTACGTTTTTGTATTTTTGTATTAAAGAACTAAATCTGGTTTGTGAAATATCAAACACAACAAATTTTAATTGTTCTTCCGATACGTTATGTTCAACGTAAAAGAAATCTTTTAATTGTTCTATTTCAGATTCGGATGTGTAACACAAAAAATCCGCATTAGTCATTTTAAGTAATGACAATAAACTGTATCTGTAATGACCTCCACGTGAGGGTCTTCCCCCAAATTCTGTTCCGTGTAAATCGCTGTAAATGGATGTTATAAATTTTACTTTCATTTTGTAAATCTTTTTGAATAGTTTATGTTACCCCAATCTGAAAAATGTGGTAAGTGAAATGGTGCAAAGTTTTTTGTTGGTCTAAATCTATGGTGTAAATTAGTGTTCCAAATTCTGTCCATCATTTCACCATCTTCACCGCCCCATCCTTCATATTTTTCATCAAAACCTCCGAGTTCTAATAAAAGATTGGTATCACAAATATAGACACCACCCAAACCACCTAAATGATGGGTCAATGGACCAACTTCTCTTGGACCAGAATAAGCGTAAGACCAATCCGCATTTTCAACTACAAATGAACCATCAATAATGTATTCACTAACTCTGTCTTCTAATTTGGCTAAATCAAATGTAATAACGTCACCTAACTCCAAACTAACAAACAATTCATAAAATAAATCATAATCTTTTTCGTCAAAAAATGCATCACAATCGACCATCATAAAAAAATCAAATTCAGATTTTTCTTTTAAGATTATATTTGTCTTTTCTGCCTTTTTGTATACACCTAACGGATATGGAATGTGATTGGCGTCTGATATTATTTTTTCAGGAGAAAAATCATACAAAGTACTATCAACAACAATATTTTTAGATTTTAAAAAATTGGTAAATTTTTTTAACTCAGACCAACTAAAATTTACATTTCGTATTCTTGTTGACTCGGGCATTCCGTCATCCCAAAATTTCATATTTATCGATAAACTATACATTGTCAATTTCTTCTTTAATTCTTTCCCATAAATTATAAGTTGGACTTGTAAAAAAATCTTGCTTTAAATCTAAAATATTATCTTTATATTCGTGAAAATAATCTTCGTAGTTCTTTGAAACATCCTCTATTTTTTTAACCATCTCATCTATCGATTGATTGTTTAAAGAAATAAAACATTTATCAGAAACATAATTAGTAATATTATTAGACCCTAAATATATTGGTACGGTGTCGGTTAAAATAACGTCCCAAAATTTTTCACTAATATAGTTTTTTTGTATCGAGTTTTCACAGGCAATTGAAAACATATAATCATCTAAACCTACGTGTTTATTCCAAATTTCACCTTTTATATTTGAACCATTGTTTTCCCAATAAGTACCATAAACATCTATTTCAGGATTGTTTGATAATCTAATACCTAAGTCAGTTCTTAGTCCATAATTTATTTGTGATGTTTCAGGGTTAGATAAATGGTTATAGTGAGACGACCCATCTTTTCTAACTATTATCGAAATTTTCTTACTTTTATCAAAATTTTTGTTTTTGATTTTGTATGACCAATCCCACTCGTCTCTACTATCATTTTCACCTCTACCGGCATAAAACATAGGTAAAAGGGTTTCTATGTATTCATCTCTACTTGGGTAATCTTTTTTGTCTGAAACAAAAATTTTAGAACAATATTCATGAATACCATCCTTAGGTTGATTGGGGGACCACAATGGTTCTTGAGAAAAATAAAAAGTTCTTTCTTTTGGGGTCTTAATTTTATCCCATTCTGTTCTACCAAAAACTATAGTAAAATCGGCGGTATCGTTAGTAAAAACATATTTGTTTAAATCTTCTGTTGGTACAAATTGTCTTAGCATTCTTTCATGTAAAGAATTACTATCGGTCCACCAACACTCTAAACGTAATTTTATCATTTAAAAAATATTTAACGAAAGTGCATTGTATCTTGTGTATTTACCACCCTCAACAATCATTTTATGTTCATTTATATGTGTTTTTATTGAGCGAGCTAAATGACCGTCTGAGTTTCTAGATTCTAAATATGAAATATAAACTTTTTTTAAAAGATTATAACGAACTAAAAAAGAACCTATATCACATCTACCTAAATCCAAATCATCTAACGAATTTGCGTAGAGTCTTGTTTTATTAGTTAAACCAGCCTTTTGACTAAACAATATTAAATCAACAGAAGAGTTTTTCTCTCTTTGATAAATCTCAACCATATCGTGAGTTATTATGTTATCATCATCTAAGAAATAACAAAAATCTTCATCACTACACTTAATTTCATTTATAAAGTGGTTTCTTTGTTCGTGACCCCAAATATATTGAGTCTGTATTTTATAGGTCTTTATCCTTGGGTCTGTGGCTAAAAAACCAAAATCCTCACAACCAATTACGTTAGTACCCTCAATCAAATGCCAATTGAAGTCATCAATTTGGTTAATAATTGACGAGTATATAATTTCTAAATAATTTTTTCGGTATAATGGAGTGACAAAATGAATCATTTAATTAGAAATCCAATACTTTTCAGTGGTCCCTTTTGGAGACAAGAACTGATGAACGTTTTTATTATTTCCTCTGTATAAACAAATCCACATACCAACATTTCCGCTGTTGGTTATTAAAATATCAGACTCTGACATTATCATCATTATTGATAAAAATGTTTGAGCGTTTCTTATTTTGTTTCCTTGAGGGATTGTATATTGAATTGCCGAATAAGGAGTACTGTTTATTTTATCTATCTCGTCTATAACGATAAAATTATTGTTTTTGTTTTTAAAATATTCACAAAATTCCTTTTCATCCGATTGGATTAATACTTGGTGGTCAGGATTTTTAATCACGACTTCATTTAGTTTGGATTCCATGTCTTGATAAGTCGGCAAATTGGTTTCCTTCATTTTATCGTTTCCTCGATAACAAACACAAATAGTTTTTGATGGATTTAAATTATATTTACCAATAAGGAATTCTTTTATTGATATCACCTCATTGTTGGGACTGAAGTATTTCTGTACAAATGGACTCACAAAATCATAATTTATTAATCCATAGTCACTAAATTGGTCTTCGTCATTAGACTCAGAAAACCTTTTAACTTCCACATCAAACAAATCTTCTTTAAATGAAAAAAATTTATCGTAAACGTTTTCTGAAATATCTTTATAGTAATTCCACTGAGACTCAGTATCAATTAAACAAAATTGTTTTTTTTCGGAGTAATACCCAAGAATGGTTCTTAAGTTTATGTTACAAACGCTAAAAAATCCAGCGTCATGATTCATTTTTATCGTTTCCATATATTACTGTTTTTCTACGACCCAACAAGAACCCATTTGTTTTACACTTTCTTTACCAAAAAAGAATTCATTTACCGCTGGATACACACCAGCATCGTAGTGATAATCATGTCCCGCAATTGTACCTCCTTTTTTAATTTTAGGGTACCACGCATTTAAATCTTTTGACACACTTTCATAATCATGACCCGCATCTATAAAAACAAAATCTAAACTTTCATCATCATATTTTGACGCACCTTCCCAAGACAAAGACTTAATGATATTAATTACATCTTTGACGGGTTCTATATTTTTTTTAAAAGTATCAAATAAGTTATTGAATTTTTCTTCAATTATTTCAGAAGAAGTTGGTACATAATCCCAAGTGTCTATACAATCAAATTTTATGTTTTTACCTGAGTTTAATATTTCTACCGCCATAAAACACGCGCTCATCCCCTTCCAAACACCAACCTCAACAAAATGAGAATTAGTACCAAATTTAGACACAATTGATGAATATAGGTCTTCGTAATTGAACCAATTTTCACTGTCTACGTTTTTGTAAAAATGTTCCATTTTAATAATTAACTAACGGTATGGTGATTTAATTGACCTGTAATTCTTTCACACCAATCTTTAGATTCTGAGTGAGGCCACACCACCCAATACGCCGGTTGATGTGTTGTTTGAAATTCTCTCCAAACCTTACAGTATCCGTCAGGGTCATTCATCATTCTTGAAATTTCCGCCTTATCGGCATCTTTTCTATAAATTGTTTCGTCATTCTCATCATGGAAAGCGACCACCCAAAAATCATAATCTTTTTCAGGTACTTGGTGAAACCCAATATCAATACAATGTTTAAATACCACCGCAAAACTATTTTTCCAATCTTCTTCAGTTTCGTAGTTGTATGTATTTGGTGGATATTTTTTATCTATAGTTTCTTGTTGGATTGCCCTTTTTTCAAACAATAAACCTGAATATATTTCGTACTCCCGTAATGTTCTGATAGGTCCAAATCCAAATAGTCCGTCGTGACCCTCTTGAACTTCACCATCCATACCAAACAATTTTCTGTTAGTTAAATGTGAATGATTGTTTCTTCTAACCCACTCTTTATCATCATCCCACTGTTTGGTTCTACCCTTACGAGTGTATTCGTGCCAGATTAAAACTTTATGCGGATGAAACAAATCGTATCCCCAAGTATAGGCACGAGCAGCAATTGAAATTTCTTCTCCATGGAAATAATATTCAGGGTTGTGTTGTACCTCAGTTGAAAATTGACCTAACGTAAAACAATAATGTGCCGAATAAAATCTTGCCGGTACAGGTTCTTTAAGGTCTTGCCAACCAGGTATTGTTTCAGGTAAGAAGAATACCGCACCTTCGGGGATAAATCTATCAAACACCATTCTCCATGGTTCTTGTACTCTACCTTGTGGGTCATTGTCAGGGTCAAAAGATGAAACATAACCTGTTAATAAAGGTTTCTCATATCCTTTCTTTTGAAGTTGTTTAATCATCTTAATCATTTCGTCGTCCCAATTTGGTGCGAACCTCATATGAGAATCTATCTGTAAAGTATATTCTTCACCTTCGTATAATTGTTGTACCAAGTTTCTTGCCCAACAAACACCTTCCGCTTCTTGGTAAGGTATGTTTAATATTCTAAATCTTTTATCGCCTATAAACTCTGACAAGTCATCAAATCCATCTTCAGGGTGAAATTGACGAGCAACACCAATTCTAAGATTTTTAGGTCTTTTGGCATTTTCAATCATATTTTTAATTGTGGGAATTAACTGTGGGTCACGATACGCAGCGATTTGAATGAATATTTTCATGGTATTTCTTTTTAAAGAAAAAGATATACAGAAAACAAATAAAATGAATAAGTAAAAAACAAAAATATTTTAGAGTTTCCCAATTTAAAATCCTTGGGATTCTTTAACTCTTCTAATAAAATTATTCACAACAGTTTGACATTCTGCAGATGTCACCAATTGTCCACCATTTTTAGATAACAATGTTTTAATTGCTAAAATATTTTTGGTTCCAACCCCTGTAGTGTATAAATAACCACCACAACCACCAACTCCTGTTGGTTGTGCAAAACTAGTTACAGCGCCAAATGTCGAGTTCCAATTAGGATGTCCCAATAGTATATACAGGTCACAGTGTGATGGGTCGCTAGCATTGTATGTTTCCCTAAAGAAAGCATATGTTGTAAATCCACTAACCGTTTCCCCACTGTATATTGAACCACTTGCCAAAGAACCTCCACCGTCAGCACCTGAATTACCTCCTGTTTGAAATCCGACGGGTAATCCAAATCCATATGTATCGTTGTCTCTTGACCCCAAAACTGTAAGTGGTAAATAAGTGTTTGATTGACTAATACCGTTATATTGTTGATATCCCAAACTTATGTAACCAAAACTTGTATCTAAATTTGAAGTTGTGGCAGAATTGGTGTAGTCAACCGCATAAGGGTATGCACCAGGATTATAACCACCACTACCAATGTATTCGGTGTTGGATATAACCCAAGGTGAACTTACATTTCCGCCATCATACATATCACCACCACCGTCAGCAATTTCATATCCGCTTCCATCTAACCAATAATTGTAAAAACTAGGATTTCTAAAGTCAGACATGTAATTTCTTAGGTATTCCGCAATTACTTGGAGTTCAGTATATGGTGTTTTAGGTGTAAATGATGTCCAATAACCATTGGCATTTAACCATGTTATTGCCGCCTCACCATCCGCAAAAGTTTGGGGGTCATTGTCTTGGAACGATACATATTCTGCTAGTTCTATAAACGACTCCTCAGTTTTTAGGGGACTTCTCCAAAAACCTAAATATGCAGGTATTGCAAATTGATTTGGTTGATTTCCCGATGGTGTTGGGTGGGCAATTACATAACCCAAATCTTCATCAGGACCATTCCAAAATTTTGGATTTTCCGTAAATCCCGATGTTGGGAATCCAATCGATAAATTACCTATTTGTACGGTACCACTTATTGTACTACCTGTGTTATATGCTAATGGTCTTGCGTTTGGCATTTTTTTTATTTTAGGCTAATCCACCCTTTTTAGAAGTGAATTTTATTTTATTTTTAATATACAACTCTTACCGCCAATCTAATTGTCCAAGTTCCGTTTGTGACTGACGAACTAAAGTTTACATTTCCACCTGAAACCGAGACAACAAATGAGATACCTATTGTTGGCGCGTTTAAGTCAGGTGTTGATGTGTCAGTCCAAGATGCTCCTGAACTATCCCACGTTGTCATTACCGTACCCAATCTTTTTGCTCCACTTGATTCAGTAACACAATAATCAAAGTAGGCACCACAACCACTAACCACCGGTATCTGATAAAGGATTGAATCTGTACTTACACCTGTGTTCACATCACTTTGTATTCTTTGGGTTCCAATTAAACTCAAGTACGTACCGTCAAATGTAAACCCTGATTGTGCAACCGCACCATATGGAGTACCGTCTGATGTTAAAATTCTATTAATTTCAGGATTGGTTACCGCTGAAAAACCTGTACCTGATGTTCCTGAAGTTCCACTTGTTCCACTTGAACCTGAAGTACCACTTGAACCGCTTGTTCCCGAAGAACCACTTGTACCGCTAGTTCCGCTTGAACCATCTGTTCCTGAAGAACCACTTGTACCGCTAGTTCCGCTTGAACCATCTGTTCCCGAAGAACCTGAAGTTCCTGATGTTCCTGAAGAACCACTTGTACCGCTAGTTCCGCTTGAGCCATCT
>Ga0129333_10005133_pt1 | contig 12265 bp, 11 predicted proteins | sample CPB6_08_DNA_FD_94474 | JGI IMG/M metagenome (GOLD analysis project Ga0129333, IMG submission 94474) | Freshwater to marine salinity gradient microbial communities from Chesapeake Bay, USA - CPBay_Sum_0.6_0.8_DNA | ecosystem: Environmental > Aquatic > Marine > Coastal | place: USA: Chesapeake... | reverse complement strand
CGCATTTGATACCAGATTTGGAATATTCGGACCTACCGGAACCCACTCAAGGCCTGTCGCAACATTATTAATTCTCAGCGATTTATTTGCATCCTGACTGAGATATACAGGGATTTCTGTTTCAATATCCACTCCATTTAATATAGTTGTGTTTTGATCTTCCATAATTTACAAAGGATAAAATTTTAAAGTCATCGACGTTTTCAAGTTTTTTGGAATATTTATTTCGTTTCCGTTATCATCTACAACCCAGAATCTCATTCTAGTTCTAAATGACGAAACATATTGCTCGTATGTTTCTGTATCTTGATATGTCCAATTCATACGAGCAAATCTTGTGTGTAAACGTATTTTTAAGAATGCATTTTCAAAGTTGTAATTTCCAGAACTGATGTTTGATGTAGTAATTATATCCGAACATATATAAAAATTATAGCGAGGATACATATCACATTGAAGGGGGAAATTAAAGGTAGTTCCTGATGTAATTGTTGTATTGGTTAGGGCACTGTTATCGAGCCCTAGGATATCGTTAATTTCCGGGGAATTCAACAGGTTTCTCAGTTCAAAAGTTCCTGAAGCATATGTAGGTGTTATAGCTATTTTATTTGTATCTTGATTAAAAGAAAACACATAAGTATTTGCGACACCATCTAACGCTTCCATTTGAGTCTTCAATAGATTTGTTAAGGATGTAACAGTATATGTCCCAGCAGTTATATCAAATGATATTGATGATAACCCATCAATGGAAAAAACAAATGTATTTTGTCCTTCCTGGATTTGGTAAACACACCCGATACAGATTTCCAGATTTATAGGCACCATTTTACAAGGCCTACCAATTATGGAACTTACATTAGGAATTTCTACTTCAAAATTTGTATTGGTTCCATTAATTCTATCGTCTGAATTAATATTAACTAAGAAAGGTAAATTATTCATACTTTAACAAATATTTTTTTCTTTGCTAAAATATGGAACTCGAACGGGCCCCGAAAAAGAGAGTAATGTCTGATGACGTCAAACAAATGCTAAAAACAAAACGAAAGGAAAAAATCTTTAGAATAAAAGAACTCGAGAATCAAATTGAGTCTATGAAACCAACGGAACCCGTAGAGGTTCCTAAAATTAGAAAATCCCACGGAAATAACCCGGAGCTGGTCAATCGATTGTCACGAATTGAAGATTTGATGACGAAGCATTATGATGAATACCGAGTAAGGAAACAAGTCAAAGAAAAATTAAAAGAAGAAAAGAAAAAGTACAAAGAGGAACAGGATAAGGCAGTGGATGAGGAGGAAGCTGAAGTAGTACAAGAAGATATAAAACAAGTCAACCATAAATTACATATGGTAGATTATTCTAGTTTATTTCACTAAACTCTCCATTTTCCATATACTTTTACTCGTTTAATTTCGTAAGGTAATGGTTCTTCTTGGTATCCCGCTCTTCGTTTATTTTCTATTTGGTCCGCGTAAAAACCTCCTCGTATAGCCCACCCTCTTGCCTGATGAATATCTTTAAACTGACGGGACTTTCCATCTTGTGTACATATAAAAGTTCTTACATTGTTTTTACTTTGTTGTAATGTAACAGTGGGAAATTCCGGATATTTAATATTGGCATATTTTCCAAGATATTGACTGTAGGGCCCTCCATTGGGAATACAAGTAAATATCATTTCATTATTCGTATTAGGAATAGTATTATTGGGAGGGATATTTTCGGGTAGTTTGACTTTTGTGGGTAAATGTATCGGTAAAAAGTACGTATGTATACTATTAATACCCAAATTTCCAGCTTGTCCAAGTATTCTATTGAATCGTCTTAGTGCATCAAACTTTGGTAGAAGGGCGTTAGTCCAATACTCTGGGAAATACAGATTCGAATATCTATTTACAAGATCCTTTTCCAGATTTAGAATATCAAACCTAGTTCTGGTTGTAATAGCGTGTCTAATATTGGAATTTATATTAGAAATATAACCTGCATATGTTGTTATGTACCTATCACCATATGTTGCTAAATTGTCAACAAATCTTTGAACCAAAGCTGGATCATACCATACTGTGTCAAACGGATTTGGTAAAGGAATGATGGGAGCCCCAGGATTCCCAAACGGTCCGGGCCCGCCACCGCCACCGCCACCGCCACCGCCACCGCCCCCGCCACCGCCACCGCCAAACGGATTAGGCCCAAACGGGTTCCCACCAGCAGGTGGACCAAACGGGTTCCCACCAGGAGGACCAAACGGGTTCCCACCAGGAGGTGGACCAAACGGGTTCCCACCTGGAGGACCAAACGGGTTCCCACCTGGAGGAGGTCCTTGTGGAGGAGTTCCTCCAACAGGAGGAGTTGCACGTGGAGGACCACTTGGAACCGGTACGTTTACTGGTGGTGTGCCTCCAAATATATGTTGCATACCTATGACAGCAGGTGGTTGTGCGGGTGGTGCAGCAGATCGATCAAAACGAGGAAGATTTTGTAACCTTCTGGGAGGACTCGAGGGAGGAGTTGAACTCGCCCTAGGTTGGGGGAATGGAGGTAAATCAGCCCGAAATTCAGGATTACGTGGAATAGGTATATTTGGTATCTGTGGTGTGTTTAAACGTTGAACCAATGTATTACTGGAATATCCGTCTACGTTTACATACATATTTGCATATGTTTTTGGAACACCCGCAGGATCAAAAGATGGCAAAGGAACGTTATATGTAGAAGGTACAGACGGTGTGAGTCTATTGACCACACTAGACGGTTGAATGGTAGGTGCACTAGGTCTACTTTGGGGTGCTGCTGTTTGAACGGGAGCCTGATATGGAACAACAGCTCCAGTTATGGGAGTAAATCTACTTTCTCTGGCATTATTTACAGCCCTTGATAATGCGTCTCTATCGATATTTATCTGCATTTGAGGTCCTCTCAGTCCATATAAAGCTTCTACAGTTTGGGTAGGTGCCAATTTTCCTCTAGTACCTTGTGATTGCCTTGTTATAGGAGTCACATTTTCATTTCTCGGTATTCTAGTTCTGGCACCTAGTGCAATTTGATAATTAGGATCCCTCATTTCGGAAAGTGGTCCTATGCTGGATGGATTATAATTCGCCAATGTTAAGGGTTCCTCACCCTGAAGGGCGGCTGTTCCTCGATTAATTATTTGTCTCAATCCAGTTTTTGGATCTAATTTAGTTATCATTGGCCTGGCATATTTATCCTCTCCTGACACCAGAAATCCTGGGAGATCTTCATTAGATGCCATAATTTGTCGGTTGGAACTGATAGCCCCTTCTTGAATAATATTATTATAAAATGCATTTCTATCGACTCCAGGAATGGGATTTGTTTGTACATAATGGGCAGCTGTGGCTGTTGTGGCTGCTACATCTATAACTTGTGGGTCAACTCTTGCTACTATATCTAGAACTCTCAAAATTGGATCAGCTGCACCCATTTCAAAAAAATCGACATTTTCAGGGTCAAAATTAAAATTTATTGCAGATATCTCTCTTGAAGGAGATAATCTTCTAACAATATCTTGAATATTACCACGAAGAAGTTGAACTTGTTCTTCTGCGCTAGTATTTAATCTATCATCAAGATCGTCATTATTGACTACAGCATTTTGAGCTATTGCAGGAACAGTATTTAAATAATTATGAATCGCCTGAGCGGTTGCCTTTTCAATTTGGGTTTGCATATTACCAGATATTATAATGCCTGAAGATTGTACTTGTCTAGCTAAACTATTAGCCGATCTTAATATAAATTCAACTCTTCTTGCTTGTCGGGCATCCATACCCAACCTGGCTTTTAGTTCTCTTCTCTCATCTATACTAGAAATATAACTTGTTCTGGGACCTTTTTTAGGAGTAGGTCTCTGGGTACCCAATTTATTCTCACCAGACGTAAAATAAATAGGTATTCTAGTTGAACCCGGAATAGTCTGCCGTTGAGGGGTTACAGGTTCCTGAAGAGGTAATGGATTAGGAGTTTGTATAGGTTGATTTTGGAGGGCCGCCTGTCTCTGATTATCTACGTCAGTTGCCAATTGTGGAGCAATCGGATTTGCAACTGATTGAAACGGGTTGTCTCCTGTTGTAGGAGGAAGGCCTGCCTGATTTGGATTTAAATTTTGCATTTCTATAACGGTAGGTGGTTCGTTGGAAGCCTGCCCCCCAGGGATATATGCGGAAAGAGGTGAATTTCTCACACCTTCAACCACCGCATTTGATGCTGTATTAAGTCCAGAAATAGCAGCATCAGCTGCTCGTCTCGCTGCTGCTCGTGTTATTACTCCTACCCGGTGAATTACGGGGGTAACGGCGCTGACGGCTCCTAGAGGATTTCCTTCTTGTGGAGCTGATTCAGTTCTTAAAGGATTTACATTTGCACCAGGGTTTTGTTGACGCATTTGTCTAGATGTTTGAGCTCTAGCTGTTTCTGAAGTAGGTGAGGAAAACAATGTTTTGCTTCGTGTTCTTGAAGAGGGGCCAGAACTTGTAGCAGGTTCCAAAGGAGTTCGCGGTTGTTGAGGAGTGTCTACAATCCTATTAACTCTAGATTGATTATGTTTATAACAATATTCGCTATTTTGTTGTGCAGGATTTTTACATTGTGTACCTTGTTGTGTTATAGCAATACATTGTACCATACATTAACATATAAAAAAAATCTATATATATAATATGGGATTAATAGGACAAGGTTTTAGAAATTATGCAGGCAGATTAGGAAGGGCGTCATATTCCGCCCTCGGAAAAATAAAAAGCGCAGAACGTACGATTAATTACTTGGATAAATACTATACTGGGGGGGTGGCTGGTGACGTTTACAGAGCCAGTCCCTTATTTGCAACAATAAACCCCGCGAGACAGGCCACAAAATCAGCCCTTTCTTTAACTGGAAGACTTGGAACGGGTATTGCAGAAGGTAATTTAAAGAGTGTGGCTAAAGTGGCTGGCGAATTAGGAAATATTTATGATCGCGAGACAGGAGGACAAATTTTCCAGAATTTGACAAGAAACCCCATCGCACAACGCATTTATAATAGTCCTTTTATTCAATCTAAGGTCGGATAAATGCGTTTTAATTAAATTTTTTTTCTTTATTAAGATATGTCGCAAATGATTATCCCTGATGACTTGAAACTGCTTAATTCAACGATGGCGTCTCCTGCTGTGATTCAACGCGAGCAATTGACGTTGTACCCTGTAGGTGATTCTACCGTTACGTCCGGATCTGGAAGTATACAATCTGGCCGAATTAGGTTTGAAATGCCTGTAATTTCCAGAAAAAGCTATGACTGTTCAACGATGTTTATCCACTTCAATTTCAAAATTAATATTAACAATGTTACAAAGACTAATGCCGCTTTAGGTACTAGAATTCACGTTCATGATTCAATTGAATCAATTTTTAAGACTATTACAGTTGATCTAAGTTCGGGCGCACAGAGATTAGAATTTATCCAGGATTATAACGCCCTCGAGAGTGCTTTGAATGGTTACTGTTCTGCTGAATATCTTCGAACGTTCGGGGGGCCCTGTTTTAAAGCAGGATTGCATTCAAATGTTAGAAATAAAATCTATCACAATTTTGCTGCCGCTACTGGTTTAACTACAGCAAATAGTGAAAGAACAGTTCAAATGTCAGTTCCCATTCGTTTGTCTGGTATTTCAAGCACTGATTTCGTCCTACCATCCAGCTTGTTTGGATCTAGTGGCTTCCTGACGATAACTATAGACCTTGAGGCTCCTAATGCATGCATTGTAGCTGGTGAAATAAGTGCAATTACAAATACTAATGGAGCCCTCTCAGGAGGAAACATTGCTGCGCTCGGTGGAGCTGCCATTTCTTACACTCTTTCCAATATAAGAATGACAGTTGACGCATTGACATATTCAGCTGAATACGAAGATATGTTGGCCAATGCATTGGCAAGTTCCAGATTAGTTTACCCAATAAAGACATTTGACGTCCAGGTACGGTCTATTCCAAATAATGTGGCAAAATTCACTGAAAATTTAAACTTTTCGTATTCTTCTGTAAATTCTATCTTTATTTGGTTTGTTCGGACGTCAGAGCAGAATAGCCATCTATGGGCAGGAAAAGACCGACTTGTTTTTCCAACGGGTTTGTTAGATGTACAGCTGCGTGTCAACGGAGTTAATGTACCCGCTTCTCGACCGTTGGACCTTACAAATGGGGCAACCGAAGCGTATTGTTCACTTCTTAAGGCACTCGGCTTACTCCATACGGCAGAACAGTTTGGCGGTATGAATTATGATGACACACCGATTATCAATCAAAATGTAGATGGGCAGCATACTGGTGCAATATGTAGTTCATTCCAGGCCAGGGATGTTTTTTATGGAAGTAATCGACCCCCTGGATATGGTTTAAGTGGTGGACACACTCAAACTGGAGAAGGATTTCCCAGTAACAATGTTAATACTGGGGCTGCTGGTGCTGCAGGTTGGGGATTGACCGCAGGCAATGACGGGCTTCCTCATTGTCCATATTCACGTGAAATGTCTCCCTCTCGTTTCCTTATTGGGTTTAATATGAAGAAACTACTGAAGAGTGCTCCTGCCGAAATCAGCGGAGAAAATCTGCTTTCCACTTCCGGACAGATCTCATATGAGCTAAATTTCAGTCCAAATACAGACCAAGGATATCAGATGTATTTTGCTGTTTATGTCGATAAGTTCATCGAGTTGAATAGTACAATGGTCAGAGTCAATCAATAATTTTCTTTATAAGGTTATGGAGGTGGTTACAATTTTATCATTACTGATGACGTGTGTTCTTGTTTTTGAACGCTTATGGAAGTATACAGTATCACATTTGAAAAAATCAAAGTGTTGTGGAGGGGAAATAGAATTTAGTTCAAGTCAAAAAAATCTCGTTTAATAAATAAAAAAAAATTTATTTATTAAAATATGGCGCGTTTACGCAAAGCAAAACATTCAGTTGAATTAAATAAAATGATTCGACAGGCAAAAACAAAATTACGACAAGCGACTAAAGACCAAAAGGCATATGCAAAAAAACTGAAAGCAGACCAGGTAATTCCAAAAGAAGTACCTATGGATTCCAAGGAACTCAAAAAGGTTCAAGAATTTTATAAAATTCAATATAGTAAATCAGATTTTTATGAAATGATGGATAGAGAACTTCGCAAGGATCCTGATTTGCACGATATCATTGAAAATGCCAAATTTAAAACTATTGAACAAAAAAATGATAAAGTAGAAGACTATGTATATAGTATGAGTCAATATATTTGGACTGTTTATTTATCCAAAAATATGACCCTAGATACAGATTGGTGGATAACGTTTTTAAAATTGGAAAAAGATGAAGAACGATTGGAACATTTGGCTGATGGAATTAAAAAACGAAAGGAATTAAATAATCGACACAGAACCTGGACTGCCCTGCAGAAAGAATATTCTATTTTTTAGGTTCTTCTGTTGTTATTATTATTTCATTAAAATTCTTATAAAAAACAGGAGGGTTTTTTGCTGAATCTATATATAAAAATGAGTGTGCTTGATTTTTTGTGCAATATTCAAATATTTTTTTAAACTGTTCAAAATCCATGTCGCACGATTCTGCAATTGCCTCTACCTCAAATTTGTTTTGAGTTTGAAAACACACAAACTTCGTTATTTGCCCTCTAATAGGTGTAGATATGTTTCGGTATCTCTGAGTAGTGATTATCCACGACAGTTTTAAGTGCCTCGTTTTTAATATTGTTTTAACTATAAGACTTTTGATTGGAAGAAACGACTGCGATACATCGTCGGCCACTATAAGAAAATGATAGTCATCTTCGTTATAGTCTTTTTTTTCTTGTTCTTTCATTTCTTTCTTACATTCTTTTATATCTTTTAATATTTCCTCCATAATTGAATCATTGAATGTTGTATACATTCGTTCTTGAGCCAATCGAAACTGATTTCGGTATGCAAGATCCTTTATCTCCTTTAGACCGCTGTCATCATTGACAAGTATATTTGCAGAACAGAAATAAACGCGTTTAAAGTATTGTGGATAGACGTCGTGCAATAAACGGGCGAGCATAACGGATTTTCCAGATCCGATTTTGGCCGATATCACGAACACAAAGGGCTCGTCGTGTCCAGAAATGGGATCAGCCCACGGTTCCGGGATTGTCCTGGGATATACTTTTTTGGAATTTAAGGGCGTAACCTCATAGTTGTTTATTCGTTGAGATTTCATATCTTAATCAATAAAAAAATCTTTGTTTTTTTATGAATGTTAAGGTTAATGGTCAAACTTATCAAGTGAAAAAGGCCGAGGGTAAGAAGAAGTATGTTGTTTATTTTGAAGGAAAAATAATTTCCAGATTTGGGGACAGCTCGATGCAGCAGTACAAGGACAAATTTGGAAAATATAGTCATTTAGATCACAATGACTCCAAGAGAAGGGATGCCTTCAGATCAAGATTCAGATCATTGTACGAAAAAAACAAAGACAACCCACGCAGCGCGATCTATTGGAGTTGGAACTATTTGTGGTGACTAAGTGGGTGTGTGTGTGTGTGTGTGGAGTCCACAAAGTGAGTTTATTGGTTGTGAGTCAGAGTCACAAGAGAGAGGGGGGGTTAGTGGTGGTGTGTAGGGTGAGTTGGGTTCAGGAGGTGTTTCTTGAACCAGGGTAGGTGGTCGAGTATCGTCGAGTAGAGGAGGCCCGCTGTCTTCACATTGAATTTCTCGACAAGTGTTCGAGAGGAGAAGATTTTAGCTGTTTCTTCTTCTCCTATTAACGTGCTCAGAAGTTCGCAGAGTTCATCTAGACGCTTAATATAGGGGTGAGTGTTGGTCTCAGTCAGTTTTTCTTGCAGGGTCCACTTGAGACGGAGAAGTTCGTATAGTGGTGGTGATGGTTGGAGTAGGCCGCCAACGTGTACTATCACGTCATGAGTGCCATCTTGGCTGGCAGTCCTCCTTGGCCAAGGCAGTCTTCCACGGAAAGCCCTAATGTTCTTCAAAAGAACCAAAGTTTGTTCTGTTTTTTCAACTGCTTTCGGTCCTGGTGTGTACTCTTTCAGTTCTTCTCGGACTTCTCGGTTGAAGGACCTAATGATTCTAGAGACTTCTTTTTTGAAATGGTTGTGGTGGTTTTCTTCTTCAGCGATAATCATCCGATGATGACATGTTAACGCATCAGGAGTAATCCATGAATAAAAGACATTCATTATTGAGTCTCTCTCGAATTGAAAGAGCTCGTCGAGAAAAAGATCGATCGGGGGGTCGGTAGGACGGGAGGGGGCATCATCAATGGTAGGACGGGAGGGGGCATCATCAATGGTAGAAATGGAGGAGGCATCAATGGTATCAATGGGTTCATCGTGTAAGAGAGAGGAGGAGGGACCTTGTGTGGACTGCTCGAGTCTTGCTCGGATGCGAGGTGATCGGCGCAGAGGGGAGGTAGGGGAGGCTTCACGTTGGCGTTTGTTCATTTTTTGATGCGTTGGCAGTTCTCTAAAAAAATCTAAAGGTTAGTATAAAATGTACATATTAAAAAATAAGGTTACCGGGGAGATCCTTGAGTTTTTGACTTGGGAAGACGTGCAGACGTGGCTTGATGCTTATTTTATGATTAAACATAAGAAAAACAAGACCGCAACATTCACTCTCGAGACAACAGAGCAATTTATTATATACTTTGACTGAGCCGTTACTTTTGGCGGGAAAACCCTTTTTTGTATTATTTTCTAAGGCCAGAATATACATATATGGAAGGAGGGGCCACAAGAGATCTGTGGCGGACACAATTACGTCAGATTCTATTTTTAGATTTTCGCGGAAATTGTGGCCCCTTCTTCCTTATCTGGCGGCAGAATTCGCGAACATATGGGCGATCGGTCGGAGGGGGTTACCCACATTACCCCCATTAACCATATACCCACATCTTTTTTTAAAAACTTTTTCCAGCCGGCTGAAAAAATCATATACGTGTCTTTTTTTATTAAAAAAACAACTTAAAAACATTTCTTTATTATACATATAATAGAAATGAACCCCCCAGTGAGAAGAATAGAAGAAGTCTTCGACCGAGAAATTGCAGCCGATCTTTTGAGACGTCCTGACGCAGAAGTAACCAGGGACGAAAAAAAGGTTATTCAAAACTTAAACAAAAAAAAATTTCAGAAAAAAGAAGGGGATGGTTTTTTTTACGTGGAGGGCATTTATACGAGAACCGATCCGTGGTTGTCAAAGAACAATATAGGCCGAGTATATCCAAAGGCAAATAGTAGCATTGCGTGTTTGTCTAGTATAGTAAGAGAAACTTTTTGCGATCCTTATTATTGGGACGTGGATTTTGTTGCCTGCCACCATCAATTTGCCTTAAATTTACTAATTAAATTCAATTTACCACATGAGCATACCAAGCATTATGTTTGCAATAGAAAAGAAACATTAGAAAAACTAGAATGTGAAACCTTGAAGAGCCAGGTGGAGCTTAAAGATGAATTCATTCAGGTTTTGTATGGTTCCGCACAATATCCAGAAAATATGTTATATCAAGAACTTAATTCACTAAGACAAACACTTGATTCAGTCACTGAAAAACGCGATTTCTTACCTTCTAATTTTCTCGAATGGAAAGAAAATATAAATAAAGGAGGGACACATATAAAATTAATAAACTGTGCCCCACGTGAGAGGCAGGCATCACTCTTGGCTCAACTTTGTTTCCATATGGAATGGAAATGCATTGAGGCTCTGGAAGAATTTCTCATTCAAAAGGGCCGCACAGTGGGTATGTTGATCCACGATGGGTTGAAAATAAGAAAAACAGATGCAGCTGATGATAAGGAGCAGGTTGAAAGTTTACTTAAAGATTCTATTGACTACATTAATCAAAAAACAGGCATTCATTTGAATATATGCCCTCAAGCATTGATTATAAAAGAACAAAAAACTTTAAAATTAATTACAAAGGAAAAAACAAACACACCACATACAAATGATGATGCTGAGAGCTCTTTAGAAATATTCTTTAGAGACCATTACTTTTTCAAGGGCTGTCTATATTACTTTCCTCAGTCAATAGATTACCCTACTCCTGAGAAGATTGATGATGACTGTCTATTACAATCACGGTTTTACAAAGCATTACAGGGCCTGTACCCGGCACCGAAAGCACCTAAGGATGGGTCCGAAGCGCCACCTCTTCCGCCCCCTACAGTAAGAGGTATATTACTTGCTCATCAAAATTCCAAGTATGGAAAAATTCCGGATAAGTGTTTGGTTGAAAGAACTGAATCAAGGGCATACGGGGGCGCCACCAGGTCTTCTTTACTACCTACATCTACAATCAAAATCAAAAATCTATATCGTCCTGCTGATTGGGTTTACTTTAATTGTTGTCTTGGAAAATCAACCCTTACAATTCCAGACTTTGAAAAAACATATTTGGAATACATTGCAAACATAAAGACAAACTTGGTATTTACTGAAGACGAAAAAGCAAGATGGGAGCAAAGTTTACATTACAAACAACTTACAGAGTATCTGGTCGATAAAGCGGCATTCGAACAAAAAGATTATGAATATTGTTTACTTTACTTTTTAAATTTAATAGGTAGAGTCCTATTTGAGCCGCATAGAAAACCTAATGTGTGTCTTACAATGCGGAACCAGGTGGGAGGAAGTGGGAAGACGGCCTTCTTCGAACACGTGATCGAGCCATTACTAGGATATCAATTCTCAATAGTTTCACACACTGGAAATCTATTTGGAACATTCAATAACATTTTAGCTGAAAAGACTCTTATCATTCTTGATGATATCAATTTATCAGATACGAAAGGAAACTCTGATAAGATGAAATCTTATATAACGTGCAAAAAACAATATATCAATCAAAAATATAAAGAGATGGAATCTAAACACGTATATGCCACTTTCATTGCAACTACTAATAAACAATCTTGTTTCGTTTATGAGGAGGCCAATATGAGGAGGTTCCCTGTGATAGACTGTTGCGAACACCGTCTGAGTGATGAAGAGATAAAAATACTTGCATCTGAAAACAAGGAAAGTCATATGAATGAACTCTTTTTAAAATACATTGCTTCTGTTTATGACCCAAACTTTGATTTTTACAAGCATCCAAAATCATTGTCATTTGAAACTACAAAAATAAAGTATAAGAATGTTGTATCATCATGTATCAGTGACTTATGCAATAATTTTTATCCAACACCTGAATGGAAAGCAGAGGT
>Ga0129333_10005132_pt1 | contig 12265 bp, 10 predicted proteins | sample CPB6_08_DNA_FD_94474 | JGI IMG/M metagenome (GOLD analysis project Ga0129333, IMG submission 94474) | Freshwater to marine salinity gradient microbial communities from Chesapeake Bay, USA - CPBay_Sum_0.6_0.8_DNA | ecosystem: Environmental > Aquatic > Marine > Coastal | place: USA: Chesapeake... | reverse complement strand
CTACACCGGCGCGCACGATCGGGTGGCGCACGAATGCATCCTGGACCTACGGCCGATCACCAAGGCCAGCGGGATCACCGTCGATGACGTGGCCAAGAGGCTCATCGACTACGGCTTCCATGCACCGACGATGTCGTTCCCCGTGGCCGGCACCCTCATGGTCGAGCCGACCGAGAGCGAAAGCCTGGCCGAGATCAATCGCTTTTGCGATGCGATGCTCGCTATCCGCGACGAGATCACGCGCGTCGAGACGGGGGAGTGGTCCCACGACGACAATCCCTTGCGCCATGCCCCCCACACGGCCGAGTGCCTCGCGGGGGACTGGGACCACTCGTACGATCGCCGCACCGCCGCCTTCCCGCCCGGGGTCGATCCGTCGACGAAGTTCTGGCCGCCGGTCCGGCGCATCGACGGCGCCTACGGCGATCGCAACCTGGTGTGCTCGTGTCCGGCACCCAGCGAGCTTGCTGAGGCGTCGGCCTAGGGCGCGACCGCTAACCTGCAGGCGTGTCAGAGCTGTCGGAGGGCCTCGTCGCGGGCCTGCTCGTGGCACTCATCGTGGCGGCGTTCGCCCGGTGGCGAGGCTGGAGCGTCGCGATCCCGGTGCTCGTCGCCGGCATCGTCGTCGGCTTCCTGCCGTTAGGACCAACGGCTCCCGATGACGCGGGGGAGCTGTTCCTGCTCATCCTGGCGCCACTCGTCTTCGGCGAGGCCCTGTCCACGTCGTACATCGACTTCCGCAAGTTCCGGCAGCCGATCTTCGCGCTCGCGGTGGGGCTCGTGCTGCTCTCCTCCGTCGCCGTCGGGGCCGTCGCCGCCGCGATCGTCCCGGGGCTGCCGCTTGCCCTGGCGTTCGCCCTCGGCGCGATCTTGGCCCCCACGGACGCGGTGGCGGTTGCCGCGCTCGCGCGACGCGTGGCGATGCCCAGGCGCGTCGTGACGATCCTGGAGGGCGAGAGCCTGGTCAACGACGGCACAGGACTGACGCTGCTCCGCGTGGCCCTCGCGGCCGCAGCGGCGGGCACGGTGTCAGGTGGGGAGATCGCGCTCATTCTGGCGCAGTCGGTCATCGGCGGTCTCCTCGTCGGCGTCGTCGGGGGCTTCGCACTCGCGTGGCTGGTGCGTCGTGGCCCCGACCAGACCGTCGTCAACGCCTTCGTGCTCATCGCGCCATTCCCCGTCTACTTCTTGGCCGAGGCTCTCAATGGCTCGGGGATCCTCGCCGTCGTGACGACCGCGCTCATCGTCGCAAACACCATGCTCACGCATCGACGATTCGAAGGGCGGCGATCGTCGGTCGCCGCGTGGCGCCAGATCACGTTCATCCTCACCGCGTCGGCCTTCTTCCTTGTCGGGCTGGAACTTCCCGAGACGGTGCTGGCCCTACCAGGGGAGGAGTTGCGCCTTCTCCCGCTGCTCGTCGTGGCCGTGGTGGCCGTGCTGGTCGGATCGCGCATCGTCTTCGTCCTCGGATACGCCGCGGTGTCGCGGAGGGGGGACGGGCGAATCGGGTGGCGGGAGGCCGTGGTGCTCGCATGGGCCGGCACACGCGGTCCCGTGTCCGGGCTGGCAGCGTTTTCGCTGCCGCTCGGTGTCGGCGTGGAGGCGGCTGTCGACCAGAGCCGGCTGATGCAGGCGACGACCTTCGTTGTCATCGCCGTGACCCTCGCGCTGTCGCCGACGCTGGGCATCGTGGCGCGCATGGTCGGCTTGAAGTCCGATGACCTCTCCGACGACGAGCGCGCCGTGGCGGTGGCGCTGGCGACCCGCGGTCTCGACGCCCTCGATGAAGCCGTGCGGCAGGCCGCCGAGCAACGACGTCCTGTGCCTCACGGGGTCGAGTCGACACTGCGCGCCAGGCTCGCTGGTGATCTCGAGCGGATCGAGGGGAGTGGCGAGCAGGTGCCCGAAGAGCCCGATGGCGCAGGGTTGGAGATCGCCGTCCTCAAGGCACAGCAGGACGAACTGCTGCGCTTACGTGAGTCCGGGACCCCGGATGCCGTGATCCGCCCCGCTATGCACGCCCTGGACCTTCAACTCAGCGCGCTGCGCACCCGACGTGCTGGTGGATCCCACTAGGGGCCTAGGTGCGCCCGGGCCAGCCCGACAGAGGCGGCTCTGCCGACTCGCCGGGCCCCTCCTGAGCCTGGTGGAGCGTGCGTGAACGCTCAGCCCACGCGGCATGGCGGGTGCTGAAGCCGGCCTCGCGCACCGCGTCGAGCACCTCGGGGTCGTCATCGAGCACCCACGCCACGTCCCGATCCAAGGCGGTGAGGGCCTGGATCTTGAACAGCCGCGCCGGGCGATGATCGCGATCCGGGCGCATCACCAGGCGGCCATCAGGTAGGTCCCAGTGACGCAGCCAGCCCGCCGTGTCCGCCCGGAGACGTTCGGGGCGCCCGGTGAGGTAGACGATCTCCAGGCCGTCTGAGGCCGCCTGGCGGGCCATGGCGGCACCCTCCGGAAGCAACGGATCGTCGCCGACAGCGGCGAAGAAGGCAGCCCAGTCCTTCGGTCGGCCCTGGATGTGGTGCAGGCGGTGCCCGACGTCAGCCAGGACGCCGTCGATGTCGATGACCGCCACGCGTTGCTGGGGGGAGGGATTCCCCACGTGATCCGACATAATGTACGTTATCGGATAAAGCCTAGGAGCGCAGCGCCTCGGCCAACTCCCGGAATTCGCCCGTGAGCGAAGCCATGTCCTCATGGGTGTGCGCCAGGGAGACGAGCCACTGCTCGTCCAGCCCCGGCGGGGTGAGGACGCCACGGTTCACGCCCCACAGCCAACTCAGTTCGGCGATGGCGAAGTCGGTGCGCTTGTAGTCGCGGTAGTTGCGCACGGGTGTCGGAGCCCAGGTGATCGCGCCCTTGACCCCGAATCCGACGGTGTGCGCTGGTAGGGCGTACTCGCGGATAATGGCGTCGGCGTCCTCGAGCGCCTTGTCATTCACCTGCTCGGCGGCCGCAAGGGCCTGCCGGGTGCAGATCTCGTCGACGGCCGCGGCTGCGGCCATGACAAGTGGATTGCCGTTATAGGTGCCGAAGTGCGCCATGCGTCCATCGGTCACGGTCGCCATGACCTCGGCGGTGCCACCGAACGCGGCCAGGGGCAGGCCGCCGCCGATGCTCTTGGCCAGGGTGACCAGATCGGGCTTCACACCGAGGCGCTGCGCCGCGCCACCGTAGCCGGCCGTGAGGCCCGTCTTGACCTCATCGAAGACCAGGAGCACGCCGTGGTCATCGCACAGCTGGCGCACGCCGACGAGGTAGCCAGCGTCAGGAAGGACGATGCCGATGTTCTCGAGCACAGGCTCCATGACGACCGCGGCGATGTCCCGGCCGTGCTGGTCCAGGATCTGGGCCAGGCGTTCAAGATTGTTGTACGGCACGGGATAGACGGTGCCGGCCTCGACTTCGAAGGGCACGACGGCCACCGGTGCATCCTCCGGCCCTGCCTCGGCGATCTCGGGCTTGACCGAGACGCTGAGGGCGTCGTATCCCCCGTGGTAGCCGCCCTCGATCTTGATGATGGCCCTGCGGCCGGTGTAGGCGCGCGCCGCACGAACGGCGTACATATCGGCCTCGGTGCCGGAGTTGGCGAAGCGCACCTGATCCAGGTCGAATCGCTCGCAGAAGCGGTCCGCCATGTCCGACGCCGACGGAGCCGGGGTGACGAAGAGGGTGCCGGTCTGCAGAGCCGCGGTGACAGCCGCGACCACCGCGGGATTGAGGTGGCCGACGAGCATGGCACCGAATCCCATGGACAGATCCAGAAGGCGACGGCCGTCCACGTCCATCAGCCAAGCGCCCTTGGCGCTCACGACGGACACCGGATGGGGATCCCAGTACTGGAAGGACGAGGGCACGCCCAGGGGCAGTGTGCGTCGAGACCGAGCGCTGAGCGCCCCGGACTCGGGCGTGCTGGCACTGAAGCGCTCCCACTCGGCAGCGAGGAGCGTGGCGATGCGCTCTTGATCCAAGGGGACGTAGGAGTCCGGCAGGATGCGCCAGGTGGCCGGGTCGTGGGCCGGCCACGTCACGGTATTGGCGATGCTCGTGTCGGTCGTCATGAACTCACTCCTCGGCTCACCTGGGACATACGTCGCCGTGGGGGGCGATGGGTCGATCGTAGCCGTGACGGCGTGACCGCTGGAGGGCCCGTCCGCGCGTGGGTCGATCATGTGAGGGTGACTCCCCCGACCCCTGAATTCCGGGCCTATGCGCACCGCGGCGGCTCTCTCGAGGCCTGCGAGAACTCCCTGAGCGCGTTTCGTCGGGCTGCGGGCCTGGGATTCACCTATCTCGAGACCGATGTGCGACCCACCCGCGATGGAGTCGCGGTCCTGCACCATGACGCTGGCCTGGGTCGCACCACTGACGGGCAGGGACCTGTGAGGATGCGGACGTGGCGCGAGGTCCAGGCGGTGCGCCTCGCCGATGGCTCCACTCCCCTGCGACTTGAAGAGCTCCTGGAGGAGTTGCCGCACGCCCACCTCACCATCGATGCCAAGGAAGCTGGCGCCGTACCGGCGATCGCGGACGCCGTGAACCGGTCGGGGGCAGGGAACCGTGTCTGCGTGACATCGTTCTCCCCCGCCCGCCTGAACCGTCTGAGGCGGCTGCTCCCCCATGTCGAATCCGGTGCCCATCCCGGTGAGGTGCTCCGCCTGAGGTTCGGCACGCCGCTCCTGCGTGCACTCCCCCGGGTCACCCGGGTCCAGGTGCCCCCGCGCGCCTTCGCCGTGCCCCTGGTCCGCGCCTCGGTGATCGCTCGGGCCCGAAGATTGGGCCTCGGCCTGGATGTGTGGACCGTCGATGATCCTGCCCAGATGCGCGACCTCATCTCGCTGGGCGTCGACGGCATCATGACCGACCGCCCCAGCGCCCTGAGGGACGTGCTCGCGACGGTCTCAGGATCCGATAATCGGACGCACTAGCCGCCGGCGTGGTCCTGCCCCTCGGGAAGGTAAGCCGCGCCAGTCGGGCCTGACCGGTCAATCCTGCGCCACTTCCCAGGAACCCGGGGAACCCTCACGACGTCCCATGCGTTGACCGGTGTGGGAGCGAATGCTCCCTCGACGACGGGAGTGATCATGGCTGAGGGAAGTCTGCGGGGCACTCGACTGGGTGCGACGAGCTATGAGAACGACGACCACGTGCTGCCTGCGGACCGGGTGCTCATCACGTTCGATTGCCCACGTGGTCATTCGACGACCGTCCCGTTCTCGACCGAGGCGGACGAGATTCCCGTCCTGTGGCAGTGCCGCTGCGGCGCAGAGGCTTTGCAGCGTTCGGCGACGCGGCCGGAGGAGGCGCCAGGCCGCCCCGTTCGCACCCACTGGGACATGCTCCTCGAGCGTCGCACCATCGGTGATCTTGAACAACTCCTCGAAGAGCGCATCGCGCTACTGCATGCCGATCGGCGTCGCAAGAGCGCCTAGGCCAGCCCGCTAGGCGGCTCCATTCTTCGAGCCGCGCGCTCGATGCGCGCGGCAATCCGTGAGCGGACGGGTGGAAGCCACAGCAGCAGCCCGGCCACGGTCGTCAAGACCCCCGGGACCGCAATGAGCAGGCCAGCGGGCACGATGAGCAGGGTCTGCGCCGGAGGCGCAGCAGGCGTTGTCGGCTCACGTCCCTCGATCGCGACGACGGTGGCATCTCTCGATGGTTCGCGCAGCGTCGAGATCGCGAGTCCGAAGGATCGTCCGGTCGCGCCCAGGGCGTACCTCACGAGGCCCAGGCCGAGCACGATGCAGATGACGGCGTAGACCAGCAGCCACCACCAGCCGATCCACTGAGCGATGACGACGGCGAGAGCGACTTCGACAAGGGGGTAGGCGAGGACGATGAGGCAGCCGATGCGCCCCTTCATGAGCGGCCGCTGATCTGGCGTAGGCGATGGCCGGCGCCCCAGCGCGCCACGTTGACCAGGGCCTCGCGCACGATCCGCCCGCTCATCTTCGACGTTCCCACCTCACGCTCGACGAAGGTGATCGGCACTTCGCGTACGACGAGACCGCGCTGGAGGGCACGCCAGAGCAGATCGATCTGGAAGCAATAACCGTTGGAGTCCACCGTCGCCAAGTCCAACTCGGCGAGAGCCGAGGCCCGGTAGGCGCGGTAGCCGCCCGTCGCGTCGCGGGTCGGAATGCCGAGCGCAAGGCGCGTGTACAGACTGCCGCCCTGCGACAAAATGCGCCGCGACACGGGCCAATTGACCACCGCCCCACCCGGAACCCACCGTGAGCCGAGGACAACATCGGAGTGCGGGATCTGCGCGAGCAGTCGCGGCAGTTCCTCCGGCCGATGGGATCCGTCGGCGTCCATCTCCACGAGCACGTCATAGCCTCGCTCAAGTCCCCAGGCGAAGCCCGCCAGGTAGGCCTGTCCCAGACCCTCTTTGCCGGGACGATGCAGCACGTGGATGTGCGGGTCGCTGGCCGCTAGGCCATCCGCGAGCCTTCCGGTGCCATCCGGTGAGTTGTCGTCAGCCACGAGGATGTCGGCGTCGGGGACAGATGCGCGCACGCGCCCAATGACGCCGGGAAGACTCTCGGACTCGTTATACGTCGGGATGATGACGAGGACGCCTCCAGACACAGGACGAGCCTATGCCGTGGCAGCGGTGTCGTCCGCCACGCCCCTGAGCCGGTCATGACCGACGCGTGCTCCATCGCGACGACGCACTGCGGCCCACAGCATGGCGGCCGCACCGAGGAGCGCGACGATCCACTCAGGTGCCGACCCGAGCCTGTCGGCAAGGGTGAGCGAGTCACGCAGGACCACCGTGTCGATGAGATAGCCGGACTCGCCTTCGGGGATCTCGGCTACCACGGAGCCGTCCGGGCCGATGATCGCGCTGATGCCCGTCGTGGCCGCGACGAGGACGGCGCGACCATGCTCGATGGCCCGCAATCGGGACATGGCCACCTGCTGCTCGGGCTGGCCCAGTCCCGCAAAGGTGGCGTTGTTGGTCTGGACGACGATGACCCGTCCTCCCGCCGTGACGGCGTCGCGCACCACCTCGTCATACGCCACTTCGAAGCAGATCACGTCGCCGAGCACGACATCGCCCGCGCGCAGGACCCCTGGCTCGTCGCCCGCCCGCATGTCACGTGGTACCCGATCGAGGCGACCCACGAGGGGTGCGATGAGGCTGCGGAAGGGGATGAACTCCCCGAACGGCACAGGATGACGCTTGAGGTAGGCGTCCCCCGGGCCACTGACCGGATCCCAGACGATGCCCGCATTGGCGATCATGCTCGCATCACCCGGTGCGTCGATGATGGCGCCGATGACGATGGGCGCTCCCACGACACCTGCCGCCGCGGTGATCGCGTCGGCGATCTCCGGAGTGCGGTAGGGATCGATGTCCACGGCATTCTCTGGCCAGATCACGACATCGGGCTGAGGTGCGACGCCGGTCGCGACATCCTCGGCAAGAAGGATGGTCTGCCGGATGTGCCGCTCGAGCACGGCACGGCGTTCATCGTTCACGGAAATCCCCGTGGACGGCACGCCACCTTGAATCACGGCGGCAACGGTCTCGCTGGGTCCGTCGCCCGCTTGTCCGTCCACGGGGCGCGGGATGAGCAGTCCGGCCAGGCCCACGACGAGCACGCCGCCGGCGGCAGCGGTAGCCCATTGGCGCCAGCCCGGTCCGCGGAGCCACAGCGCAAGGACGAAGAACGCGAGGAGCGCCCCGGCAAGGGCCGTAGCGAAGGTCACCGCCGGAGCGCCGGCCACGGCCGCCCACGGAGTGAGCGTGGTGGCCGTCTGGGCGAAGGCGAGCCGCCCCCACGGGAAGCCCCCCAGCGGGATGCGATCACGCAAGGCCTCTTGCAGCACCCACACCGAGGCCACCCACAGGGGCCACCAGCGCAAGCGCGTCACGAGTGCCTGCCCCGCGCCCACCAACGCGATCCAGGCCGCACAGAGCGCGACGAGGAGGATCCATGCATCAGTGCCCACGAGCGAGAGCCATCGCAGGAGGATGCCGAAGGACAGCCCGCCCTGGATGAGCCCGAGGATCACGCCCCGCAGAACAGTGGTGCGATAGGTGGCGACGACGAACATCGCGACGGCGACAGGAGCGAGGATCGACGCGCCTACGGGTGGAAATGCGAGAGCCAGAAATACACCCGAAGCAATCGTCAGTGCCAGTCGCCACGGCATGGTCAGACGCACCGGCGTGTCCATCACGGCAGATCTCCGGAGTCGTAGATCATCACGCCATCGCGCACGGTGCGCCAACACACGGGCTGCCCGGCATCGAGATCTGGCAGTGGCGGAGTACCCGATCGCGGATCCGTGCTCCAGGCCGACACTCGCCCATCGGGTGCCTGCACCGTGAGCGGCCCCGGGGCCCACACCGCGAAGGTCGCCGGCGCGCCGACGATGAGTACGCCTGGTTGCACGCCCTCGTCCCTCGCTGCGCGACGGCCACCGCGGGTATGTGCCGCGAAAGCCGCACGGGAACTGATGCTGTGACCAGGCTGAGTGTGTCGCGACGCGGCGCGCACGCTTCCCCACGGATCAAGCGGGGTTACCGGCGCATCCGAACCGAAGGCGAGGACAACGCCGGCGCGGAGCATGGGGGCGAAGGGGTTGAGTTGCCGGGCTCGCTCCACCCCGAGGCGGGTGGCGTACATGCCCGAGTCCCCACCCCACGCCGCGTCGAAGGCAGGCTGCACGCTCGCTACGACGCCGAGATCCGCCAGGGTGGCCAGGTGAGATGCGGACGGCATCTCGAGATGCTCCAAGCGGTGACGCGCGCTGCGCAATGCCGCGGCGCCCAGCGCGTCGCACGCCTGCGACAACCCCGACATGACGATGTGGGAGGCACCGTCGCCGATGACGTGGAATCCAGCCTGGATTCCTGCACGGGTCGCTTCGACGACATGACCGGCGACCTCGTCCGCGGTGAGGTAGGCAGCGCCGAGCGACGGCGGGTCAAGATCGGAGTAGGGGCGGGTCAGGCATGCGGTGTGCGAACCGATCGAGCCGTCGACGAAAAGGTCCCCTGCGGCACCCCGGGCCCCCAGGTCCCGAGCGAGTTCGACAGCGCCCAGGCTCCCCCAGTATCCGATGACCTCGGGCATGTCGGGCTCAGCGCCCAGCTGCAGCGCATCCCTCAGGTCCAACTCACTGCTGATCGTGGGCCCGGCGTTTTCGTGCACACTCGCGATCCCCCTGGACGCGGCTGTAGCCAGCGCCGCGCGCTGGGCTGAACGTCGCTGCTCATCGGTGATGGCAGAGAACGCCGCATCCCTCACGAGGTGGTGCGCGGCTCGCGCCAGTGGCCCCTCCTCTGACCATCCATCCTGGCTTCGCGCAGTCGGAGCCAGGGCCCGCAGAGCGCTCGACGCGAGCGCGGAGTGCACGTCCACGCGGGACAGGTAGACGGCCGTGTCGCCGACGCATGCATCGAGCTCCACTCTCGACGGCGGACGACCCTCGGGCCAAGCGGACTCATCCCAGCCGTGTCCAATAAGCACGCCTGAGGTGGCTTGCGCCGCCGAGGCGATCCGCGCGAGCGCGTCGCCCGCGCTCACGACCCCAGACAGGTCGAGGCCGGTCAATGTCAGCCCCGTGGAGGTGAGATGCACGTGCGCGTCAACGAACGCTGGGGCAACGAATGCGCCGCGCAGGTCTATGACGGACTCAGCGTCCGCCGAGTAGACAGAGGCGCCCTCATCGTCGCCGATCCATGCAATGCGGCCGTCGGCGACGAGCATCGCGGTCGCGAACGGATCTTGCGCGGCGTAGACGTGTCCACCGCGCAGCAGGAGCGAGGTCATGATCCGGTGACGAGCGAGCGTCCGATCACCAGACGCTGGATCTGATTGGTTCCCTCGACGATCTGCAGCACCTTGGCCTCGCGGAAGTAGCGCTCCACCGGGAAGTCCTGGGTGTAGCCGTAACCCCCGTGGACCTGGATCGCGGCCGTCGCCACGCGCATAGCCGTATCCGTCGCGACAAGCTTCGCCATGGCGGCCTCGGTGCCGAACGACCGACCTGCGTCACGAAGACGCGCGGCGTCCAGATACAGCGCCCGAGCGGCCGCGACCCCCGCTGCCATGTCGGCGAGGGTGAAGGACACCCCCTGGAAGTCCCCGATGGGACGCCCGAACTGATGGCGCTGGCTGGCGTACTCCACGGCAGCATCGAGGGCGGCCTGCGCCAATCCGACAGCGCATGCGGCGATGCCGAGCCTTCCTGCATCGAGAGCCGACAGTGCGATGGGGAAGCCGCCTCCCTCGGGGCCGATCCGGCGTCCGGCAGGGACTCGCACTCCATCAAGAAGCACGCCCGCGGTCCTCGAGGAGTTGGCCCCCATCTTGCGCTCAGGCGGGGCCGAACTCAGGCCCTCGGCATCAGCGGGGACAAGGAGGCAGCTGATCCCTCGAGCCCCCTCGTCGGATGTGCGGACCATCACGCTGTAGAAATCGGCAACTCCCCCGTGGGTGATCCAGGCCTTGCTGCCGTGGACGACGTACTCGTTGCCATCACGCTCGGCACGGGTCGACAAGGCGGCAGCATCGCTGCCCGAATGCGGCTCCGACAGGCAGTAGGCACCCAGAGTGTCGCCAGAGAGCATCTGGGGAAGCCACTCCTCCTGCTGCTCCGCGGTGCCCGCCGTGGCCATGGGGAAGCATGCCAGCGCGTGCACACTCACGCTGATCCCGACGGCAAGCCAGGCACGCGACAACTCCTCCAGCACCTGCAGATAGACCTCGTAGGGCTGGCCTCCGCCCCCCATCTCCTCGTCGAAGGGAAGCGAGAGGAGCCCGGCGCGACCGAGAGTGCGCAATTCCTCGCGAGGAAAGCGTGCCTCCTCCTCAGCCAGGGCTACACGCGGCGCGAGCTCATCAGTCGCGATCTCACGCGTAAGCGCGAGCAGGTCGTCGGCTTCGGTGCTCGGCAGCAGTCGGATGACCTCCATCGCTATACCTCGTCAATCACCATGAGTTCGCGCGGGCGATGGTTCATGAGGACTGCACCCTCGTCGCCGCAGACGACGATGTCCTCGATCCGTGCACCCCAGCGCCCGTCGATGTAGAAGCCTGGCTCGATAGAGAAAGCCATCCCCGCCTCAAGCCGCAGGCCGTTGCCGGAGACGATGTACGGCTCCTCATGGGTCTCGAGGCCAATTCCGTGGCCGGTGCGGTGGATGAAGTAGTGCCCCAGCCCGGCGTCCTCCAGCAGTTGGCGCGCAACGGCGTCCACGTCGGCACAGGTGATTCCGGGTCGCACAGCAGCCACCGCCTCGCTCTGGGCGCGTTGAAGTGCCGCATAGGCGTCGAGATAGTCGCGACCGGGATCTCCGAGTGCGTAGGTACGAGTCTCGTCGCTGCAATACCCGTCGGGCATGGTCCCACCGATGTCCACCACGATGGCATCGCCCGGGGCAAGCACACGATCCGACACCTCATGATGTGGACTCGCGCCATGCGGTCCGGACGCCACGATGACGAAGTCGACGCTCACGTGGCCCGCCTCCAGGATGAGCGCCGCAATGTCGCGACCGACCTCACGCTCGGTGCGGCCTACCCGGAGGAGGTCGGGGACCTGCGCGTGCACAGCGTCGATCGCGGCCCCGGCGCGAGCTAGCGCCTGGACCTCCTCATCGGACTTGCGCATGCGCAGGGCCGACAGCACAGGGCCGGCGGGATGCTGCTCGGCGTCCGGCATTGCCGACCTGAGCCGCAGGACCTTGGCAGCCCACATGTGATCATCAAGTCCGATGCGACGCGCCCGCGGAACGAGGTCCGCCACGACGCGATAGGGGTCATCGGTCTCGTCCCACGTGATGATGTCCACGCCGGCCGCGGCGAGCGGCGTGGCGGCGGCCGCGGCGCGCTCCAGGAGCGGTGCGACCAACACAGGCTCGCCCTCCCCGGGGACCACGAGGCAGGTGAGTCGCTCGAGCGGGACCGCTTCGTAACCGGCGAGGTAGCGCAGATCCGGACCCGGCGTGATGAGCAGGGCGTCCAGTCCGGCCTCGCGGGCGCGAGAGGACGCCTGCGCCAGCCTCTGCCGCACGTCCGCGCCATGCCCAGGTTCGACCATGGCGTCACGCTACCCCGGCAGCGGCCCGCCCGCCGAGAGCGGCACCATGGGTCCGTGTCCTCTCCCCGGCGTGGCCTACTCCTGGACTCCGCTTCGCTTTACTACCGCTCGTTCTTCGCCTTACCGGAGTCCCTCGTGTCGCCGGACGGCATCCCGATCAATGCCGTCCGTGGATTCCTCGACACGGTCGCTG
>Ga0129333_10005130_pt1 | contig 12266 bp, 21 predicted proteins | sample CPB6_08_DNA_FD_94474 | JGI IMG/M metagenome (GOLD analysis project Ga0129333, IMG submission 94474) | Freshwater to marine salinity gradient microbial communities from Chesapeake Bay, USA - CPBay_Sum_0.6_0.8_DNA | ecosystem: Environmental > Aquatic > Marine > Coastal | place: USA: Chesapeake... | reverse complement strand
GGAAAGGCGTGGCTACGAGCAGGCCGTCCGTGCCGCCCAGACCGCCCGTGGAAACATCTTCGGCCTTGGACCGGCAGTGCAGGAAGCGGCGCAGATTGGTGCCGCCGGTGAACAACGCAAGCTTGCGCGTTACGGGGCGGCGATGCAGTTCCTTGGTTCCGGCGAGACGACCGGCGCGGCTCAAGCCCGCGACCTTGCGCTCCGCGATGCGCTGACCCAGCAACGCCTCGGTGCGGCGGCAGGCTTCATCGCCGGTGGCCCGTCCATCGCCAACCTGGCGCAGGCCAGAACCCAGCAACAACAGGCAGCAATGCAGAACTATGTGGCGGCCTCGATGGCTGGCCCCGGCGGATTTGCGATGGCTCCCAGCACGGCGCAGAACTTCTATCAGACCACCAACCCTGAGATCCCTGTGGCACTGACGGCTGAGTTTAATAAGCTTTATGGGTCGCAGGCACAATACGGCGCCAGCACTTATGGGGCGCAGGTTGGGGCGATTGCTCAAAGCTATCGTAGCCCAGGCCAAGAGTTTGCTGCATTTGCTGGAGGAGCCGCAGACATACTTGGTAAAGTGGCTCCGTTCGGTCTTATTTGTTGGGTAGCCAGAGAGGTATACGGGGTTGAGAATCCAAAGTGGATGAAGTTTAGGGAATGGATTCTTACGAAGGCATCCGATAACCTTAGAAATTATTACATCAAGCATGGCGAAAAAATTGCCGAGTCAATTCGAAATAAGCCAAGAATCAAGGCGATCATTCGTAAGTGGATGGATTCTAAAATTACAGAAATTGGAGGTGCATAATGGCGCAGGGCAGACCATTGATTCCATTGCCTTGGCAACAGAAAATGTACGAGCAAGAGGACAGGCAGATGGAGCTAGATCAGCGGGTAAGGGAATTGCAGGCGAGAAGTCTTGAGGCTCAGCTAGCAAAAGAAGATCCAGAGGCAAGGGCTAAGGCAATCGACGTGGAGCTTCAAGCCCTGAGCGCACCAGAAGCAACAACCGGCCGAAGAGCCGCCGCATACGCAAGGCTTGGCGAACTAGGCGGAACAAGGCAAGTTGAGGGTCTTGGACAAATCCCAACAGTTATCCCAGAGGATCAGGTAAACGACATCCTTAACAGGAGAACACAGATGGGGGCGCAAAGACTTGCCGCCATCAACCAGCAAATTGACCAAGCCAAGCAGGCTGGAGATATGTATAGCGCATCCGCACTTGAGGCCGTTCGCGATATGCAATTCAAGAATGTTAAGGACAATTTCAAGAAACTTCCAATTAAACAGGCAGAAGAGCTTGTGGAATATAAGAATCTTGTTGATCTTGGAACAAGGGCTATTGAGAAAACGCAACCCAATCTTTACGGCCCGCTGGCTGGTCGCGTTCAGGCAGGATTGGCGGCCTTCGGCCAAAGCCCAGATTTTACGGCCATGAATCAAGCCTACTCAGGCGTTAGAAACCAGATCCTGAAGGCAAGGGCTGGCGCAGCAGTAACTCCGTCCGAGGCGGAAAGATTTTTACAGGAAATAGGAGATCCATACGCAGGAGATTTCGCACAGAGGCTTGAAACATTTACCGCTCAACGCAGAAGGGAGTATTTGGACAAGCTTCAGGCTTACCAAGAGGCCGGATTTGAAATTCCAAGATCATTGCAAATGGGTGGAGTCGGGGAGGCCACGACGCAGGATCAGGAAAAGCCTTCTACTGGTGGAGTAATCGGAAAATATACCATTGATCCATCGGGTCAGGTCATACGGTCTAGATAATGGCTTTCATAGAAATTGAAGGAATTGGAAAAATCGAAGTTCCAGATGGTCTTTCAGAAGACCAGCAGGACCAGATTGCCCAAAAAGTAGTTCAAGATTATTCCGAGGCGAAACAAGCTGTTTCTCCTGCCGGTGCTGGTGAGTATATTGGAAGGCAGGCTGGGCTTACCACCAGAGCCGCCATAAGCCCAACCACACTGGGCGCACTTACTGGTGCCGGAATTGGGGCTATGGTTGGAGGCATTGGAGCAGCCCCAGGCGCGGCCGCCGGTGCGACCGCCGGGTTCCTAACAGACATCGGATCAAAAATTTATTCATCCCTTACTGGTAGGGGCAAGCCATTAAGCGATATTTTAGAGGAAATTAAAACCGACATAGGCTTGCCAAGGCCAGCAACAGCGCAAGAGCGAATGGCCGAAAGGGTCATCGAGACAACCACCGGCATGATTGGTCCCATAAGTGCTGGAAGACTTGCCGAAGAGGCGGTTTCCCCGTTGGCAAGGCAAATTGGCAAAACTCTGACGGAAAGACCAGCGATGCAGGCCGTTTCTGGAATAACTGGTGGTGTGGCATCATCCATCGCGCAGGAAGCCGGTGCCGGTCCGATTGGCCAGACTGCGGCGGGTATAGCTGGCGGTCTGGCTCCTGCGGTTGCTCCGATTTCCGGGGCATTGGCAAGACAGGTTGGCAGGGCAGGGGCTACTCCAGACGAAATACGAAGAAACCTAGAAACATTCGCGGCGGCTGGCACAACTCCTTCCGCCGGACAGGCAACAGGCAAAACGGTAATTCAAGGTCTTGAAAGTTCGGTTGGACGCATACCTGGTGCGATTGGGGTTATGCGTGAAAAAGCCATTAGCCAACAAGAGGAAATTGGCAAGATGGTTGAGGAGATGGCTGGAAGGCTTTCACAGGTTCGAGAGCCTACCGTTGCTGGTGCAGGAATCCAGCGCGGTGTTCAGGATGTGTTTTTGCCCAGAGCCAGAGCCATTGAGTCTGGGCTTTATAATAGACTTGATGAGGTTATTCCAAGGTTCCAGCCAGTTAAGGCAAAAAACACCTATGCGGCACTTGAGGAGCTATCCAGACCGATTGAGGGTGCGCCAGCGCTATCTCGAAATCAGCTTATTATCAGCCAAGAAATAGCAAATCTTAAGCGCGATCTTGAATCTGATCTGCTTAACGCTCAGGGCGATATTCCGTTTTCGGCGTTAAAGGGACTAAGATCAAGCATAGGTGAGAAACTTTCATCCGTAAATCTATTATCAAATGTGCCACAAGGCGTGTATAAAAAGATTTATGGCGCACTTTCGGAGGATCTAAAGGAAGCCGCCAAACAATCTGGTGCTGATGCAGTAACCGCATTAAGTCGCGCAAACAAATACACGCGATCCCTGCATGAAAGGGCTGAAAAGCTTCAGGGATTCATAGACAAAAACGAGCCGGAAAAGATTTACCGCGCAGCTTTTGAGGGTACAGAACTTGGCGCAACCAGACTCCGCGCAATCATGCAAAGCATACCGAAGCAGGAGCAAAAGGCGGTTGCCTCGGCATATATCGCCAAGATGGGTCGCGCCCTCCCAGGACAGCAGGATGACCTTGGCGATGTGTTTAGTTCGGAAAGATTTCTTACGAATTGGAACAAGCTAAGCCCTGATGCCAAAAAGATTTTATTCAATCGCTTTGGCTTGGATTATAGAAGGAATCTGGATAAGATTGCAGAAACAGCCTCCAAGATAAGGGAGGGATCAAGGGTTTTGGCAAACCCATCTGGAACGGCTGCGGCTGGAATCACGCCTGCTTCGTTGGCCGTTATCGCAACAGCCATTGCCGGAGGCCAGTACAGGCTTCTTGCTGGGCTACTTTCGGCATCCGCAATTTCAAGAGTTTCGGCAAAAGCCTTTACGAATCCAAGGTATGTTAAATGGCTTGCCGAAAATTCAGAAATACCAATGGATGCGATACCAGGAGCAATATCCAATCTTAATGCAATCGCAAAAGAGGAAAATGATCCAGACTTGGCCGAAATTGCCTCTATGCTTGAAAGGGAGGAAATGGCCAGAAGGTTGGGTCGATAATGGCCAGATTTGACATATTTGGATCTGTAGGTGGAGGGATTAGGAAATTTGGAGATATAGACAACCGCGCAAGGGATGTGGCCGTCAGAAGGGAAATTCAACCATCTTTGCCTGAAATTAAAAATAGGGAAGATGAAATAAGGCGGGAAATATCACCGATGAAAACAGATCAATACGCAAATAATCTTGACCCCTTGCTGCCAGCCGCGCTTCAAACCGTAAATCTTGAGGCGAGGCGAGATAAGCTTGGGAATGTGGCCGTGTACAAGCTTCCATCTGGAGACATGGGCGGAACCTATGAGGTTGCTGGTATCAATGACAGGTATCACCCAGGAGAGGCTAGGAGGCTGGCAAATTTGCCACCAGAGCAAAGGGAAATTGAGGCCGCAAGATACATAAGGAAATACACGGCTCCTATTGTTGACAAAATGCCCGACGAAATGAAGGCATTTGTTCAGGACATGGCCTTTAATCGCGGCGCAGGTGGGGCAACAAAATACATCCAACAAGGATTAAATGACCTTGGGATCAAGGTGGCCGTGGATGGGAGGCTTGGACCACAAACCCTTAAAGCGATTCAGAGCGTTCAGCCGAGGTCGCTTATGCAAGCGGCCAGCAACGCCCAGCTTCAGGACGAGTACGCAATGGCGCAATCCAATCCGGCAAGAAGGAAATTTTTGCAGGGATTGGAGAACAGGATTAGGAATAGATTTTCTTTGTTTGGGATGGCCGGATAACTATGGCTTAGACAGGAAAAATCCAGTCTTATAGCTTATACCGTTGCCGCCAGAATACGCATCTCCAGCATTTACAATGATGTCGTTATCTGAAACAAACGCACTTCCGGCCTTAACGACTGTCTCATTATCCTCGCTGATATATGTGCTTCCAGCCTTGGTGGCAATTCCGCGAGAGGACACATAAGCACTTCCGGCCTTTGTGATAATGTCGTGACTTCCAACATAAGTGCTTCCAACCCTCACAAAATCACCATTTCCGCCATAAACTGCGGCCACATAATCATCAAGGTCATCCGCCCTCACCCCTGCCACAAGCAGGGCCATCAGAATTAGTGTTGCTTTCATGCGTAAAAACTCCACCATCCGAGCCTAACCGTCAAGCATGAAATTATCCAACCGCCAAATAGGAGCAGTCGGTGTGGCCAAGGTGACGGCATCGTTGCTTCAGTGCGGCTACCAGGTTTTGATCCCGATTGAAGACTACGCTGGGTACGATCTGGTGGCAGAAAAGAACGGCAAGTTCCACCGCTTGCAGGTCAAGACCACATCGGGGATGGAGGTCAGGAAAGCCCATTATCGCTTTGTCACCTGCAAGGGAAACAAGACCAAGGTTAAATACTACAAATCCGATGTGGATCGGATTATCTGCTATGCCATGGACACCGATCTCTATTGGCTTTTCAGAGCCAGCGAGTGTCGCACCTCCAGTAAAAAACTATACCCAAGAACGGGTTCATCATGGCGTATATTAGGCGATCTCTAACCTCCAAGGAAGCATGGCGGATCTTCGAGAACGCCGTGGCCAAGATGGACTCCGTGGAGGAAGCCGCCGCATGGTTACGCAGGCATCCGCACATCGCCAAGAAGATGACTGGGGCGGGGTTGCTTCGCTGTTTTGACGAGGATATTAAAGCCAAAAAATAGTTGTTGACGGCGGGCTTGCCGCCGCCCAAAGTCGGGGTCGCAATGTACCTACCCGGCGACCACAAGATCCTGCTGTCCAGCATGGACGCATACTCGCAGAAAATTCTCATGGGCATGGTGCTGGGCGCGGCCTGCTGCGAGGGAAGCAATTCCACATTCACTATAACGCACCGCGCCATGGCCGAGTTTTCCAAGAAGTGCGAGAAGGCCAGACCCGTGTTGGCGTTGCAGGGGTCGCTTGACAGTGATGTTACCATCGAGCTTTTATGGCAATAAACTCAAGACGAAAAGGCGCGGCGGGCGAGCGGGAGTTCGCATCATATCTCCGTGAACAAGGATGGCAAAAGGCTAGGCGTTCCCAACAATATGCGGGCGATCCCGAAGGCGGGTCTGGAGATGTCGTCTGCGCGAACTTCCCATTCCACTGCGAGGTCAAGCGATGCCAGCAGATCAAGCCTGAACAATGGATGCAACAGGCCAAGGGCGATGCGCCCGATGGCAAGATCCCGGCGGTGTTCTTTCGGCGTAACGGCGAGAAGAAGTGGCTGGCCATTGTTGAGGCCGATGACCTATGCGAAATCGCCCGCCATATAGCCCCGCCAAACTTTACCGTTGACGTTGTCCACACCACTCCTGTAGCAACAACCGTGGCGCAGGGATTTGTACTGCCTTCAACCCCAATAAACCCAAACAAAATAAACTGAAAGGACAAATAACATGGCACTAACATTAAGCGAAACCAGCAAAAACACGGAACGCCAGTTGCCCGAAGCCGGAGCAACCACAGGCGTTCTATTCAGCCTTGTCGACCTTGGCACCCAGAAGGTGTCCTGGGACGGCGAGGAGAAGTGGACCCCGAAACTCCGCTTGGCGTTCGAGTTGCCCGACCAGGTAATCGAAGGCGAGGTCGTGGAGAATGGCAAGACGACCAAGGTGACCAAGCCGATGGTCGTTTCCATCGAACTCACCCGCAGCCTTGGCGAGCGTGCAACCCTACGCAAACTGCTTGAGCAGTGGCGCGGGGCAGCGTTCACATCCAAAGAGCTTGCGTCCTTCAACCTAAAAAACCTCTTGGGCAAAGCCTGCCTGCTGACACTGGTTCACAAGACCAGCCAGGCCGGGCGCCAATACTGCGCCATTCAGGGAATGGCCAAGCTGCCCAAGGGCATGAAAGCCCCAGCCACCACACAGAATGGTCAGGTCTTTTACGAGATCGAGCAGGGTGAGGGTGGCCAGTTTGGCGAACTGCCGGAGTGGCTACAGGAGAAGATTCGGTCATCGAAGGAGTTCTCGGCCAAGGGTGCGTCTTCGGCACCGCAGGGCGGGGATACCGACGCAGACGGCAATTCTATCCCGTTCTAATCCAGTGGCTCTTACTCTCACCCAGAAAGAGCCGAGCCAATCCCGCCTGGTCCAAACGGACCAGAGCGGGCATTGGTACACCGAGGATGGCGAGTCAGCCCATGTGATCCTTGGTAAAAACGGAAATGAAAGAAACACCACGGTTGCGGATGCCCGCAAGCTTGGGCTGTTGCCATCGGTCACCAGCGTGCTGGGGATCATGGACAAGCCGCAACTGACATCTTGGAAGATCGAGCAGGCCATCATGTCCTCGCTCACGCTTCCCAAGGAAGACAATGAAACGCTTGAAGAATACGCCAAACGGATCGTCAAGGATTCCAAGCAAGCCACAACCAAGGCGGCAGAACATGGGACCATCATGCATGAACAGATGGAGCATATACTCTTGGGACGCCCGCACTCAAAGGATGGAAGTCTCGCACCATACATACGGACTTTCAGCCGATGGGCGAAAGATAACATCGAGAAAACTTACTGGTGCGAAAAAGCCCTTGTCGGTGCTGGTTACGCTGGGAGATGCGATGCCTATGTGCGGATGCGAGGAATTGGCGATGCCATCATCGACCTGAAGAACCGAAAGGTTAATCCCAAGTACGACCCGTTCTACGACACCGATTGCGCCCAGCTTTGGGCTTACCGCGTGGCTTCGGAGAACCCCAAGGCTGCGTGTGTGTCGGTGGTGCTGGCGTCCAATGACCCGGAATCCATCAAGCACCATGTCTGGGATGAGGAGGAGCTTTACCAGGCCGGAATCGCCTTTAGCGCGATGCTGAAGGTCTGGTCTTGGGCGAAGCAGTATGTCCCGCCGGGGATGAAGTTATGAACCCTCCGACCATCGAGGACATGGGCAAAGCCGCCGAGGAGATTGTCTGGCGGGTGATGGGCAAAGGCTCGGACAAGTCCAAGTACGGCGAGTGGTTTCATGTTGACAAGCCTGTTCACGACTATCATATAGGTCGCGCCATGCGTCACCTATCCACGGCAATGTTGCAGTTGCAGAAGTCAACGCCTTGCCCGGATAACAACGGCGAGACGGCGGCGGATCATCTCGAAAGAGCCGTGGTCCGTGCGCTGTTCGTCTGGGCGCAGGTTAAAAAGGAAGTACCAAGACTATGAAAAAACTAGAGGACATCAGCGTGACATTCATCTGGGGCGGCAAGGCCATCACGGCTTTTGCAGACGTGGACTACAAAACCCACAAGATCGACATCGGACCAGAAGGCTACCGCGAACACGTCATGGCGGATGTGCCTTACGATATGAGCCTGTCGCGCATCTCGGTCTGCCACGGCGACAAGGACATCGAGAACCCGGAAGCCGATTTGCTGGAGTTTGCCGAGCAACTCCTATTGGAAGAGGCCGACGAGATTCTTTGCGAGAAGGTATGAAGTTTACCAAGTGCGAGAAGGTGGACGGCGGATGGGCGCTGTACGCCATGAATGAAAAGGAGAAGAAGGAGCAGCAGGTGTGCTTTGTCGGAGCGGGCTTGCCGCTCGAAGCTTGGGTGGACCTGAAGGATGTGAAGAAATGAAGCTGGTCTTGTCCTGTGTCTGCTACGCCATCGGCCACGCAATCAGCGAGACTATTCTCAAGATGGGCTGGGGTTATTCGCTTTACAACAAGCTAATGCTTTTAAGCAGCGACCTGGATGATAATGGCGTGATATGGAAGGACTGCAAATGAAGAAGGTTGTCATCACTCAAGCCCTCGGAGACAAGTGGCTGGAGATCCTCAAGCTGACCCGCCCGCGCATGGAAGCCTACTGCCAGCGCCACGGGCAGGATTTCATATCGATGGAGAAACCCTTGGCCGAACCACCGCAGTACACCAAGTCGGCAATCGGGAACATCATGGCCACACGCGGATATGAGATGGCCACGTTCGTTGACTGCGATGTCTTGATCGCGCAGGACTGCGAGGATCTGACCCTACAGGCCGAGCCGGATAGCACATTCATGGCGTTCGATGAGGGTGAGTATCTGGACCGCAAGCCTGAGATGAAGAGGCTGGCCGAGACTTACGGCCTTCCGTCCGAGTGGCAACCCAAGTTCTATTTCAACACCGGCGTGTTTGTTATCACGAACAAGGCCATCGGCGCATTGTCCCTGCCTCCGCTGGGGCTGTTCCCAAACCACTTTGCCGAGCAGACCTGGCTCAACATCCAGCTTCACCTATGGTCGATTGCGACCTGCAATCTGGACCCCGCCTACAACTGCATGACCAGCGTGGAGTCGCACTTCGGGCTGGATCGGTATAAGGACGCCAAGATCATCCACTACGCAGGCCAGAGCGCGGATCTGGACAAGCTGGCCAAGACGATTGCGGCGGACGACGCCAAGTGGAAGGAGGTGGGACGATGACGCCGGTGAAGGTGGTCGAGCGGGACGGGAAGTATGTCCTGCAAACCCTATTCGGTAACCCCATTGGTCCCCGTCTGTGGGGAGCAGAACCTCCGAATGGGCTTCCGCCCATCACATCCGAATTTACGGACAAGTCTTCGGCGCAGGATGCAGCCGAGTTGTGGAATATGTACAGCTTGTGGTGCCGCCAACGGGCGGGAAAGATGAAGAAGAAATGGTCTCGGCGCAGTTAACCAAGTGGGACGAGGACGAACGCATCCGCCAACTGGCGGGTGAGATCGTCATCCGCGCCATTCAGGATGTGCGCCTGCTCCAGAGGCGCGGGGTGCTGGACGGGATCAAGATGACAGGCGAGACATCTGGGCTTAGGGACTGTTCGGAATACACGGAGCCAGAGGAAGTGGAAAAGCTTGTCAACGATTTCCAAGACGGCACAGTGCTTTTCTGGTGCAGGGTTGCGGGGGTCGAGATCGACCAGCGAACCCTGAACCGGGTGGTGGAAAGGAAAAACAAATGGAACACATTAAACTGGGGCTTGAAATTCTCGCACACGGAGTCGCACTCTTCGTCTGCCTTGGGATCGCAATCAGCCTCGTTGGCGGTGCCATAGGGTTTGTCGCATGGATATTCGCAAAGTTAAGAGAGGAGAGGTCGCAGTGGCGAAACTGGGACAAATAAAGATCCTGGCAGAGCGCAAGGTCAAGATGGCGGAACTGGACATCGACGTGGACAACAAGACCCTGGATAAGATTGCCAAGATCGGGTTGCGCCTAATCAAGAAGGACAAGCAGGCGCTCTTCAACTATGCCTTCATTGTCGCACTCAAGAACACGATCAAGAAATGAGAGACTTCATCATCATGTGCGCGAGCCTTGCCGGTGTGGTCATTGGCCTGTTGATTTTTTGGTTCAACCGGGAGGACTGATGGAAATCCTGCCCATCGACTTCATACTGCTGGCCATATTCGTGGCGCTGGCGATGATGTGGCTGGACAAATGACCCACGCCGCCAATCTGCCGCGCCACCTGTATGTCTCGGTGGATAGGTCGGTGATGAGTCGCGGCCAGAAGGACGGCTGGGAGGATGCGGTATGGTTTGGACTAACCAGCATCCCGCACCGTGCCTGGGGCTGTACGGTCATGCTTCAGTGTGGTGCGCTGTATCGAGGGCTTCCGCTATCAGCCATCGCACATGACCAGGTTGGTCACGACCAGGGGTGGGAACTCAAAGACGCCCAACGCTGGGATTGCTTTGGCTGGAATTTCACCACAATCGAATACGATTACCTGCGGGAACTGGACTGTTCGGTCTGGCTCGCTTCGCGCCAGCATTGGATGAAGGGTAGCTATTTATTCACAGCCGAACCGTATGGGGACGGCTACAGCCTGGAGCCAAGCCAGACCAAGTCGCATCACTTCATCGCGCTTTGTAACGGGCGCATTACCTGTGTCCCCGGAAACAACATCCTTTGGCAGGAATCCTCGTTCACCAGGAATAAAAGTCTTGCCAAGCCTGATTGGCTTCGTGTACAAACACAAACCTACCACGCCGAAGAGCAGGCGTTCGACGATGTGGTGGGAGAAGAAACAGCATAACAAGGAGGTCACTATGCCATTGGGTAAAGACATCGGAAAAAACATCCGCGAACTGCGGGCAGACAATAAACGCAAAGGATCAGCCAGGGGCGCTGGCGGAAAGCCGCGCAGCCAGAAGCAGATCCTCGCCATCGCGCTCCGTGCCGCTGGCGTACCCAAGGCCGGTCGTCGCTTTCGGATGCGGAAAGGATGACTTGCGAGAAGTTGAAATGGGTTGCCGACATCTTGTCGCGGGTGCGGGGAAAGTTGGCCGCCCATCGGGACCAGATCACACACGCCGAGGCGCACAAGGTCCGCGAGATGATTGCGGAAGTTGACGCGGCCTCGATCATCGTAAAGGAGAAAAGAAATGAACACACTGCAACAGGAACGGGAAAAGACAGCAATACAGATCCTGTCATCTAGGGTACACGCTCTGGAGAAATCGTTGGCGGGATGCCGCGAGGCTGGCCGCAGGTTGTCCTCCATGCTGATTGACTATATGAACGAGGAGGCCAACAAGCAGACTCCGTACATCCGGGTGCCGAAGGATCTCAGGAAAACCAAGGGCAACAACCCGCACCAAGTCCAGGCCCGCTACGACATTCTGAGGATTCTGGCGCACAACGGCATGAGCGACCAAGACATTGAAAACGAGTTTGGGATCAACAGCGGTGCGGTGAATTACGCCCGCAAAAACAAGTGGAAGGCGAAGCATCTGAAGGAGAACCAATGAAAACCTGGACCAATCAAACCTCATCCGTTCATAAAGTGGACGACAACAACCTCTGGCCGAGGACGACCTATATGTTGCCCGACGAACTGACGGGACCGATATGGGAGGACGCCGTACCGGCACCACACAAGATCAAGCCTTACTACAATGGAAGATCCACGGGCGGGGCGACCGCCGTGTACCGCGCCGGGGCAATCGGGGATGCCATCATCACGACCGCCTTCGTCAACTACTTGGTGCAGGAATCTGGCGGGGTGGTGGATGTTTACGCCCCCGCCCGTAACCTCACCCTCTACGCTGGGTTGGGTGCCAAGCTGTACCCGCTGCCATGCACACTGGAGGCGTGGGATAGCTACGACGCTCACCTGCCGACCGACGACTTGTTCTCAGGTCAGGTGGGCAACACCAAGCTGGGAACCGGCGGAGGCAACGCCTACAAGCGGATCTACGAATGGATGGGAGTCTGGGACGAGGAGACGATGGCGAAGTATTGTAGGCCGAAGCTTTACCTCATCGACCCAGATCACAACGAGCTAAAGGAGCTAGGCAAGTGGCCGCTACCCACGCCGTTCTTCGCCTACCATGTCAGCTCCAGCGGTCCGACCCGCACCTATCCGCCCAAGCTTGGACAGGAGGCGGTGCTGGCATTGCTTGAGGCGTACCCCAAGCATCACGCTGTCATCATCGGGCTGGACAACTCCAACAACTTTGAGGTGAATCATCCCAGG
>Ga0129333_10005128_pt1 | contig 12268 bp, 14 predicted proteins | sample CPB6_08_DNA_FD_94474 | JGI IMG/M metagenome (GOLD analysis project Ga0129333, IMG submission 94474) | Freshwater to marine salinity gradient microbial communities from Chesapeake Bay, USA - CPBay_Sum_0.6_0.8_DNA | ecosystem: Environmental > Aquatic > Marine > Coastal | place: USA: Chesapeake... | reverse complement strand
CCCTAATGCTACTTTATTCATTTTTTATCTCCAAGCAGATCCAGAACGTCTTTGTTTTTGAATGATCATATTTAACAGTTCATCAAAGTGGTTGTTCATAATATGCATCACGCCAAAGTGAACAGGGATATCGATTTTATCTGCTTGTACATTTTGCAACGCATACCAGACAGCATCATCATTTTCCCAATTTAGAATAGGCTCCCATTTCATCTTCTCTTCTATACTCAATTCATATACGTAGGTTGTATACTTGAAGTTTGGAGCTGTAAAAACAAACTGACCAATAAACTGACCAGGAGGAAGTCCACCTGTTTCTTCTTCCGTTTCTCGAACTGCAGCATCCATCGGTGAGTCGTCCCAAGGATCTACTTTGCCACCAAATATACCTGCTGTGCCTGGTTCTCGAACCATTCTTGATCTATGACCCAACAAAATGGTATTGTCTTGTGGGCAAACAAACATAATGCCTGCCGCTTCACTGCCCCAAAACCCAAGTCCATCTAAGGTGGATTTGCGACCTGCAAAACTTCCAATTTTCTTTTTTACTGTGCCAACGGCAACCAATCCAGCAATGAGAGCCCACAAATTTTTGTTCATACTATTATCCAAAATACTGTATCTATAATAGCATAAAGTTTATGGAGATATGTGAATATTCAACCAAGGTATTTGTTCAAGTGTTGTTTTAATCTGCACAGGTTTTTCATTTGAATGAATGAACTTTGAAACTTCATTCCATAATGATGCTCTTTCTTCTTCATCAGAGTTTTTCAAGAATGTCATAAAATGAGAGAAGTCTTTTTCAGATGCGTGTGGAAAGATAATATACCCAGTTTTATGTTTGATATGATGAGCATACCCCCAATTGTTCATCGATCTTGAAAAATAAGAATAGTTTGGATACATTCCTTTTTTGAGAATATCTTCTTTAACGGTAAAATATATAGGTTGATCCAATGTGCTTTCACTAATGTCAGAAGAAGAAAAGTGTATGGCTTTACTAGGTAAAGATAAGAAAGTTTTGGATAGTTTTTCAGCAAAAAGAGGGTTCTGTAAAAGAGGTATGAACTCAGATACAGTCATTCTATCTTGATTAGAAAGGGGTTGTATTAGCCAACCATTATCTTTTGCTTTAACAGATATATCAATTGCCATTCTTTTTCGACCAAATACAACAGAAGCCACTATCTTTTCCTCAGATTTGGGATTGTTTTATCTCTGGATGTCATGAAATTATTTCCCTGTTCATCATAAAGCCAGAATTCGCTTGTTTGGTATCCCTCTATAATGATTTGATGACCGTTTATTTCAAGAAATACACCATCTAATAATTCACCATGATATTCAGCACCATACGCAATACGATAATTATAGTCTTTGAAAGGATCTCCAGTAATTCTCTTCGTTAGCATAAAATGAAACTCTTCATTGTCTTCCAACCATTCTTCTAGGTTAACGTAATTCTCTTCTAAAAACGGAATTGACAATGTATGTATTTTTGAATGGTTTATCACTTGTGCTATTTGCTCACAGTATGTTGGTATTTGTAGTTCTATAGAGTTTCTTGGGTCTAAATGTATGGAAGTTATACGCAGCTCATCATCAAGTTCTACTTCGGATACAAAATCTAGGGCAAGTAAATTTTGAGTTATCTCTTCAATTGTTTCAGCAGTCAATCTATTTGCCCTTAAATACAAAGAAAAAACAAGTTCTGCATATTCTTTTCTATGTAATCTTTTAGAGGAAGACCCAATCTTTTTCACTCCAGAAATCAAAGCTGCACCAAAAATCGTTCCAATGGCATACTTGTTCATACTATTCACCAAATCTTTCTTCTAGCATTTCTATTATAATATCAGATTCGGCTGTTCCTTCACCATCAATCTCAATATATGGGACAGTTGTTTTGCCACCACGCTTTTTCGCAAGTTCTTTTTTGTTTTTATCAATTTCAACTGATTTTCGCTTGTAAGATATATCCAATTCTTCTAACTTGTTTCGAACTTTTTGACAGTATGGGCAGTATTCAAGGTCGTACAAAACAATATCTGTTTTGGACAGAGAGCCTTGCTTCTTTAAAAGGCTAAACGTCCAATATATCAAACCCAATCCACCAACAGTTAAAAATATTTTTTCACCTTTTTTCATTATCTTTTCCTTATATTTGGCATAGTATTCGGTCTGTAGAATCTGCCATTAGTTAACGATTCTATATCTGGAGACGTTTTAATCCAATTTGTTTGTATACTAGACCCTATATCTGTCTCCCAATATGTATCTATCGTACTGATTAAACCATTTTTTAAAAGAGTAATAATTCCAGATAAAAACTTTTCTTTTTCCTCTTTTGATAAATTATTAAACAAGTTAACTTTTGCTTCTACTGTGATAATATCTCGTAGTTCTTTTGCTTTGTCTAAATCTAAAAGATAAATAAAAGCTTGAAAGTTAGATAAATAGGTTTCTTCAATATTAAGTCTTCCAGTAGACAAACCCCATTTTATAAGATTATCACAAAAAGATTGAAAGAAACTTTTAGTATTGCATTTGTAATCAGCAAAAGATTCTGGCATGAAAGGTTTGAAATGAAAATTTGAACCTTCATAATATCCATCATGAGTAGAGGTGGAAGTCCCAGAAATGATCTTGAAAACTTCATCTAGAGGGTATCTAAAAATATTCTCTATGTTTTCTCCATATCCTCCTGATTTTAGTTTGTTGGCTACTTCCCAAAAAACAGAATAGTTATTTTCTTGATCGTCTTGATAAGAGACATTTATGTCTCTCAAGCAGTGTCGTAATTCATAAAGTGTGAATTTAGAAAATCCTAAATATTCATTTTCGAATCTAGCAATATAATCAGGATGCCAAAGTCGAGATATTTCGTGTCCAGGATCTCGGAAATACTCTGTAATTTCATAAACAAGGTCCTGAATTTCAGGTCCAGGAGAAATACATTGACCATCACTATAGAAGGAAAAATCAATGCAAGCAGTAAATTGAATTTCCAATTCCACTTCTTCCAATATACCAAATGACTGTGAGCCTATTTTTGACTTAACCAATGCAAGTCCTGCAGCTGAGGCAATTGTTAATAGGGCATTTTTTGAGATCTTCATTTTGTATTACCTTTTTCTCACTTTTGGCAAATTTAATTTTGGCTTCCCAAAAGTCCCAGCAAAAGAATCAATGGGGGGACTTATTTCATAGCTCTCATCATTCCACCACATACTTTCACTTGGTCTATTGATGTTTAAAACTTCTCCCAATTTATCCATAACTTCCTCTACAATTTGGTCGATTTTATCTTCTGTATAGAAGTTTGGAATTGTCATTCTTATTGTCCAAGTTACATTTTGGGATAAGTCATTCCAAAAATTTCCTTGTTTGGCTTTTGTGCCTATATACAAAGCAGAAACCAAATCCTCTATGTTTTCATATTCTTCTTCAAGAATATATTGATCCTCCCAGTCAAGATAACCTCCCAATGCATGTTTAGCCCCATCAATATCATCTTTATATTCTTCTATAAAGCCTTCATCCCATTCAGCCTCTATACTTTCATTGTCAGGATGATCTTCATATTCCTCAGAAATGTTAACATTCAACCATGTAGGTAGAGTTTCTAACATCCGTTCCATACTCCAATCCAGTGCATCACCCCAGTAGCCTTCTGGTTCTTCAAGAAATCCTTCATTATTAATATCATAGTGAACTCGTATCTTCCAAGTGACTGTTATTGGAATAATTTTTATTTCATTTTTTCTTGCAGAAGAACCAGTGTGTCTTTTTGCAAGCCCAAGTCCAGCTGCACCTAAAATAGTTAATAATGTACTTTTTGAGATTTTCATAAATATCCTTCTAGTATATTTTGGCACAGAACATTTCTTCTGTGTTTGGTATAAATAATTTATCTTGTAAACCTAATTCTCTAATATTTTTAGATTTTTCCCAATCAACATGAAACTTTGTGGGGTCCCATATCTCCACTTCATTTTCACCTAGATGAAATGTCATAACATCAGACTTGGCTATTAAGAGTTTGTTTATCCAATTTATTTTTATTCCATCAATATAGTTGTTATAAAGTTCTTCTGTACGTCTTGGAAAGTCTCTAGTGTACCAAAAATCCTCCTCCCATGCATATGTAGGAACATCTTTTTTTGCCATAAATGAATCGAGGCTTTGACCAGAAGCTTTTAGAGTTTCAATATCATAAGCGTCTCGTAGACAATGCTTTATCTTAGAGTCAAAAGAGTCGAGAACCTCTCGCTTAAACCATATATATTCATTACCTTCTGGCACAAATCCGAGTCTCTCAGCACCTCGTCCTGTTAATGAGATTCTATCTATTGAGGAGCCACCAACAAGCAACCCAATATCAGACTCTTTGATGTTTAGATAATTCTTCCATGTTGGAGCAAAAAATATAGGGTCATATGCATCTTTATACGCAAGAAGAAATGCTCTATATATTTTTACTCCTTGATCGAAATTAAATTCTTTTCGAGTATAGTTTTCTTCAGTAAAATTATATGTGGATAAGTACTTTTCGTATTCTTGATCTAAAACATGTTTTTGTTTCATTCCCATAAGGAAATATCTACTTGGAGTATAGCTATTATAAAACAATGGTTCTATATTGCGAAATGTTTCATAAAGATCTAAATAATTAATCTCACCTTGAGCAAGTTTCCTTAATACATTTGTACCAACAGCGATTGCAAGAGCCCTGTCTTTTTCTATAGTTGTTGAAACAAATCCCTTTTCTCCCCCTCCAGCTCCTGCTGTATTTGTCTGACCTTGAGCAATAAGTTGGCTACGCAGTTTTAGTCTGCCAGAGTCTTTAATTTTGCTATAGCCTACAGTTGCATGATACAAAGGTATTTTTGGATACCAGCTAAACCCCAAAGGATTCCAATTTACAGAAGATGATTTACTTCCCATTAGTCTTTTAGCAAAAGGCAGAGAAGCCGACAAAAGAATGGCTATTGTACTTGAATTCATAGTTACACCTTTGTCCAATTTTTTGGAAATCCGCCAGCCCATTCAATAAAGTTTCTATTGATGGTTTTATCATTTGGTAATGCTTGTTTTTGAGCCAGCCCTGCCTTTCTTCTCGCAGTTTTATTTAATGCCCACTTTTGCATCGAAGGGGATATCATATTTGACATGCTTGTAATCGTTGGAATGGTTGGAACACCTGTTCTCTCTATACAGTATGAGTTTTGTGGATACACCGTAAAGTTCCAGATATATGCACCATTCAAAGGAATTGTAGATAAGTCTGCTGGATTCAGTTCGAAAGTTTCGTTCGGCATTTTGAATGGAAACACAGGCTGACTAATGTTTCCAGCGAATGCATAGGAATTCAATGCACCAGACAAAATAAGCTGTTCTCCAACCCACTGAGCAACTTGTGGTATCACTGCTTCGCCAACCATTTTATATCGCAATGTGTCTGATGTTGAATCATTTGTATCAACAATGAATGGCGGTTCATTTTTTGTATCCCAGAAAGAAGAATACTTTGTATAATCTACACAAGTATCACTGTTGCTAATAATTGTAGTTGGATCAAAATAATCTTGTTTACAAGGATAACAAACCATAAAGTATCGCCTTCTCGTTTGTGGAGAACCGAAATCACAGCCTCTTAAAAGTTGATACTCTACAACATAGTTTTTCATATTCATGTCAGCTGCAATAGATCCCAAAGGAGAGATGCCACCTCTTTTTGTTCCTTGCGTTCTTAAATCTTTAACATTTTCCATAATTACAATGGGAGGAACACCTCTGTTCATTGTGGCTATTTTATCAATTAGTTTTGATATAGCAAAGTACAGGCTGCTACGGTCACCATCAAAGAATCCACCTGTTTCTTGCTTGTTAGTGTTAGCTGAAGACACGTCTTGACAAGGAAATCCTCCTATCAATAGATCGATGTTTGATATTTCCTCTCTGTTTTGATCTAAGAACAACTCAAGTATGTCTGAGTAGATAGGAACATTTTTCCAGTGTTTTTGTAAAACTTTTTGTTTGTCTTGATCCCTTTCACAAAAGAACACAATCTCAACATCTACACCATGTTCTCTAAATGCTCGCTCTATACCCAAATCTAGACCGCCAATTCCTGAGAAGATTGATCCTATACGTATTCTTCTAGAGCTAGAACCTTTTGTTCCTTTCGTCAGATTTTTTGCACAAATAAGTGCTATTATAGATTGTAGTAAAACTGTAGTGGATTTCATAATGGATTTTTCGCAAGAAATATGGGATAATGCTGTATCTAATGTAGCCTATTTTTTCTCTGTTAAGAGAGATGTGCTTGAACATTGTTTAAAAATAATTCTACAAGAAGAAGATATAAGTCCTTCTCAAACTTTTTGGTTTTTGCGTTCACTAGCTACCAATGGGAATATTTCCAATAGACCTTTTGATGAAGAACCTAGTCCAATACATATCAATCGAATACTTAGATATTATCTGAAATGCCATGATTTCATTAGAGAGCCAGGAGATTGGATTGGCTATAAAAACATGTGGGCAGACCTTAAAACAAAACATGCTTTGAACGCAAATCTTAAGTATAAGGGAACAGTTTCAGGTTACGATGTTTTTTGGAAATCCAAGTCAGTTCAAGATTTTTATTTTTGGGATTATCTTTTATACCCAATACATCATACACAATTGAAGGACGTTGACATATGCAAAGCGGTTTGGGTGAATTGGGTTATGTCTTTAGAGGAAGAGCAAATTAGTAAAATGAATCTTCATCTTCATGGATTAGTACAAGATTTATTTGTTTGGGTTCCAGAATATATAGGAGTATACAAAAAGATTGGAAAAAATAATCCTGATTTTTATCGCATGTGTATGATGACAAATTTTGGAATCAATTACTTGATAAGTCGCTATTCCGAATCTCTTGATTTATCCAAGTCTTTTTTCGAGAAAAATGGCTTTGTATTCAGTACCAATGTCCCAAAAATGCCTTATGGGTTTGATTTTATGGCAGCTCAACTGAACATATCATGCTATGCGAAGCCAGTAGGTCTATGGAAGTAGTAGTCCCATAGCAAATAACATTTTTGCGAATGGATCACTCCATATACAATCAACTTCATCAATAGGATTATCTTTTAACCACTTGTAATTAACAAGGGCTAACGATTTGTTTTCTTTTGCATAGTCCTTTCCAACTGAAAGAATTCCATTCAATCCGCATCGACCTGCGATTTTTGCTGATGGTGTATCAATATGAACTTCTTCTTTCTTGTTGTATCTAACAATCATAGAAAATATGGTTTTACCTTTTGGGGTATATGTTAAAAGAGGCTTTTGTTTAATGCCCAGCTTATCAAAGTCATTTTTACTCATCACTACGATTGATTTAGAGTCAGCAGTTATCTTTTTTGAGCCAGGAACTTTGCTATCAAAAATCTTGATACCACTACCTTTTAACTTTTTAACCCATAATGTTTGCGTTTTGTAGAAGAACTGTGCTTTCTGTATGAAAGGGTATCTTCTATTTGAGTTAAGTTCCTTTGATATGTCCATAATAACTATAGGCTTTTTGTCTGTATAACAGACACCTTTTTCTTTTATGAGAATCTGAACAAACAATTTTGCGAAGTCTTTATCATACATTTGAGTTGTCCTGGTTGATTATAATAACGGCTTCTGTGTGCTCTGACCCATTCCAATCATCGTCAGTATCTTCTTCAGATGATGTTAGTTCTTGACCTGTTGTTCTTTGTGGTTCTTCGGCTTTAGATTCTTCTTTTTTCCATTCGGTAGTAAGCCAAGCCCATCTTTTTCTATTTGTTAAATATGTTTCATCTTCATGCCAAAAATAAGCCTCTTTTTCAGCTCTTAAGTTGAAATACGCTGTTTCTTTATCCATTTTATGTATCCAGATATTTTTAGCATAATCCCAAAGATATATAAACAAAAAACCAATCATAGCCGTTTCAATCTGTTGTTGAAAATGGATTGTTTCATGACGTTTGGTAATCTCACTCATTGTACCTGTGGAGAATACAAAACCAAATAAAGATATTGCACTAATTTCTATAGGGGCAAATAAAGACAATACTTTTGGCAACTTTGAATTTTCAAAGAAAAATGGCTGTATGTTTTTCATTGTCTGCACTCCTCTCATTTTGAAAAAATACAATATATAGAACTTTCTTCAATATTTTTTAAACTTTCAAAATATAGGTTGTAAGCTTGTTTTAGGCAATAAAGTTTTATATAGTTTCAAAAGGCATATTGCTTTTTATATTGTAACTATATAAAAGTATAACTAAGTTTTTTGTATTTATTATTGTTATCTGGATGAAATATGTATCAACAGCTCGCTCTACCTTTTCCCTTTGACTATGATGATAGTGAATCAACGTCTCTATATAAGAATAATAGCATAGAAAAGAGTAAAAAAAAATCAAAAAAGAAAGAAAATATTTCTGAATGCATTATCGTAGATGAACTTCTTGACGAAGAAATAGAGCTTGGTGAAGAACAGGCTTGGCAATGGACGTTGGATGTTGATAAATGGATTTGGAGGCAAATTAGGGAACGCAAAATACCTGAACAAGATTGGGAAGATGTATATAATCTATGCGTGATAGAAGTTTTTAACTTAATGAAACGCTACAATCCAAAATACTCAAAAGTTTCTTGGGCTAACTTTGGGATATTAAAAGCATTTAAAGAATACGAAAGTATGAACGGAACTATTAGGCTTCCGTTTCATGTTTTAGAGAAGATGGCAAACTTAAGAAAGTTTATTGCACAACAAGAATATGATGGAAAAATAGTTACTGCTGAGCAAATGTCTGAAATAACGAAAATGAAAATCACAGATGTTTTAATAGCAAGAGATAGATACGCTTTTATTCATTCTACAGATCCAGAAGGCAATTCAACCGATTTCTCATGTGAAAGCCTAGATATAGATAGAACTTGCGAAGACTTTGTGAACTCAGGAGAACTAGATCCAGAAGAATCAGCCATTGAAAGTGATCAAATGACTTTCCTGTATAAGAATCTATGTTGCTTATCCGATATTGAGATTTATATTATCACTTTACGATTTGGTCTAGATATTAACAGAATACCAAGAAGAAGCATCTTCAAAAAAAATGGTCAATATGATTTATCTTGGCATATGGCAGGAGACTGCTTGCGTTTCAATGATATCGGAGATAAGATAGATATCACAAGAGAAAGGGTAAGACAAATTGAAACTCGTTCTATTGAAAAGATTCGTGCTAGAATAGAACTAGAGAAGAGATATGAAAATTAAGTTGCACAGATCAGATATTCCTTATAAAATCACAAAAGCATCAATACAACAAAAAACTGAAAATATATTCCCAAAGCTAGGTTCATCGAATAAACTAAAAAAAGTTTCTGGGAAGATATCGAATAAGAAGATGTATGAGTTGTTCATTTTTCAGTATTTGGTTTCTTTTGGATTGCTAACAAAAGGTGGACTGTGTGTCTTCGCAAATAAGGCAAAAAACAAAGAAAAAACAAAGTATTTTACGGTAGAGGTTTTATCTGAGCCAAATAAAAAAATAAACTATACGCTTGATGGTGTTTCAGATTCTGCAATAGGGATCGCAATTAGATTAGCGAAACTTGGTGCTAACTCTTTTTATTATTCGGTTCCATTTAACCGAAATACTTTACCAAAAGATATGCAAGACTCTTCTTTTGCAAATACTGTTTTGTCTTTCTTTAATATGCTAATGTCTTGTGGAAATATAAAGGTTTCTATTACTTATTTTGAAGATGCAAAGAAGTTGAAGGATGTAAAGCCTGCTGTTCTATCAATAAATAATGGTGATATTACTATCTCAATAAAAGACAAGAAACCATTGCATATGAAGAACAAAGACAAGGCTTTAGAATGGCTATTAGGACATCTTAACTCTTATGATGTGCCAGTTGGGTGCTTACACAGTAATAAAGGCTTGAAAGCGATTTTAGAGTTGTCTAAGAAAGCAGAGTTATCTTCTATAGGGACAACCAAACTTGCTATTTGGGAAGGAAAAGATAGGAGAAATAGTTTCTCTCAAGCATTTCAACGCCAAACAAATGTTTACACAACAACTGAAAATAACAGAGACTATTTATCTACAACAAATTCTGGAAAATATTTTGAGAGTGTATTGAAAAAATTCAAGCCTATGCCAACAAGTTTATTCTTATCGTTTAAGGTTCGCTAGTTTAGCTTCTTATTCTCGAAACATTATATAGTGACCAGTCGATAATTAGTTTTACAACGATTACAGACCAACTGTTTCCAATTGCTTTCGTTTTATCTGTGTTTGATATATCTACTCCATCAAAGTAGTTCTTTGGAAAGCCAAGAGCCACAAGTGCTTCTTCATACATTATTCTGCAAGCGATGTATTCATCATCTTTCAGATTCAGTCGGTTCTGTACATCTTTAGATGGCTGGAGTATGATGGGTGGTCTTGTTGTTGTTCCCATTTCTGAAATAAGGCTCAATTGATCTGAAGTAAAGAATCGTCTGGGAAAGCCAAAGACACCCAGACCATTATCAAATCCTTGAGTACTGGTTACAAAGCAAGGTATTTTACGGTCTAATCTGTTTACTCTCCAACCATGAGACTGCTCGAATTTTATGTTTGCCATAGAGAAAGAGTTTGGCGTTTCTTTCCAGTAAACCGTATTTGGAACTTTGATCACTTTTGTAGGCTTGTTACCAAAAACACTTTTCATTGTTTCTTTGTTAAGTGCAATGTCTTTGATTAGTTTTGCTACAGTTTCCGTATAGTAAACAGCATATTCTCGATCAAGCTTCTTCCTGCCTTCTTCAGTTTTTTCTTCGAGATATTTGTTTACTTTGTTTTGGATGTGTTTCCTTGTAATTGTTCGTTCTGGTTCTTGGTGTATGACTACTCGATCCAAGGAGATCCTTTTAGGCTTTTCTATCATTATATCTTGGTAAACCTTTTCCTTACCTGTAGCATACTTGTTCATAATGGTGATTGGTATTCCCATATTTGTCCAATAAAGCCTGTCTCTACTTGTTGGAGAGTAATCAGAGGCTTGAATCTTTGAAGGCTCTTCAACACGCAATTCTGCGGATATAATCTTTCGCCAATATTCGTCCATCACAACGTTTTCAAAGAAGAAGGGCAAATGTGGATTATTTTGTATTTTTTTTATTGTATTAAATATAAATATAAACGAATTGAACAATGCAGATCTTGGGTCTTCCAGCCCTTTCATTCTTCCGCCTTTTGAGAAGCCTTGACATGGAGAACCAGCAAATATCAAGTCTATTTTAGGTAGGCTTTTATAAAACTCTTCGGATTCTTCCAATTCGGTTATGTCACCCCAGAATATAGTATTCGGAAAGTTTTTTCTAGTTACCGATTTTGCACTTGGATCGATCTCGATAGCAATGTAGTTATCAACCTCAACACCAAGAGACTTTAACGCTTGCTGTCCAGCTGATATACCATCAAAAAACGAAAGAACATTGATACCCATCACTACCTCTTTATCAGCAAACTTCTTAACAAAAGCGATACAACCTGAACACTCCAACTGTTTCCAATCCCTTGCATTTTTTGGGTTTCAGAAATATTCACGCCATCAAAATAATTTTGAGGAAACCCCATTGCTTTAAGACAGGCTTCCACAGATGGCTTTACAATGACTGTTTCTTCATAAGGCATAAATACTCTATCGCCTTGAGAATAACTATCTTCTCCCCAACCAGGCTTAAGATTCAAGTTTTTTGGTGATTTGCGTAAATACAAAGAACATTTAGCACCCCACCCTCCGCTTATAGCTGTAAAACAAGGCATCTTAGAGTTTATTCGAAAAACCAATCTAGACTGATGCACCTTTGGTTTGCCATTTACAATAGTGTTGTATAAAAAACCATCTTTATTTATTTGATAAGGTTTATTGTTTGAATTACTCTTCTCATACATATACTTTTTGGTAACAGCATTCATATCTGCTGGAATTATATTTTTTCTTTCAATGGTTTTAGACATTACATCCATGTATGTCTCTTTATTGCCTTTGAACTTATTGATGATAAAACTTGGAATACCTATATTTGTCCAATAGAATCTATCTCTTTTGCATGGTGAAAAATCAATTGCATCTAGCTCTATATATGGAACACCTAATGCAATTGAAAATTCGTTCGCTGTTTTTATCAAATCTCCAGTCATCACAACATTTTCAAAGAAGAAGGGCAAATGTG
>Ga0129333_10005127_pt1 | contig 12269 bp, 26 predicted proteins | sample CPB6_08_DNA_FD_94474 | JGI IMG/M metagenome (GOLD analysis project Ga0129333, IMG submission 94474) | Freshwater to marine salinity gradient microbial communities from Chesapeake Bay, USA - CPBay_Sum_0.6_0.8_DNA | ecosystem: Environmental > Aquatic > Marine > Coastal | place: USA: Chesapeake... | reverse complement strand
ACGAGCGTTGGCTTCTTTTAACTCTTGTTCTGCTTTGGCTATGGACTCTTCTAATTTGTCCAAACCCATCATTTTTTTAAAAAACTGTTTCATTAGGTTCCCCACTCATTTTTAAACAATGGCACTTGTAATCGGTCACTGTATCTTAATCCTGCCTTCATTGCCAGTTCTGCGACGCGACGATTATTTAGTGTATAGACTGATTCAACACCGCCCACTGGCATCAAATAACAAGGACCACTGAATCCTTCTGCACGATAGATATCATACGTTTCGATAGCTTCTTCTGCATCTTCTTCTGTAGCTACAACAAATTTAAGATATGTGTAGCCTACTTCTTCATATTCACAAACTACGTCTGGACGTATTGCTTCGTGGCGTTCCTCGCCAGAACAACTTAATTTAGCACTAACACTGAATGTTAAACGATGATAACCACGCTCTTGCATGCCCCATCTCAACAGATAATCTTTAAATTCCGGAGTTAATTTTTGAGTTCCGTTAGTTTCAAATGTAATTTCTTTAAGACCCTGCATCTTAGGATGATCTAACAGTTCGGGGTAAGCACGTTGCCACCCAAGCAACGGTTCTCCTCCTGTGATGACAAGGTGCTCGTCCCGCCATTCCTTGAATGGTAGAATCTCGCAGATTCTTTCTGCGATGGCGTCGCTAGTGAGCATTGGACTAAGATCCTTAAAGCGAGGATCCCAGCTAGCGTAACTATCACAACCAGTAGAAACCAATGGAAGTTCTTCATACTGCTTAAACTCTCCTATTCTGGCAGCAATGGCTTCAATTTCTGTGCTTAGTTCGCCTTTTGGCATACCAAAGCCTGCACATTTAAAGTTACAGCCAAATGTACGTAAGAAAACAGAAGGCACGCCCATATAGCGTCCTTCACCTTGAATGCTGTAAAACAGCTCTGCTATTTTAATTTTACTCATCGTTTATTATACCTTTTTTTATGAAGTTTGTCAAATCCTCTACCTTCACAATACTCCATGATCCGTCTTGATTATCTATCCAATGTAGATTATCTCCTATGGCCCAACCTGTTTCATCTAACAAATCTTGTGGCAACGACAATATACCATCATCTTCTACAGTTAATATCCAACTCTTCATGTATGCAGTAATGTTCTATCTGGATTCTTTCTCTGTTCATCTAATCTTTCTTTAATTATTCTTCTACATTCTTCTCTGACTTTTGGAGGAACATCTGGTAGAAAATCTATATCTCTACAGTTATAATACCTACCGGTGGGCGCATCGAAAATGTTTATAACAATGATAAACACTAGCATAAACAGACTTATAACTAAAATCACATTTTTCATAAGTAATCACTCACTAAAATTTTGCACAACAGTCCGTCATGATCGTTTAGGAAATTAAAATTCATGTAATTTTCATTTAGTTCTGTGGTATACTTATCTCCGGGAAGACCGAAGTGATTTACAATATTAGCAGTTATTTCATTCCATGTTGCATTACTGTTAGTTTTTGAACTCCAAGGAATATGAATAGTTACCATTTACGATAGTTTCCTTTTTCTGGAATAACATGTCGAACACCACCAGTGGGATCTTCCATATCTCCCTCACGACGGGGAATAAGATGCACATGAGGCCAGGGAACTGTTTGACCTGCTGCTTTTCCGTAATTCATTCCTATATTGAAGCCATCCCATTCCCCCATTTGCACACGCCGTATGCCATCGGAAATCGCATCTTCGAAACAGTCCATTAATACCGAGACCGTGTTATATTTAGGAACAAACAATAAGTGTCCTTCGGTGACAGGATATATGTCACGAAAAACTTTTACATGATAATCTTCTTCAACAAGCTCAGTCCATGGTGCTTTTGAATCTTCAATAAAAGCAGGTTCGTTGGCAAATACTTTGTAAGTATCATCTTTTTTCATCTTTTAAACTCCTTACGTTCTGTTGGCAAAGAATCTTCAATAATTACAAATTCTCTTCCGCCTAAATTACCAACAAACGCTTTGGTATTTTCTTTATAAATCATGCGAATTTTTAGAGTTTGAAACGCTACTTCTAAAAACGTTTTAGGTTTGTAACCAAGAACATGCATGTCAAAATCTTTACCATTGTCGGTACAATGTACTTTAACTTTGGCATCAATCATTTAGTCCACCAATCTTCCCAGGGGAAGTCAACCCAAACATCGTTTTCAGCTTTATTAATTTCCATACCAGAATAATCCATTTTTACATTACATTTGCTGGCTTGATTATCTACTAGTACGGCAAATTTTACATTATTATTCCAAACTTCTTCCCAACTAGGATCATTTGGAAAACAACTCGATTTCCAATCTTGCATTATCCAATTAAATGTTGAACCAGTGTCATTAATATCGTCAACTATGAGAATATTTTTATATGTTGAACCTTGTTCTAAAAGATCACTAGCAGCTTCTAATATACCTGCAACATCTACCGGATTTTCTATAAATCTTTCTCTGCTATTAGGTCCTAGTGCATCTTCCGCCATCCATAAATTACTTTCTCCTTCGGACGCATCTCTCAAACTAACATTCAAAGTATGCATGGAAACATTTAAGTATTGACTGATCATGACAGCAGGAACCAACCCTCCTCGGGTGATTCCTACGATATAGTCCGGTCGCCAATCGCTAACTAGGATGTCTCTACATATTTTATTAACTAATCCATTTAGTTCAGATTGGCTGATTATGAGCTTGTTCATATCTCTCCTTTAGGTACTGTTCATGTTGTACCCATTTGTTGTTGACTAAAAATCCCCATTCTCGTTTATGCGGACCGGGCATGAACAATGTCCATGCAGTAACACCTTCTTTCAGCTCAATGCGATGATAGCTATTAGGGCTGCAAATACGGAAATGCCCAGGCCCACGCCAATGCCGTGTTTCACTGGTCTTGATACCTTGTTCATTAAAATTAGGAGTCCATTCATAATATCCACCTTTCAGAATAAGTGTAGCGTATGGCCACGGATGATCATGAACATCATCAGGATCGCCTTTTAAGAACTTGTGCAGGAATACATTAAAGGGGAAACGTTCACGCTCTTTCAAAAAGAGATAATACCGTTCCAGATACGGTTCATTATGCACACGATCATAAATGATACGTTTTCGACCAAAACGTTCAAGCAGTTTCAACAACATTAAAAATCTCCTCAGCGAGATATCGCTTCAGTTCTTTATCTGTAGGCTGAACCGAATAATTCTTTTTAAAAAAGATTTCATAACTATCCGATCCATATTTTCCTATGCCATATAACATTGTAGCATCATTTCCGTCCCATGTCAAATAGTCTTGACTCATTTTAATCAAACGAGCATAACGTATATTGACCATTCCTAATGGTTTGATTATACTTTTAACAAAATCTTCTTCACCGTTTAACAGTGCATATGCAGTAGGAAACCAATATAGAAATTCTGGTAGAACAGACTTTACTGCTTTTCTACCAGTTTGATTAAGCATAATTACACCTACAAAATGCTGCCAATCACTGTCTATCTGTTGTTGCACCATTAAGTCATCGCGTAGCGGAGTAAAAAATGTCACGGATATAGTCCAAAATGTTTAAGAATGGTTTTGTCAATTCTGCGGGGGTATTGCTCGTCGGTATGAACTAGCCTAAACAGTTCGGCACATTCTTCTATAATAAGTTCGGCAAATTTTTCTAAAGTTTCACCGCCGACATCTGGATAATGACTACCACCGGCCTGTAATGCTAACTCTTTTATTTTAGGATTCATCATCAGCCTCTTCAAACCAGGAGTTAACAAGCATTTCTGCTTCGTCCTGCGTCATAGCATGAACAAATATTTGAGCCATTTGACCTTGTCTATGTTTTATATCGAATTTTATTACTCCGGTAGGAATTTGATCCCAGTCTCTTTCTACTATAAATTCCTGCAAGTTTTTAGCTCTGTAAATTAAATTTTCTGTAATTTCTTTAGCAGTGCTCATTTAGATCTCCCACTGGTACAAGAATCATTCCATAGTTCCTGTGCTTGTTTTTTATATTCTTCGATTTCTTGATCTCTTTTTAGTTCTTCTTCAATCCACAACATTTTTTGGTGTTGATACATTTCTTCACTAAGACCATGCCAACCTATACATTTTCCAGTAGGAGATCTTCCACATCCACATTTGCCTATGTCGTTATCGCTAGATTGCATAGTTATTCCTTGAAATATTTTTCAATAACTTCTAGTTTATCCATGTATTCGGCAATCTGCGCCATTTCTTTTTCAATAGCATCCATCAAATCTGTATGATCGTGAATAGCCATAGGATTAGCCAACATGATGTCTACGTTCATTTTATGTTTCAGGATATGTGCTTCGAAGTGCTGCTTTAGTACACCAATCATTTCTTTTCTCATTTATCTTCTCCTGTAAATTCCTCACCTGTATCTACATTAGTGAGTTGTATTGGACCATAGATCCAATGTTCGGTATCGTCATTAGACCAACCGTCTCCTTCCATGCCTTCGTACCATTCTTCATCCCACAAAGCCTGAATACGTTCACGTTCTTCTTCGGGCATATCATCGGGGAAAGTCCATTCAACCCAACAACCGTCAATCATGTCTTCCATTTCCCAATCATAATCTCCAAACAGGACTTCGTATCCTTCTGGATTCTTCAGATCAATATCTGGCTTATCATCGCTTTCGCAGGTCCATGTGCCCCAACGGAAACCTTCGTCTTTAGTAACAGTAATGCCATCCTTGGTCCAGAATTGACGTTCTACTGCATTCTTTTTATGATAGTTTGTAATTTTCCATACAGTCATGATTAATCCTTATCTAGGAGCGAACTCTTGTTGTAGTTTAATATTATCAAAGAATTCTTTCTTTGTATTACCATCGGTATTAAAAGCACCTTTTAATACTGTAGTCTGTGTTAACGAACTATGTGCCATAATGCCGCGATTCTCACAGCAACCGTGGGTGGCCTGAATGTATACGCCTAGGTCTTTGGCTCCTGTAGCCTTTTCGATTTCCCTAGCAATATCATTACAAAGTTCCTCCTGGAGAGTACCTCGTCTTGCACACCACTGCGCGATGCGTGTGTACTTTGATAATCCAATAAGTTTTTGAGCAGCAATAATGCCAATATAAGCAACACCACTAACGGGTTGGTGATGATGACTACACATACTACGCAACTCACTACGAACAACCAACATGCCTTCATATCTATCCTCTGTATCATTAGGAAACGCCGTAGCGCCTGGAGCAGGATCATATCTACCTGCCATTATCTCATTAAAATACATTTTAGCAAGACGTCTTGCTGTGCCTTTGCTATTAGGATCATTTTCACGATCGATCAGCAAACGATCAAGCACTAGTTCAAATGCTTCTGTCGCTTCGTCGATAAGTTTTTCCTTATCACCCTCGTGTAGGTAATCACTGATATTATCTCCAGCCCAGAAACGTTTCTTATCACGTTTCATTTTAAAGCGAAGATGATCGCCTAGGTATGATTCTTGATAACCACCGTCACCTGCCATTGCATCAAGGGCGGTTTGTTTGTTTTCTGACATTAATTTTTCTCCGAGTTATAGTCGTGGATGACATATGTTATTGTAACTTCTCTAATAGATTGTCGCAACTAAAATAATTTTTAGTCAATATATCTACCTGCTTATTTAGGTTAGGAAGAAACTTTTCATAATTTTCCATATACTGTATAATTTTTAAACAAACTTCTTTTCTATGTACAGCGTAGGATTCAAAAGATTCTGTCCATTCAGAAGGATATTTAAATGTGCCTAATGCCATTTCTGCATAACTTAGGCGATCTGGAACCATAGGTATAGCATCTACTAAGGCACCCTCATACCAACTGATGCCTAGTGTCTCTTGTAGATTAGCACTAAAAACTAGTTTAGCTTCGCCTAACATGTTGTGGTATTCATTCTTTGTCAACGGATATTCCTGACATACTTTGAATTCATATTGAGGTAGATGCTGTTTTAGATCTTCAAATATTGGTAGTTGTTTTTCTGGAGCGATACGATGCGGAAAAAGTATAAGATCACGTTTAGGCATGTTCTTATACATGAGTAGTGTATCCTGCATATATTCCATAGGCCATCCAGATCTTATAATCTTAGGATTATCGCCTTTTAGCGCATCGGAGACATCATCTTCTACCCAAGGATTTTCCAACATTCCATCGCTGAGAAGATTACGAATAAACATTTCGATATGGAAGTCCGTAGCAAAATAGTTATAGTCAATCGCAGCAAAAAAACTTTTCTCGGCGTGTCGTACCCAAGAAGCATTTCCAATAAGGCGTCCTAAAAAGTCCTGAGGGTCGTATGAGCCTGCATGCCACAATGCGTGAATTTTTACAGGAATCTGTAATAGTTCACTCATGTACTTTAAATTTATGATACCCGGGTGCCAAGCATCAGTAAAGATAAAGTGATCATTAGGATTAACTGATCCGGCGCAAAACAAGCGACCAATCTGTTCAACTTGGCGAGACTTATAGATATTAGTGCCGCCAAAATTAAGAAAGGCGCCAGGAGTAGTGGCTTTAGGAATATCTTCAGGGCCAGATATAATTTGAACATCATGTCCTCTCTTTTTGAGTAAGGCAGGCAAGTGGGTTTTCCACTCGCCTGTGTACCTTGTCTCTACTGCTTCTAGATCAACGAGAAAAACTTTGGCCATTGCGTTTCTCGAACCTCGGCTTATTACCTTGATAAGGTCTGCGTGGTCGCTTACTGTTTAAGTAAGCCTGGTAGTTAGAAGAATCTTTACGATAAAGATCTGAAGGATTAAAATCACAGAGTTCGAATCTGCACCAATCGTGGTATGCCTCAAGGTCATCCCACACTTTCACAACATCAGGACGATTTTCAAAATATTTGTAGTCCTTGTAGTTTTTCATCTTTGTTTCCTTTAATATTTGATGAATGAACCATTTTCTCCATCTTCGGAGACCTCAATCCAAACCTCGCGGTCTGGATACCTTGCTTGAATCTGAGCGTGTAAATCATCGCTCATCATCTCACAACTTTTGTAGTCTAGCGACAATACACCTTCGTTGCTAGAATACAGTTTTTCGAGCCATCGCTTAAATTGTATAAATTCCACATCTCTGTCATTGTGGGTGACACTAAGCCATACCCTAAAATGAAAAATATGGCGATGGGGATTAGCCAAAAACGAAACATCATATTCATCTCCTGTTGCTAGGTTAGGATCAGTTGCTGCCGCTGGATATTTATGAATACCTTCTTTACGGAAAGTTACCCAGATCATTTTATTTGGACGCTGGTCTTGTCGAATAATCATACTGACATCAATCCTTCACACAGTTTTTTAATCTCATCTTTAGTCATATGAAAATTATAAGTGCTTGAAAATTCAACTTTGCCGTCTTTGTCTAAGACTTCTTGAATGAAGTCAACATTATGAAATCCCGGTGGATTAATAACTTCCCAAGATTCTACACGAACTCTGTATGCTGGGCCGTCTTTAATGACAGTGTTTTTAACTTTTAAACTAGAATGTTTCATCGCTTCAGTGCCTCCATCATTACAATTTTACCCAACGACTCGCCGAGATCTTGATCATCTCGAATTACATGCATACTATTAAAATTACGATCTTTGTGAGAGTCGTATGTACGAGTTTCTACAACGTAGCCACCGCTAGCCTTATAGATTTGCATACGCATACCCTCGCTGGAAAGTCTGTCTGCTTCTACAAGTTGATGAGGCACATCTTCTTCATCTTCTTCCCGCATTAACCAGTTACGAATGCGCTGTTTGAATGTCAGTTTCACTTTCTTTGCCTTTCTTATTCTACGAGAATTAACGCCTACTCTTTTAGCTGAGCTTATAGTTGCTATCGCCTGTCCATAACCACTCATTTGATTATCTCATCCTTGCCATATTGATCCCAATCTGTGAAGCGATCTCTTCCCAGAAGGTCCTGTAGGTTATGGCACCAAACCCCAGGATTAGTTGCTGCAAAATCTTTGTCGTCGATCTTTAGTGTAGCGTTATAGCCTAGTTGATTAATATAAGGTAATTTTACACTAATTTGCGGAATAAATCTACGCTTTTCGGTAAGACCGCTTTCTAATAGCCCTTCAGTTTCACCAATATCAAAATCTAGTGTACACCAAAATCCATCTTCGGCATCTAGGCAGACATAGATCATATCTTCCCAAGGACGCCATGTTTCTGCATCGTTGACTCCCTTAGTCTTAAAACTTTGATTGGCACCGAAGTAGATATGCTTACAGTTATTGTTACGGGCAAGTTCCATGATAATATATGGATCGTGAACGCCTACGACAAATAATGTTTTCATTCCGAACGCAGGAGTATGTTCAATTTCAATACCTACAAAGAATGTGATGTTATTGTTAACACCAGTAGAATAATCTCTATTCATTTTTTAAATATGTTTTTGATCGATTGTAAAAGATTGTAATATCTAGTTTTGTATGGATCAGAGAGGATCTGATCAATCATAGCGGGCTGATGTGGACAGCGACCTTGTCGCCAATCACAATTAGGTTTGATGTCTTCGCCGCAGGAACTGCATTTATTCTTCAAATCCATTTTTTCTCATTTCTTCAGATCTAAGAGCTTCGCGTTCTGCAAGATGGAAGTCGCAAAGTGTTTTGACCCAACCTTCGCTAGTTCTTTTGCCAGGAGCACCACACTCTTCGCAGACTTTAGCACTAAGACTTTCAGCTAGCCAAACAGCACCGTGAATAAAATCATCTCCGCCTTGATAATAAAAACGAAGACCACCAAATTTTTCTTTAATCTGCTCAACAACAACCTGCGGACATTCTCCCTTGCTTTGATCGATATGGCTTTGAATCACAGCAAACAACGTTTCGATCATAGACCACCAACCTGGTCCTACAGCAAAGCCTCCATACTTACCAGAAAGCATTCTGGGATGCCGTTCTTCCATAGACTTAGCGAATAGTTCGTACTGCTCTTCTGAATACATTATATTAGACTGTTGGGTTGTTGGTGGAATATTGCTTATGTTTTAGTATAGCAATTTTATCTTTTAATTGCAACCGTTGTTTCTTCAATTCTTCCAGTTTTAGGTCCTCGTAGAGCCCAGTTTTTTCCAAAGTGTCTACCTGTTTATCCAAAGCACGATGTGCTTCTTCTAGATGCTTAATTCTATTTTCGTACACAGTAGTCTCCTTATTCAGCTTTGAGGCTATCTAACGCTTCATCTTCTCTATCATTTTCCCATGAAGTTTCATCTTCATCTTCTTCGTAGAACAGCGAGTGCGCAATGTTTGTAACACCGCCACGAAGTCTAGCACCTTCTAAGTTCTGTAAGAATCCAAGACGCTCTGCTTCTGCTATCATAGCAAACGCTTCGTCTTTAGTTTTAAGTTCAAATAATTCTTCTACAAATCTATTGAAGTATAAAACGTTTCTAGGAACCCACTCCGACATTTCGTCTGATTTATCAGAGTCTTTGACTTTCTTCCAACCTCTCCAATCTGGACGATGTTTTGCTGTTTCGATATCCATCAAGTTGCAGGCACGTTGAACAGCACGGATATGACACTCAACATTATGTCCCATCATCAAAGCATAAGCAAATGAATCCCACGATGTCTTGCCTTCCTTACCAATCTTGTTTAACATTCCCGGCGCATAGTGGCAGATATCTGCGACCGTAAGTCTGCGACCAAAATCGCTTTCGAAAGGAAAAGGTATATCGTGCCGTCCGGCAAGACTCTTAGTGTCCGGGGCTTTATCCATGATAACAGAGAATCGTTTACTGGTATGTTGGGCGTTAGTATATACCAATCCGTGAGCTGTTGCGATGAAAGGTGATGCGCAGTCAAAGGAAATTGTGAAGTTTTCATTTACGTGTTTTCTAATTTGACGCTGGATGCTTGTTAAGTAACAAGCCCAGTCCAACTGTGCGGTACCTAAGAAGTGCATCCAATCTTTACCTTCTAGCATACCGTCAAAACGCATAGTGATCAGTCTGCGTAGTGTAATAGGCATTTTGCACATATTAGCACCACCCATAGCCCAACCTTCTGCGGCTTTATCTCCATATACAGCAGGATCACTGAATTCTTTTACACCTTGATACCACTGCTCTGCATTTTCCCAGTTAGATCCTTGTAGAACATTTAAGAATTTAGTCTGCCCCAATCGATTATCTAAAAAGTATTTGTTATTATATCGAGTCTTTTCTAGACAGTCTTCAAATGTTTTCAAACCAGTCTTTGGACTGTGAATATGGTCGCAGGCCCAGGTGGGAACGTCTAACATCATTGACCAATCGGCAGTTAATTCCAGCCATTCTAAGATGCTTTGGCGTGTTTTAGTAGCAGCCGGACCTTCAAAATTAAGCCAGTCGAATTTAATAACACCTTTACCAATTTGATAACCACCCGAGTCACCTAGAATCATTGTAGCACCACGATCACGTTGTTGAATCATAGATTCCTGTGTCATGGATTTTTCTAAGTTCAACTGTGCATGTCCTGCCGAATACAGAGCATACTTGTAATAGAAATAACCCTGTTCGGGGTTGAGAAAATTCATGCCTTCGATGCCACGATCGAAACCTTTAGGAATACGATCATTGGGAATAAATTCTTCTAATCTCTGTTTTGCCACATATGTGCTATAGAAAGAACTGATGGCAGGTAAGTATACCGCATAGTCTTTCTGTAAAGGTGTTAGGTCAATTGGTTGTTTTGTCATGTTCTCTCGATAAAATTGCTGTGAGTTCTAATCTAGTCTTTGCCTGTTCTAGTTGTTCTAGTGCGATACGAACTGCTTCATGGTTAGAAGCTAGTTTGTACCATTCATCTTCTTGATCACGTTTCTTTTTAGCCCAGTCTAGTAATGATTCTGCTTCTGGATTTAATCCGACAGATGCTGTACTCATAGTCAGCATCATCCAGTTATTTCCATCAAACACTTCGAATCTTTGTGAGGTAGTATTATATCTCACGTTGCCAACACCCTGTGCTCCGGGATAACCGTTAACATAAGTGCTGGCAGATCCGCCATTGGCGTACATGTATTTGCCTGTGACTGAAATACCGTTTATCATTAAGCTGCCTGTGCTGGAATGATATACTTGTAAGTAGCGAGGCCGCTGTCTAGAGTAATCTGGATAGCACCTTCGTTACTTAGATTCATTTTAGTTGTATTAACGTCGCTGATTTTAAGAATACTAAGGATTGGCAATACTGGCCATGTCCAACCGCGATCTAGTTTGCCTGCCACGTTCTGTGCGAATACAAATTCGCCACCGTGTGTAGAAGCATCGCCAAAGATAAACTTTAGATTGCCGCCGTCAGTCTTTGCTAAGAATGTTGGATGCTCGTTATTAGCACCTGCTTGAAAGTTAAAACGTTGGATAGCAGCTACAGTTGGTTCAACTTCTACGTCCCATTTAACACCACGGAATTTGACGGTCTTCATCTTTTCGTTGATGATTTCTTGATTCATAAAACGATAATCGTTCTTGAAGTCGCTGTCTTTGTTTTCGAAGTGAATTCCAACAGGAATAGTTTCACCATTGCGTTCTGCTGTGGTAATTGAGATCTTGGCATCTTCTTTATACTCAGCACCGTCTAATAGATACTTAAGTTTTTGCAGTTGCGGCATACCAAACACACCAATCATGTCTGGATAAGGCGCAATAGTCTCTGCCTCCATAATTACAGAACGATCATCGGCCATTGAATTGAATACTGTCTTTTCTGCTGAGCCTGTGATTTTTACTGTAGTTAAGAAGCCTAGGTTTTGTGTGTGGCTTACGATGTCTTGTAAAATGTCTTTCATTTAGAGAATCTCCATGTATATTAAGATTATATTTAGATCTGTAGTGAAAATCAACCTTGAAATCACTCAAAATCAAAAAGTTTACTGAATGTATTGTCCGACCTTGTTGAGCTGATGTCCCATTCCAAAACACCAATAAGGTTTTCTAGCTTTTCATCGATCACTGTTGTTTCCATTAGAGAATCGTCAAAAGGAAGATCTTTGAACCATTGAGGCAATCGAAGTTCATCTACTGGATAAGCTACCGATGTGTGCCCTATGGGATTATCTTTTAGTTTACAGACAATAACTTTCATACCGTCTACGATCTGCATACTATATTTGTCGTCATACAACCTTTTCAGAGTATTCCAATTTAAGCTAGCCCTAACATGTCCTGGCATATTAGCTTTGCCTGCTTTCTTTTCTTT
>Ga0129333_10005126_pt1 | contig 12270 bp, 11 predicted proteins | sample CPB6_08_DNA_FD_94474 | JGI IMG/M metagenome (GOLD analysis project Ga0129333, IMG submission 94474) | Freshwater to marine salinity gradient microbial communities from Chesapeake Bay, USA - CPBay_Sum_0.6_0.8_DNA | ecosystem: Environmental > Aquatic > Marine > Coastal | place: USA: Chesapeake... | reverse complement strand
GGTGAGCAATGCCAAGTTCGTGACTGCTTCTCCCCTGTCTCGCGAGGTGCGCTCGACTGCTTCTAGCTGGTCTTCAAAAATCGACTTTGAGTCGTACAGCAGGCGCCCGATGAGCGTCGATTTACCGTCATCGACTGAACCAGCCGTCGCAAAACGAAGAATCTCAGACATCAGAAATACCCTTCACGCTTGCGATCTTCCATCGCAGCCTCAGATGTCTTGTCATCGGCACGAGTAGCGCCGCGCTCGGTGATGCGGGTGGCCGCGACTTCAGCGACCACATCGAGTGCATTGGCTGCAGCCGACGACACCGCGGCCGTGCACGTGGCATCACCGACCGTGCGATAACGCACCAACTCTTCGACGACTTCTTCGCCTTCACGCGGAACCACGAACTCGTTGACGGCCATGATCATGCCGTCACGGTGCACGACAGGCCGTCGGTGGGCGTAATAGATATTCGGTAATTCGATGTTCTCATCTGCGATGTACTGCCACACATCGAGCTCGGTCCAGTTCGAGATAGGAAACGCACGAATGTGTTCACCTGGACGATGCCGACCGTTGTACAGACTCCACAGTTCTGGTCGCTGATTCTTCGGATCCCACTGACCGAACTCATCCCGAAAACTGAAGACGCGCTCTTTGGCGCGAGCTTTCTCTTCATCTCGTCGCGCCCCGCCGAACATCGCAGTGAACTTGTGCTCTTCGATGGTGCGCAAGAGTGTGGTCGTCTGCAGGCGATTGCGTCCGGCGTTCGACTTCGTATCTTCGAACACTCGCCCTGCATCGATGTCGTCCTGGACCGAACCGACGATCAGTCGTGCACCAACATCTGCGGCCAACCAATCGCGGAATGCGATGACTTCAGGAAAGTTCTGTCCCGTGTCGATGTGAACCAACGGAAACGGCAGACGTGCAGGCCAGAATGCCTTGCGGGCAAGGTGCACCATGATGATGGAGTCTTTGCCACCCGAGAACAACAACGCCGGTCGCTCCATGGTGGCCGCCACTTCACGCATGATGTGGATCGATTCGGCCTCTAGTGCCTTGAGATGTCCTAGCTCGTACTTGGTCGGCACGACAGAATTTTACTCGTAAGTCGGGCAATCAGGACACCGATAACCGCCCCGATGAACCAACCGACGAGCACATCGCTCAGCCAATGCACTCCGAGAACCAGGCGCGCGACTCCGGCCACGAAGGCGAACAGAATGAGCGCAGCATCCTGCACAGTCCACCGTCTCTTGCCACCTCGTGTGAGTGACCGCACAGTCAAAATCGATACCACGAGTGCAGCGGCGCTCGCAGTGTGCCCTGACGGAAGCGACGCGCTCGTTGCCTCGACCAGCCGTTGTGACATCTCAGGTCGCTCACGATCGACGACATCTTTGATGACAGCGACCACCACTGCGTTGACAAACACAGAAACAGGAATCGCGAGTGGGAGAAGGGACGGTCGCGTTCGTACGACCCACACGAGCGCGACGATGACGGCAACTCCGAGCAACATCTCAGAAGTGCCGTACGCGTCGAAGAACTTGGAGACGTCGACCAACCATCCCGGCCGCTGGTCGACGAAGAAGTCATGCACACTCGAGTCGATCGAACCAAGGGCGTCTACACGTGCTGCCGCGCTCAAGTGCTGCGTGAGGGGTTCCACCAGCCATGACCGTAGTTCCGTGTTGCCGGAGAACCGAGGGATGGACAACAATGACCCTTGTGAATGGGGTAACGGCTCGACAACACTTCTCTGCCTCAGTCGATGTCGTCATCGTTGGCGCCGGATTCGCGGGGATGTACATGGTGCACAAGTGCCATGAGCTCGGTCTCAGCTGTCTTGCCATCGAGAAAGGTGACGACGTCGGGGGTACGTGGTACTGGAATCGCTACCCGGGTGCCCGGTGTGACGTGCCGAGCCTTGAATATTCGTATCAATTCTCGGAAGATCTGCAACGCGAATGGCGCTGGAGCGAGAAGTACGCCACGCAACCAGAGATTCTTCGCTATGCACAACATGTTGCCGAGCGATTCGACCTGAAACGCGACATGGTGTTCGAGACCACTGTGACCCGTGCAGCATGGAACGACGACACCTCGTCGTGGCGCGTCGACACCGACAAGGGTGACGAGGTGCATGCGCAATTTCTTGTCATGGCGACGGGTTGTCTGTCGTCGGCCAACAAACCTCGATTCCCCGACGACGAGACATTCCAAGGCGAGGTGTACCACACCGGTTCATGGCCACACGACGGAGTCGACTTCACCGGCAAACGAGTCGCTGTCATCGGAACCGGTTCGTCGGGTCTTCAGTCCATTCCCCTCATTGCTGAACAAGCAGCTCACCTCACTGTGTTTCAACGCACTGCCACATACTCGGTACCGGCAAACAACGGCCCCAACGATCCGAACTACGAAGCCAAAGTCATGGCAGACATCGCAGGCTTCCGCGCACGGAATTCGGCCACACGAAGTGCCTTTGGCGGAGACTTTCCCTCAAATGAGATAAGCGTCTTCGACGTGGACGACGACGAACGTCATCGTCTTTTGGAAGAGCGTTGGGGCTCAAGCGGATTGCTCTTCCTAGGCGCGTTCAACGATGTCCTGATGAGCGACAAATCAAACGAGGCTGTCGCCGAGTTCGTACGCGAGAAAATTCGCGGAATCGTCAAGGATCCCGCAGTAGCCGAGAAGTTGGCGCCACGTCAGACCATCGGATGCAAGCGCTTGTGTCTCGACACCAACTATTACGCCACGTTCAACCGCGACAACGTCACGCTGGTCGACATCAGTGACGCACCTATCGACCGCCTCACCCCGAACGGAGTCGTCACTGGTGGTGTCGAATACCAGGTGGATGTCCTCGTGTACGCGACAGGCTTTGACGCGATGACCGGCTCGTTTCTGAAGGCCAACGTTCACGGACGTGGTGGTCGTCCACTGACCGACGCTTGGAGCGCGGGCCCACTCACCTATCTCGGTCTGAACTCACACGAATTTCCCAACATGTTCCTGGTGACCGGCCCGGGTAGTCCGTCAGTCCTCACGAACATGATCGTGTCCATCGAGCAACATGTGAACTGGATCGGTGACTGCATCGCACACATGCGCGACAACGGTCACCGCGTCATCGAGGCCCAAGAGCAGGCGCAATCTGATTGGGTTGCGTACGTCAACATGATCGCGGGCTACACGTTGTTCCCCACATGTAATTCGTGGTACCTCGGAGCAAATGTGCCTGGAAAACCGCGTGTGTTCATGCCGCTCCTCGGATATTCCGACTATGTGGCTCGGTGCGACCAGGTCGCGGCAACGGGTTACGCGGGCTTCGATCTCTCGGCCTGAACCGTCCGCACCGACCGGTTGCGGCGAACGCCAAGTGGCGTGGGACAATGCATAGGTGACGATTTCGCCCTTGTTCGACTCGGCCGCCTGGGATGAGGTGCCGGGATTCTCTTTCTCGGACATCACCTATCACCGTGCAAAGGCACACGGAACAGTTCGCATCGCGTTCAACCGGCCAGAGGTGCGCAATGCCTTCCGTCCAAAGACAGTCGACGAGTTGTACACCGCTCTCGATCATGCACGAATGTCAACCGACGTGGGATGTGTGCTGCTCACTGGAAACGGGCCCTCCCCGCGCGACGGCGGTTGGGCCTTTTGCAGCGGAGGCGATCAGCGCATACGTGGCAAGGATGGCTACAAGTACGCAGAAGGCGACAGCGCGGAGTCAATCGATGTCGGTCGTGCCGGTCGCCTGCACATTCTCGAAGTGCAGCGTCTCATTCGATTCATGCCGAAGATCGTCGTGTGCGTCGTGCCAGGTTGGGCAGCCGGAGGTGGACACAGTCTCCACGTGGTGTGCGACCTCACCTTGGCCAGTCGCGAGCATGCCCGTTTCAAACAAACGGACGCAGATGTCGCATCCTTCGACGGCGGATACGGTTCGGCCTACCTGGCACGGCAAGTCGGACAAAAATTCGCACGTGAAATCTTTTTTCTCGGGCGTGAATACAGTGCGGATGAAGCGCATCGAATGGGGATGGTCAACGACGTGGTCACACATGCGGACCTCGAAAAGGTCGCACTTCAGTGGGCCGCCGATATCAATGGAAAGAGCCCGACTGCACAACGCATGTTGAAGTTTGCTTTCAACCTCATCGATGACGGTCTCGTCGGACAACAAGTGTTTGCCGGCGAAGCCACTCGACTTGCATACGGCACAGACGAAGCGGTCGAGGGGCGTAACTCGTTCCTGGAAAAGCGCGACCCTGACTGGTCGGCATTTCCTTGGATGTTCTGACCCGTCCCTGACAAGACGTACCGTCCGAGGAATTGTCAGTGATCATTCGTGTGACCGAAGCCGACGATGCACGTCTCGATGCGTTCCGCTGGCGCGATCGGCAACTCGCCAATCGCTTGGAACGTGAAGAAAAGGTCGGTGCAGGCCTTTTCGTTGCAGAGGGCGACCTCGTGGTCGAACGCGCACTCCTTGCGTCATGTGCCCCGCACGCTCTGCTACTTGAAGACGACATGGTCGAGCGTTTTTCTCAACTTGTCTCAGACGACGTGCCGCTCTTTGTCGGCGACGCCGAACTTCGACGAGAAGTCACAGGGCTCGGTGTGCCGCTCTCTGCGACGGGCCTCTTCCGACGGCCGGCGCTGAACGGGGTCGACAAAGTCGCGTCGACTGCCACCCACGTGGTGGTTCTTGAAGCCGTCGACAATCCGACAAATGTCGGGGCCATCATTCGAAGTGCCGCCGCACTCGGTTGGCACGCATTGATTCTTGATCCGACGAGCTCTGATCCCCTTGCCAGGCGCTCCCTTCGAGTCTCGATGGGAACGGCGTTGTCTCTGCCGTTCGCCCGCAGCGAGCGCGGCGTCGACCTCGTGGAGCAACTTCACGGTCTCGGCTTCACCTGCATCGGCATGTCCCCCGGTCCACAGGCACACGACATTGATGAGTGGCGCCCGACTTCTGAGAAACTTGCTCTCTTTCTCGGAAGCGAGCGGGTCGGCCTAGCCGAAGAAACGATGCGTGCGCTCGATGCGCTTGTTCGTATCCGCATGCGCGACGGCATCGACTCGCTGAATGTGGGTGCGGCAGCAGCTATTGCGCTTCACGCCTACGCACCAGAGTGAGAATTCACTGATTTCGAAGGTGCTCTGCGGCATTGGTGACGTAGGCGACGAAATCGGTACGAACTGCATCGCGAACCTCGCCTGAGAGCGACGTCGTGGCACTCTCGATTGCCGCCACCATGTGGAGAAGCCAACGATCTCGTTCACGCTCACCGATGACGTACGGAACATGGCGCATGCGAAGGCGCGGATGCCCTCGCTCTTCTGAATATGTGGTGGGACCGCCCCAATACTGTGAGAGGAACAACGACAATCGCCGTCGAGCACCGACCGTGTCAGAGCCTTCCGGATACAACGGCAACAACACTGGGTCGTGTTCGACCGCATCGTAGAAAGCGTCGACCACAGTGTCGAAGAAGGCCTGACCTCCGACTGCGTCGAACAGCATGATGTCACTCAAACGAGACCACCGACGCTCACACGTCGAGGAACTTGGTGGCAGCAACCCCTGAGCCGATGGCACCAGCTATCGAGCCGATGACCAAGAGCGCGACCATCACTCCGCTCACATAGGAACCCGGCACAACGAGTGAACTGACGCCCGTTCCGGCCTTGAAGCCTGCGACTCCGTTGGTCCACGCCTGGTTCAGAGCCCACAGCCCACCACACGACACCACAGCACCGATGAGGCCCTGCAGAAGCCCTTCGAGCATGAACGGGATACGGATGAACCAGTCAGTCGCTCCGACAAGTTTCATCACCTCGATCTCGCGTCGTCGCGCGAACATGGCGGTGCGAATGGTGTTCCAGATCAGCACGACTGCCACTGCCAACAGAATGAGCGACATACCGATGGTGACAGCCCGCACGAAATTCGACAACGTCGCGATCACGTCGAACTCGTCTTCTGCAAGTGACACCACTTGCACTCCGGGAAGTGTGCGGTACTGGTCGGCAAGACTGCGCACAAGTGCCGGATCTGGGGTTTTCGGAACCACTTTGAACTGCGACGGAATGTTCTCGACTGACAACAGACTGAGCGTGGTGGGGTCACCGGCGAACACTCGCTTGGCTTCCTCGTAGCTGGCCAGCTTGTCGAGATACTGAAGCTTGTCGACATTCACCACATTCGGCTGGGCCTTCAATGTCTGCTCGATGAACGCAATTTGCTCTTGACTTGCATCCGGGCGCACGAACACGATCATTCCTACGTCGCCGCGCCACTGGACCAACAGATTGTCGAAGGCCCGCTGAATGAGAAATGTCGTACCCACGAGCAACAGTGAAACTGCCGAAGTCAACACCGCAGCTGCCGTCAATGTCATATTGCGACGAAAGCCGGCAACAGTTTCACGAAGTGCATACGAGACGCGCGAGATCATTCGTACACCCCTCTCTCTTGGTCGCGCACCACGACACCGCGATCGAGCTGAATGACCCGGCGTCGCATGGCGTTCACCACGCGATGGTCGTGAGTGGCCATGATGATCGTCGTACCGGTGCGATTGATGGCGTCGAGCAACGCCATGATTCCTTCCCCTGTCGTGGGGTCGAGGTTTCCGGTCGGCTCATCGGCCAACAAGATGAGTGGACGATTGACGAACGCCCTCGCAATCGACACACGCTGCTGCTCTCCACCAGAGAGCTGGTCCGGAAATCGATCTTCTTTGCCGGCCAAGCCGACGAGATCGATCACCTGCGGTACTTGCTGACGAATGATGTGCTTCGGTTGACCGATGACTTCCAAGGCGAATGCGACGTTCTCAAAGACTGTCTTGTTGGGCAACAACTTGTAGTCCTGGAACACATTGCCAAGTGTCCGGCGTAGGTATGGCACGCGCGATTCAGCCAGTTCATTGATGTTCTGACCTGCGACCCACACAGAGCCACGCTCTGGTCGTTCCTGGCGGCTGATGAGACGCAACAGCGTGGACTTGCCAGAGCCAGAGGGGCCGACGAGGAACACAAATTCGCCCTTCGCGATGTCGAAGGACGCATCACGCACGGCAAGTGTGTCTGTGCCGTACATCTTGGAGACATTCTCAAGACGGATCATGTGGCTTGAAGCAACCTACCAGCGCCCACCGACCGACGTCGGTCGGTCGAAAAGCCTTTCATCGCAGGGGTCAGGTGACGTCACGCGGTGCTACGAAGTTTGTGCGCGTCGCCAGCGGAGGTAACCCTCCATGAATTCATCGAGATCGCCATCGAGCACCGCCGCGACGTTTCCGGATTCGACTTCCGTGCGTAGGTCTTTCACCATCTGGTAGGGCTGCAGCACATACGACCGAATTTGGCTGCCCCATCCGATTTGCGCCGGCTTTCCAGCAATTCGGTCACGTTCTGCTTGATGTTCTTCTTCGATCTTTGCGGCGATCATCGCCTTCAGACGCGCCATCGCCTTCTCACGGTTCTGCAACTGACTGCGCTCTTCCTGCGAAGTGGCGACGATGCCGGTCGGCTCATGAATGAGACGCACCGCCGATGACGTCTTGTTGACGTGCTGACCACCAGCGCCTGATGCACGGAACACTTCCATACGCACATCAGATTCGTTGATGTCGACGTCAGGTGCCTCCATGACCGGCCACACCTGCACCAACGCGAAACTCGTCTGCCGACGTCCCTGGTTGTCAAACGGACTGATACGCACCAGTCGGTGCGTTCCACGTTCAGATGTCATCAATCCGTATGCGTAACGACCCTTGATGGTGAATTCGGCCGACAAGATGCCAGCTTCTGTTCCTTGGCTCACATCGTCGACGTCGATGGTGAACCCGCGGCGCTCTGCCCATCGCGAGTACATGCGCAACAAGATCTCGGTCCAATCTTGAGCATCGACGCCACCGTCTTTGGCGTTGACTTGCACGATGGCGTCAGATTCGTCGTGTTCACCCGTGAACAAGCTGCGCATCTCGAGCACGGAGAGCCGCCTCGACACCACGTCAAGACCGGCCTCGATGTCGGGTTCTTGGGAAGAATCGTCTTCTTCGCGGGCGAGTTCGTGGAGCACTTCGACGTCCTCGACGGCCCGTGCCAGTGACTCATACTCGTCGATGTCACCCTTCACGTTCGAATACTCGGTGTTGACTTGCTTGGCGCGTTCTTGGTCGTCCCACAAGTCGGGTTTCGATATTTCTATCTCGAGTTCAGCGATACGAACTCGCAGAGCATCAATGCGAAGGTATGCACTCGCATCCTTGAGACGTTGCGACACGTCGCGAATATCGGTGGTGAAATCACGCATGGAGGATCCTCAAGCAGCGCCGTGGCACTGCTTGTACTTTCGCCCAGAACCACAAGGGCACGGAGCATTTCTTGGCGTGTTGGACCAGTCGTCCTCGTCTTTTCGAACAGTGCGCGGCACTGCGGACTGTTGCGCCTCCGCCTGAGCGGCGAGTAGCGCGGGGTCGACTCCTTCGGCCGCGGCAGCTGAGAGGAACCCATCGGTACTGACATTGTCGCTCGAGGTCTCTTGCACATCGCGTACGACGACGGAAGGCTCGTCTTCACTGACCACTTGCACGTGCATGATGTATCGCACGAAATCTTGCGCGATGCCCTTCATCATGGCCCCGAACATCTCGTAGCCCTCACGTTGCCACTCTGACAACGGGTCCTTTTGACCCATGGCGCGCAAGTTGATTCCCTCTTGGAGATAGTCCATCTCTTCGAGATGTTCACGCCAACGTTGGTCGATGATGCGCAACATGACCTGACGTTCGATCTCGCGCATCGTGTCTGATGTCAGTTCGCTCTCGCGACGTGAGTAGTGCGCTGAAGCATCTGCCATGACGAGGTCGTACATGGCGTCAGTGTCGGCACAGTCGTCCAACTGCTCGATAGTGACGACTGCGGGCCAGTACGAGCGCAACTCGGTGGTGAGACCGTCGAGGTCCCACTCGTCGTCGGCTTCCGACACGCAGTATGTGTCGATCAGCGAGTCGACTGCCTCTGCCAGATATTCCATGGCAGCAGCCTTGAGGTCGACACCTTCAAGAATTTGGTCACGACGCATGTAGATGACCTTGCGCTGCTCATTCATGACCTCGTCGTACTTGAGCACGTTCTTGCGAATCTCGGCGTTGCGCTGCTCGACGGTGGTTTGGGCACGCTCGATTGCCTTGGTGACCATCTTGGCTTCGATTGCCTCATCGTCTGGTAGAGCTCGCCCCATCACCCAACTCAGGGCACCAGTTGCAAAGAGACGCAGCAATTCATCGTCGAGGCTGAGATAGAAACGACTTTCACCAGGGTCACCTTGTCGACCTGAACGACCGCGCAACTGGTTGTCGATTCGACGGCTCTCATGTCGCTCGGTGCCCAGCACATACAGTCCGCCGAGTTCTCGGATGTGGTCGCCCTCTGCTTTGCACTCTGCAGTGAACTCGTCGAGCAACTGTTGGTAACGGGCTTGTGCTGCCGCACGTTGTTCTGCGAACTCGGCCGGGATGCTTCCCTCGACGAATGGCAATGCGTAGTCGTCTTCGAGCGTCAATGGATCGAAACCCTCGTTGACGACCTTTTGTCGGGCCAGCCCTTCAGGGTTTCCACCGAGAAGAATGTCGACTCCTCGACCCGCCATGTTGGTGGCCACGGTGACAGCACCGATGCGACCGGCCTGGGCGACGATGTGAGCCTCACGGGTGTGCTGTTTGGCGTTCAACACCTCGTGGTGTACGCCCCGTTTGGTGAGCTCGCGTGAGAGATGCTCGCTCTTTTCCACGCTGATCGTGCCGACGAGAACCGGTTGGCCGATCGAGTGTTTCTCGACGATGTCATCGACGACTGCACGAAACTTGGCCGCCTCGGATTTGTAGATGAGGTCGGCCTGGTCGACGCGTGCCGGAGGCTTGTTCGTGGGAATGGGCACGACCTGCAAGCCGTAGGTATTCATGAGCTCGGCAGCCTCGGTTTGGGCGGTGCCCGTCATGCCGGACAATTTGTCGTACATACGGAAGTAGTTCTGCAACGTGATGGTCGCGAGAGTCTGGTTCTCTTCCTTGATACGCACACCCTCTTTTGCTTCGACCGCTTGGTGAATGCCCTCGCTCCATCGCCGTCCCTCGAGAATGCGACCGGTGAACTCGTCGACGATTTTCACGTCGCCAGCCTGCACGATGTAATCCTTGTCGCGGCGATACAGCTCTTTTGCCTTCAGTGCGACTTGAAGTTGGTGGACGAGATTCTGTTGCACCTCGTCGTACAAATTCTCGATGCCGAGTTCACTCTCGACTTTCTCGATGCCTGCTTCGGTAGGCACGACGATGCGCTTGTCTTCTTGCACTTCATAGTCGACGTCACGCTGAAGTGAACGCACGATCGAGGCGAACTTGTAATACATCTGGGCCGCATCTGCGATACGACCAGAAATGATGAGAGGCGTACGTGCCTCGTCGATGAGAATGCTGTCGACTTCGTCGACGATGGCGAAATTGTGGCCACGTTGCACTTTTTCTTTCAGCGTGCCGGCCATGTTGTCGCGCAGATAATCGAAGCCGAATTCGTTGTTCGTTCCGTACGTGATGTCGCATGCGTATTCAGCACGCTTCAACCACGGACTTTCCCGATGCCCTGGAATCACCAACCCGACCGAGAGCCCCATCCAACGGTGGATACGACCCATCCACTCTGAGTCACGTCTGGCGAGGTAGTCGTTGACGGTGATCTGGTGCACGCCCTTTCCGGACAGACCATTGAGATACGCCGGCAAGGTCGACACCAAGGTCTTTCCTTCACCAGTCTTCATTTCGGCAATCCAGCCGAAGTGAAGCGCGGCACCACCCATGATCTGAACGTCGTAATGACGTTGACCGATGACACGTGAGGCGCCCTCTCGCAGAGCAGCGAAGGCTTCCACCAAGATGTCGTCGAGATCTGCACCACGATCGAGTCGCTCACGGAACTCGCCCGTCTTGGCCTTGAGGGCATCATCTGAGAGCGCCGCCATGGAAGCCGACAGTGCGTTCACGTCGGGGATGATTCCCTGGAGGGCCTTCACCCGCTTGCCGTCGCCGGCACGAAGTATGCGGTCGAGAAGTGCCATGGGAAGGGTCAGCCTACCTGTGAGCCCCTCGCCCGCGCCGGCGGTGCGCGACAGCCACCGCGTGCACGTGCACCACCCCTTCAGCGTGAAGGCCTTTTGCTGCGGCACGCAAGGTTGCCCCGGTGGTGATCACGTCGTCGACCACCACGACACATCTCATGTTCGGGCGCACTCGCGCACGAAATCGAGGTCTGGTCAACCGGGTGATTCTGTTCTGACCCTCTTGTGAGTCACGATTGATCCGCTTCAGAAGACGTTTACACGGCAAGCCCAACTCTCGAGCCAGAGCACGCGCCAACCACTCGGCCTGGTCGAGACCCCGCTCACGTATGCGGCGAGATGTCGTCGGTGCCCACGTGATGACTTGAGGCGACGGATGTAGGTCGTGCAGTAGCGGTGCGAGCAAGCGTGCGAGATACACCGCTTGGCCTCGATCGTTGTGATACTTCAGCGCGAGAATTCGCTGACGAACATCACCGTCGTGTGTGCTCGCAGCAGACAGTGTGAGACCGGGCTCACACAATCGAAAAGAGCCGTCCTCAAGTGACGACGGTTGAGTACGGTTGCCCTGCATGTCTCCTACCACCACGATGCGTCCGTTGTCGGAGCGATTCATTGAACGCATCGCACGATGTGCGCTCGGCCTCGCATGTTTCGGCACGGGCATCGCGTGTTTCGTGAAGTCGGAGATGGGTGTTCCACCCTGGGACGTGTTTCATCAAGGTGTCGCTGGTCGAACCGATGTGCGGATGGGCACAGTGATCGTTTTCACCGGTATCGCACTGCTTGTGTTGTGGATTCCCCTACGTCAACGCCCCGGCATCGGCACGATCATGAATGCGCTCGAAATAGGCATCGTCGAGAACCTTGCTGAAGAGTTGCTACCCGACACAGGACACGTCGTCGGACGACTCGTCTATCTAGCCCTCGGCATGTTGCTGATTGCCGGTGGTTCTGGTCTGTACATCGGAGCAGAACTCGGAACTGGTCCGCGCGACGGGTTGATGGTCGGCATCAATCAACGATTCGGAGTCAGCATCAGACTCGCTCGAACGATCGTCGAAGTAGTGGTGATGGTCATCGGTTTGACCCTCGGCGGCACCATCGGTGTCGGCACGTTCATCTTTGCGTTCGGCATC
>Ga0129333_10005124_pt1 | contig 12274 bp, 20 predicted proteins | sample CPB6_08_DNA_FD_94474 | JGI IMG/M metagenome (GOLD analysis project Ga0129333, IMG submission 94474) | Freshwater to marine salinity gradient microbial communities from Chesapeake Bay, USA - CPBay_Sum_0.6_0.8_DNA | ecosystem: Environmental > Aquatic > Marine > Coastal | place: USA: Chesapeake... | reverse complement strand
GCGTAGGCGAAGCCACGGTGCAGGATCGTCATGATCTGCTCGTCGGCGGTCGACTTCTGAGGAGTCAGATAGCCAGCGCCAGAGGTGCCCCAGGCAGCCGAGGAGAGGATTTGCTCTTCGGTGGGGTTGATGGGATCGAAGAAAGGCACGCGCACGCGGGTGCCGCCGGCACGGGCGTCCAGTGCAGCGTTGCGCTGGATAATGCCGCTTTGGATCCACTTCGATTGCTCGAAGATGCCCTCGCTCGTGTAAGCGAGAAATTCGGGGCGGGATACCAGATCCGACAGGAATGTTCCGCCGGAATAGTTTTCAGAGATGGCAGCCATTGTGGGCTCCTAAATGGGTTTGCGGGAGTGCCCCACAGGGGCTTATTTACCGGCTTCTGCCTTCAGCAGCCTTGCTTTGTCGGGATCCTTGCTAAGAAGAATCATTTGCTGGGTGACGTTCCAGCTGTCCGCAAGCCAGGGGTTGGTTTGGCCGGGGAGGGCGGTGGCGCGGGCACTACCCGTGACACCCATTCCAGCGCGGTTAGTTGCTGCAAAATGATGCTCGTAACCGCTGCCGGGGTTCTTCAAGTTGGCGATGTATTCACCAACTGGAACTTCGACGCCGCCGACAACAGCCACAGGCTGACCATCTTTGGCACGTAAGTTCTCCTGCAATAGACGATACAGCTGATCGGGTGCCAGTGCACCAGCCTGGGAGAGTTGGGCGATGGCCGCAGATTTGACCTGTTCTTGAGTGAAGCCTTGGCGGATTTGGTCTACTTCGGCTTCTTTTGTGGCCAGCTGTTGCTTAAGTTCGGCGACCGTGTTTTGCGCTTCTTCCCAAAGTGTTTTGTACTCGCCAGATTCGGCCAATTTGGCGGTTTTAGCTTGTTCCTGAGCAATACGAATTTCTTCGAGTTGCCTTTGGAGGTTTTCGCGGTTTTCGCGGTCTTTGCGGCGCTCAGCAATCAACTCTTGGTTTTTTGCACGCAGCGCTTCGAGTTGGGCGGCCAGATCCAGGCTTTCAGCCACAGGCTGAGGTGCACCAGTCTCCACAGGAGTAACTGGAGCTTGCTGTTCTTCGGGCACAGTGATGTACTACTTAGACGTTACTAGGTTAGCACTTAAGTTATGCGTAGCTTACCAGCAGTTGAACGTCGCCAGCAGCAACAGCCGTAGCGTCATTGACGGCAGCGCCGCCAGTGATTGCGACACCTAAGCCGGTAGTAATACGCAAAGCTGGAACGTATTCAATTTCCTTGCTGCTGGTGGCTGGCACTGCAACCACCATGATCGGCACGTCAGTGCCAACAGTCGGATCAGTTGCTTTGTTATAAAAGCGCACATACTTGGTCGTCGCACTCGTGTTCATCACAGAAAGGCCGTAAAAGTTGGCGGCTGTTGACTTAATCACAGCAGCGTTTGTGGTGGCGGCGCTGTTGACGGCGTAAAGAACAGTGGCGGAAGAGGTGGTGCTGGCTACTACGGTGTTGGTTGGGCTTCCCGGAAGCGTGGCCGTGGGAACCGGATCCCTGTTGAAGTAGGCGTTAATCGAAGCAGTGCCGCTCGTGTATGAGGTAAAGCGTACCCTAAAGTATTGAAAACCGTTTAATGCGCCATAAGCGATTGTGTTGCCCGTACTAGAGGCAATTACACTTGAGCCGTTTGCGACAATAATGTTGATCGCAGACCAGTTAGTGTTATTGTTACTGACTTGGTAGGCAATCGTTCCCGACCACGTGCCAGTGATTTGAAAATTGACCGAACGGTACGCATCACACGCAACACTAATCAGGTCAGTGTTGTTAGCAGAGGCTGACCCCGTAACGTTGAGCTGAGCCGCCGGACCCACAGGCAGTGGGTTGCCCGTATCGTTTGTAATCTCCAGCTGTCCGTTTTTGACCAGCACGGGGACCGAGCCAGTGTCGAGGGCAGGCAACTTGCCATCAATGTTGTTTAGGCTGGTGTTTCCAGTTGATTGCGCTGCGCTAGTAGCAGCTCCATCTGGTAGCGGTAGCGATGCCGCCGATACGGGAACTGCATTGCCGGTATCATTACTAATTTCGACACTACTATTACTAATCGCAACTGTGCCCGATATAGGGAGGGGCGTAGCACGTAGTTGTGTATCTGTTAATGGGCCACTAACAGAAATAGTTTGATCAGTAGCAACATTAACTGAAATGCTGTTGGCAGTTGTTTTTGCACCCGTACGGGCTTCCAGCCACGTTTTGATGGCTGTGACAGTTGTATCTAGAGCTAGTGCTCCAAAAGCGTTACGCAGTGCCATCAGATTCCGTCCTCAATCCACAGTGTAAGATCTCCGCCGCTTGTGTCCCACCAGGCATACAGGGTGGCGCCGTTTAGTTGTGCGTTTGTCGGTTGCGTGGTTTGAATAAAAGTCGGTACTCCAGGCTGGGCGGCGCCTTGCGGACCAGCCGTGATGGCTGTAACAACTGTAGTTTCTGGTGCTGAAACAACAGCAACTAAATCGTTTTCAGTTATGTAAATAGAATTGGTTGTTTCAGATATGTTTACAGTTGTCATGCTGTGTAACCCTCAGACACGTACACAGTACCTTCTAGATAGTATTCGCGTAGACCGCTAGGGTTTTCCAGTAGAACGTCGTAATAACATTCGTTGGGAAAACTTGTTGTTTGAGTATCGGTTAAAGCGATAGCAATTTGACCGTTGGAGCGGTTCGTATACGTGATTGCGAAGTCGGCGTATTTTGTTGTGCGGTCACGGTTCCAAACCTGGGAATATGCAGTCCACCCGGTTAGGTTGATGGCAGTACCAGTGCTGTCCTTAAACTGCAATGACACGCTGTAGTCGGCGCGGCGTTGGAGACTGATGTTATATGTGCCGGGAGAGATGGCCATGTCACTGGACCTCCGATTCAGTCATTGTATTCGGGCTAAGTTCGGATTCTTCCGGGCTCTCGGTTTCTTCGATGATTTCGGTGGTTGCTATGTCGAGCGCTTCAATCTCGTCTTCGATGTTGATGTTGTCGGGAAGGACTTCGCCACGACGCAGGACCTCCAGCAACATAGAGTCGCTGATCTTGCCCATTTGGTTGAGTTGGGCTAGGACGGAGACGTCTTGTCCGATTAGGCGGTAGTAGTCGAAGTCGCGGTCAATGGTGATTTCGGGTGGTTCGATGCCGACGTATTGGGCGGCGAAGGCAAAGGCTTGGTTGAGGGCGCTCTCCAACTCTTGGCTGATGATGGAAAGCACACTGTTGCTCTGGGCTTGGTCGATGCGCTTGGCCTCGGCAGATTCGGCGACAAATTTTTGGCCGAAAAGCTTGGTGACGCCCAACGTGGACATTTGTTGCTCCAAAGATTGGAGTTCGGCCATTTGGGCGTCGAAGCTGGTGGCATCGGCCTGCACGTAATACGCCTTATTGCCCGGTTGCATGGCGATGGCGTAGTTGACGCCCATCGTTGCCGAACCGGTAGTGTCGTCCCAGCCCTCTAGGACGAGGGTAGGCATGGCGGCGATGTGAAGGGCGTGGATGAGGTCGGCTTGGCGTTGGTAATGCGTGATGTTGAGGTTGGCAATGTCCAGTAGAGGTGGCTGGGAGATCAGGGCGCCACGGCGGTTGCTGTAGATGGGGACCAAGGGGATTTCGTCAAGGCTGTAGCCACCGGTTTCGGTGAGTTCGACGGTTTCGGTGCTGCGTCCCAGTGTGTAGAGGTCGTAGCGGCCTGGGTAGATGACGCGCATCTCCTCGACCTGTTCTTCGCCGAACTCGTTCAGGGGGCGAACGTCGTAGTCGTGGATGCGGACTTGCAGGAGGCGGTTGGTGACGGGTTCCTTGCGCCAGCCCCAGATTTGGGGGGCATCGACGTGGACGAAGTATGGGCGGCGGCCTTGGGCGCGTTCCTCAGCAAGATTTCGCGCTCCCATTGCTGCGGGATAGTCCACCAAGATTGCGCTGTGGCCGTAGGTGAGGCTGCTGACAAGGGCGCGGCGGGCGTATTCGTTAATGTTGGAGCCGATGCCGTCGATGTTTTGCGCTAGCTCCAGCCAGTAGGGGTCGCCTTCGATGTGGATGGGTTTGCGCAGGATGGCGCCAGCGGCGGTTTCGATGAGGCGGCTGGTGTAGGGGCTAAGGACGCTGCGGTCAACGCGGGTTTGGTAGGCGTCGTCGTCTTCACGCGGTTCTTGGGGGAGATATGTCTCGCACATATCTCGGAGATAACTGGTCCCCTTGGTGACGGCAGCCATCACGCTCCAGTCGGCCATCATGGCGATGACGTCTAGGCTGCGGACGAAGGGGGATTCGCTGACTACAGCTCCGGTTGGTGGGATGTTGGCGCTGTAGACCACGGCTTGACTCCTACTTTGTACTTATTTTGGCAGAGTCAATCATCGTCGTCTTCCTCGTCGTCGGGGTCGGAGATTGGCACCAGCACTTCGATGCCTTGGGCGAGCATTGATACGAAACCGCCGAGGATTTCGGGGTTTTGGGGTGATTTGAAGACGAATGTGGCGTGGGTGAGGCCGTCTTCAGCATCAATTTCGATGTGAACACAGCCTCCATTCACTGTTTGGATGGCCATTAACCGTGATAAGCGACGGCGATGATGGGAATAACGCTAGGTGTGCCAGAGCTGATGGATGCAATACGCATACGCACGCGATGTGCGGGTTTTCCTGTGTAAAAGTAGGCAAATTGGCCGTTGGAGTTGATTGTTTTGCTGGTATCTAGCTCAAAATAAGTGCCTCCGCCGTTGTAAGAAGCCTCGAATACCAGGCTGAAGTTGGCGCCGCCGGTAACTACGGCAGCAAAAGTGAATTCGCTGGAGTCGGCGTGGATCTCGAACGAGTCGTCTACGGCGGTTAGAGGCGTTGATTGGTAGTGCTCTACCAAGTTGGTGCCACGAGTTACGGTGAGGGCCATGGTTATTTCTTACGTTTTTTGGCGGTTTTGGCGGCTGCTTTAAAGGCAGCGGCGGTGGGGGCACCCTTAGTGCCGGGCTTGCGCATTTTTTCGCCGCTTCCGGCAGCGATGCGCTTGCGTTTGGCTTGGATGTTGCTGTACAGGCCGCGTTTTGCCATTACTTTTTCCTCTTTTTGCGGGTCATGCCGGCCTCGGACATGGCAATAGCGATTGCCTGCTTGCGGTTGGTTACTTTTTTGCCCGAGCTGGACTTCAGTGATCCTGATTTGTACTCAGACATAACTTTTTCGACCTTCTTTTGGCCTGTGGTGGGCTTTTTTGCCATACGGGGTCTACTGCTGCTCACAGTCTAGACGTGCTAGGCTCTATACAGAGTCTGCTCTAGTCGTGCCTAAACCGCTGCCGCCTCAGGACGTTTTGCAGGAATGCCTTTGTTATAGCCCAAACTCGGGCGACCTTTCGTGGCAGCTGCCCGACCCGCAATCACGGGTGCGCCCTGGTACTCGATTTGGCAATAAGACTTCCTTGCGCAGTACCAACAGCACAAAGCACTACTACGCCGGGATGTTTCAAGGCACGACTTACTACGCACACAGATTGATCTGGATGTACATGACGGGGGAAGATCCAGGTGAGTTGATGGTCGATCATGTGAACGGGAACGGGCTAGATAACAGGTGGTCCAATCTGCGCTTGGTCAAGCGTGGAGCGAACATTGCGAACCAGAAGGGTCACAAGCGGCGCCGCTCACCGTATAAACACGTGTACAGGAAGAAATCCCGGTGGATCGGGCAGGTGCGGCGAGACAAAAGGTTGTACTCAACCGGAACCTACGCCACTGCTGAGGAGGCACACAAAGCCGTACAGGAGCTAATTACCACACTCGATAGTTAGTGGCTCCAAGGGTTTCGGGTTTGGCGAGGTTGAAACTTTGGAGGCACAGGTAGCCAAGGGCGTCGAAGGCGTGATCGACGCCCAGATTCTTGTTGGGAAGACCAGTTCCGGGGGCGTAGGTCAGAGTCCGAAGGGATTTGATTAGCTCTTTACAGCGCGGATGGATGAAGATGCGGCGTTTACCGTTTGCGTCCATTAAGCCCATGTTGACGGCGTTGATTTTGTCGCGGATTTTCCATGGGGCGCGAGGGCTGGACACGGTAAAGCCGGATTTTCGGAGGATTGAGTGGTCTGTTTGGCCAACGCCGGCTGTCTTACGTGCTCCACCCGTTGGATCGGGGCAGGCGATGATACGGCGCTCGATGCCGAACTTTTGTTGGACGGCTTCGCAAAAGTCCCACGTTGTGGCACCACCAGTTAGTACCAGTTCGTCGAATACCCACAGGTCTTCCCCTTTTTTGACGGCAAAGACGCCGGCCATAAATTCGACGTTGAAGTCGAGGCCCAGTAGCAGCGGCAAAATCGGCAAGTCTTGGACCTGTTTGTCTATGTTTTCGTCTCCGAAGGAGACGGCGACTAGGCCCGATAGGTTCTCGAACGAAGCTTCGAATTCTTGGCGGAAGGTGCGGGGGTCTAGTTGGGCGCGGGCCGCTTCGATTTCCTCCGGGGGGACGTTATCGCCGTCAATCGTGGTGAATTGCCAGCGCTGCCAGTCGTTGTCGCCTTCATCCGCATAGCACCAGAGGTCGTAAAACCAGCTAGCCGTGCCGTCCGGGGTGGAGATGAAGAGTGCCCAGCCTTGTTTGTCGGCAAGAGCGGGGCGGATCACCTCGAACCAGACTTCCGCGTCCATAAAGGCGGCTTCGTCGAGCACGACTCCAGCGAGGCTTCTGCCTCGCAGAGCCATGGCATTTTCAGTGCCCTTCAGTTCGATTGTCGAGCCGTTCACTAGCTCGATCTTGAGGTCGGTCTCGTTTTTGCTCTTGATCCACGCTTTCGGGACGAGTTTTTTCATCACCTTCCAGGCGATGTCCTTCGCCATCCGGTATGTAGGGGCCGCGTAAAAGAAGGTTTCACCCGGCCTTTCGATCGCCCCACGCAATAATTCGATGCACGAGAGGTAGCTTTTTCCGAAGCGGCGGCCTGCTACCAGCACTCTGAAGCGTTTTCGGCTGCCGAAAACCTGACCCTGGGCGTAGCGAAGGGTGAGTGCTCCAGCAGATTCGGGCATTTTTATGTAGGAGGGTACCTTCTAGGGTATTACAGGAATTGAACCCCTGCCCCCGGTGTGTAACAGAGAAGGGAATTGAGGATATGTCAGTAGGTTCCCTGGGGGCTGTTACGGCCACAAAAAAGCCGGAGGCTACCCCCCGGCTCGGCGTCTGTGGTGTGCTAGAGTAGCGCCCAAGCGGTGAGCGCTGCTAGTGCAGCCCACAGGATCCGCTGCTGTTGTTGTAGCCGCTCGATGGTGGCGGCCTGGTGGTCGGTCAGCTCCAGCGCGGCGGAGATGATCTCGGGCTTGCTGGAGCGGTCGGTGATGGTCTGCATGGGGTGGTTTCCCTGTGTGCTCCCGTATTGTAGCACAGAAGGGCAGCCGCCGTGGCTGATACTGTCACACTCTGTAACGTAGTGCAACCGTACTAGCGACCTAGCACCAGTAGCCGGCACTCAGCCGGGCCGCGGCCGGTAGCCTCGCAGCGTGCCAGCTGGCGGCTGTTGTCAGCGCCCATAGCGAGGACGCCAGCGCCGATCAGTAGGACGGCGAATAGGTGGATGCGGTGCATGGGAGTCTTGGTGTGACTTGCCCCCATTGTTGCACACTATCGGCCAGTGGTCAAGCCTGGCGTTTGTCTTCCACCGTGATCTGAAGCGTGGGGGCAGCGGCTGCCTGTTGCTCTGGCGCAGCCTCACCGATCACTGCGCCCATGTCTTTAAGCAGCATCGCCACCGTTTGCAGCTGACCCTTTCGGAGCGCCTTCTGCACCGTCGCAAGACGCAGTGCCTGTATTTGGTTTAGCAGATTCTCACGAGTCTCAATTTGCTCCGTTTTGAGAATCTGCATCGCAGCTGAGTAATCCCTTCCGGCTGTAACCTCAGACACTCCAAACCGATCCATCACTTTCTGGAGAACCTGCCTACGGGTGCCACCCTCAAGCATCGCTGCATAGGCAAAGTTCATCCGTTCATCCATCCGCATTGATGAACCCTTGCCACCACGCCAACGCTTGCTAGGGTCGTTGCCAACGGTGAGCGGTTCTTTCTTTACAGCTTCCGGTGCAATCTCCGGCGCCTCGTTGTTAGCTTCCGGATGATCGTTCACAGTTAGAATCTCCAGCCGTTTGGTTCAATCTTAGGCCAACACACAAAAAAGCGACCCGCTAGGGGTCGCGCGTGAATGGCCTTTCTCGCGTGAATGGCTGTTAGTCCGCCTCAGTCACGGTACGGACTGACCAGCCGACCAGCGCACCTACGGCCTGCAGTTCTTCCAGGGTCTGCTGCGCCAGCTTCTGAGCGGCGACAATGCCGTTAGCGTTCACTTGAGAAGGCCCAGCAGGAGATGGGGTCCCATCCTCCCGGATAAGCCATACGTTGTACCGCATCGCTCAGCCCTCCAACAGCGCACGGGATACAGTCAGCCAGTAGTACGCGTCCGCATCGTGGCCACGTCCCACGATCTGTAGGTCGGTTTCGTACGGCCAAGACGCCAGCAGTGCCTGAGCGGCTGCCTGGTGGTTGGCCTCAGAGCTGAGCGCGTGATCCCACGCCAGGGCCTTGCGCCAGGGATGACAGTTCGAGCGGCTGGAATCGCGGCGATGTGTGGCAACCACACGGGAGCAGCGGTGGTTGGTGGGGCCAAGGTAGCGGGTGATGATCACCGGCCCCATCAGAAGGGAGTCAGTCATGAGTGAGCCTATGGGTTGGGTCTCGTGAAATACAATAAGCCCGGATGGGTGATCCGTCAAGCGCCAGGGTTGCCGTCACAGTCAAGGTCTAGCCTCAGATCCATGCCAGCGGCGCCGAACGTTCCGGCAGCGTGCCAGCGCTCAATCGCCCAATCACCGAACAACTGGGCATCGCACAAGCGGTCAAAGGTGCCGGATTCAAACCAGCTGACCTCGACCGTGCCAGCGTATTTGCCGGCGCGGCGGATCCACTGATCACGAGCCCGCACCACAAACAGGGGAGAATCAAAAGCCGTCTCCGGCAGCTGCTCCACTTGCAACCAAGCGGTGCGGATATAGTCGGCGTCCGCATCGCGGTTGGTGCGGTGCCAAACGACCTCAGATTCCAGGCTGCAAAGGTTGGCGCGATGCTTGACCTCACCCCAGCAGGCGGTCTCGCGTTTGATTGTGGTTTGCATGGTGTGCCTTGGGTTGGCTTGTGTGTAAAGGTAGCACGCTGTGTGAGGGCTTTAGCCCAAGCACGGGCCAGTGGTGCCAGCGTGCTTCTCTTTGTATTCGGCCTCCAGCCGATCAGCACAGGCTCGCATCTCCGCGTAGGCGAAGGCTGCCCGAGCTTTAACGTCGTCGCGCTCCTTGCGTTGCGCCACTAGCAGCTCGCAATGCTCCAGCAGCGTTTCGGTGAGATCCTCAGCGGCCGCGTGAAACATGCCGCACCAGCCCTCACCATGGGTGGCCGTCCACTGCTCGAGCAAAGCATCCTGCTCGCTATCGGTGCATTCGGTTTCGGTGGCGAAGTGCATCACCGCATCGCGGGCCGCCAGCTGGCGTTGCAGCTTGTAAGTGCCAGCCGTAAGGCGGCCTTGCAGAGTGTTTTGCAGCTCGCGCAGCTCGCGGTGAGCCTCGCTTAAGCGTTGGTGCTCGGGGTCAGCTTCCACATAGTTGCGGATCTGCTTCCAAATGGGGATGTCAGTCATGGCGTGGTGTGCCTGATGTGCTCCAGCAAGCTACCAACGCGCCAGCCGCTTACCCTCGCTACTGTCACACTTTGCAATGTGGCTGGCAGGGATTGACCGTGCTGCTACTGTCACAGGCGACAACGTGCCAAGACCTATGGCAAACGGCGAATGGGCAACACAGCGGGAACGCAAACGTTCCAGGGAAGCGGAGCGGGAGGCTGCGAGGCGTCTCAAGATCGAATGGGCTGACAAACTATGGCTGGCCCAGAACCATCCTTGTGATGATGCGGTGCTTGCCTGGCTGAGCGAGAACCGCGCAGAAGCCAGCAAGATAGGTTCCAGCCGTTGGAACCTGGAGACTCTGCCGGACCTACATCAGCGCCAGCAGAAGCTCAGGCAAGCTGCGGCGTTCCAGGAAGTGCTAGAGCGTGCCAGCATCAGCCAGCAGACTCTGACGGCTGAGCAGGTTTTAGCCGCTGGCGGTTTTCCACAATTTCCACAAGTTCAGCCTGTGGAAAAACAAAAAACGTCGCACACCAACAAAGGGAAGCGCCAGCCGTCACGCAAGGTCACACGATGAACAACCTTTACCGCCTGCAGTTCCAATCGCCGGGGCAGCCCTGGCGGGATCATGACAGCGCACCAGCCGTCACAGAATCGCAAGCATGGGAGAAACTGGCGGCATGGGAACGTTACTGCCCCACCGATAGGTGGAGATGGGTCCGCACCATCCGATAAGTTCCAGCCACTAGCCTCCGGGGTTGACGCTCCGGAGGCTAGTACTTTTGCACTACCCTCCCTACCCTCTACCCTTGCGTCTCAAGTGAGACTCACGAGACGTGCCATCAGGCTCCACGTCAGGCGCCAGCAGGTACAGAGCCCGGATGCCTAGGAATGCTCCAGTTAGTACCGGTGCCGTAGCGATGAGACTCATGAGACTCACCATGAATGGCGATTGGCTCCAGCATGAATGCGTTTGAATGGCTTAGTGTGTTAATGAATGGAAGAAAGGTTTAAATAACAGGCTGCCACTTACCGTCCGGGGTCAGTTCGTAGCGTTGGCTCCAGTCACCGCAAAAGTCGGAGTCTGTAGTGAATGGCCATCCTGAATGGCTTGGTGAACGGCGCCGGCAGGTGTCAGATACGTACCAGCGGCATGAATGGCAAGTTATACCGAGAGGAAGTGATTCAGGCTGTTTCATGAATGGGGTTTTCGAGGACCTTTAGGTCCGAAAAGTATTGAATGGCGCGATTCTTGAATGAGTTTTCTGCGGCTTCAAGTTCTTCCCGGTTCATATAGTGGACGTTGGGTGTTCCACAGCGGCGGGCTAAAACAATGGCCGCTCCAGCTAACTCTAAGCCAGTCATATATTTTAACGAAAGACTATATGCTCCGCATTGATCAATATATGAATGGCCGCTGGGAAGCCTGTCGTTGCAGTCGGTTTTGCGTCCCACGCTGGTTTTCCAGTCAACAATGTGTAAGCCATTTCCTTTACCTTTGAGGCAAAGTAGGGCGTCACAAGTTCCAGCCCATCCGCCTGGGTGATGTGAACTAAATTCACTTGCGAAAATTTCAGTTACGTTCTCGTTGATCCAGTCAGATAGGCCGCGTGCGTAACCTGATGCGCTCCAGCCGACTCTGGGTACATGCGGGCGGACTTTTTTGAGTGCCCATTGTGTAATTGGAACCGGGATTCGCGCCAGTCCTTGATCGTCCCAGTGAATCGAATTGCGCTTGTTTGCTGTACTTCGAGCCAGCTGCATTGCCGTCTTTAAATAATATTCCGCCTGGTTGTGGGCCATGTTGCCCCGCGTTGCTGCCACATTGCGCTGTTGAGTGGCTTCGACGGGTCCCAGGCGGGCTTCCCAGCGCTCCAGTCCGGTTTTGTCGCTTGTTTCCTTTAGGATGTGTGTAACACTATGGTAGATATTACCGTTGATGTCGCGGTAGACCCGGAACGGGCCTGAGTTGTCTTGCTCCAGCCTCCACTTACGCAGTCCTGCCAGCGTGTCTTGTGTGTTGGAGGCCATTTAGTTATTCTTTCCCAATCTGATAATACCACTAAAAAAGCCCCGCGCTATGGCGGGGCCTTGAAAATTTCAGAGCAGCTTGCTGATGTTGGCTGCCTTGACTTTTTCCCACTTGGCATCAGATAGCCGTTTACCGGCTGCCCAGCTTTCGTAGGACTGGCCTGGCTTTGGACCGTTGGCCGGAAGTTTCACCACGGTGAATTCCGTCGCGGGTTTCCAGTCAGGCTTTTTGCGGCGTGCCATCAGGCGGCCTTGAAGGGGTTGCCTCCAGTGAGCAGGCGGGTGATGTCGAAGCCTTCGGCCTTGGCTTCTAGCCAAGCGGCGTCGATGTGCTCTTGGCTGCCCTTTTTGCGGGGTACAGGACGCACGGTGTACTCAGTAAGCAGGCCCGAGCCCTTTTTGCTGATCGTGAAGTCCCACTCCAGCAGGTTTTCGTAGTCCTCCATCTGGGAGATCTGGTCGATCTCTTTGAGGATGGACTTTTGGGTGATCTGCAGGACTTGGACTTTGCCGGACTCGTAGTTGTAGACCGGGCAGGCGATGGCAAACTTCACGTCTGCGGTGCCGGGGCCGCCGCGTCCTTCGCGGGGC